>OLYC01001796.1_pt1 | contig 13817 bp, 7 predicted proteins | sample 1674271 | NCBI WGS metagenome assembly OLYC01 (sample SAMEA103958154, study PRJEB25191) | human gut metagenome
CAAATTTGAAATACGATTAAAGCCGAAACGCAAGAAAAAATCTTGCATTCCGGCTTTTTCGTTTCATTGAAAAATGCTTTCCTTGTCGGGGAAAGTGGCGCAACGCGCCGATAGAGGTCTTGTACGCGACTTTTGCAAAAACTCGGTTTGTAATATATCGATTTTTTGACCTCTTCCGTCAACTTCGTTGCCACCTTCCCCGATAGGGAAGACAAAAGCACCTCCCGTCATCGCGAGCGTAGCGTGGCGATCCCCGCAATAAAGTACGGAGTGGCTTGCATGGGCGGACATACTCCAATCTTCGGGATTGCCGCGGTCGCTATGCTCCCTCGCAAAGACGGTTCTGTCATCCTGAGGTTTACCGAAGGATCTCCCGGAAGGGCAAAACCTGCGGAGTTTATATTATAACGGTTATATTCCACGCGAAGCACGCAAAATCCCGACGGTTCATATAATGTAGCGGGGTACTAAAGATGAACGGGATTTTCTGGCAGGCAACTTTCGGAATATTTTTCATATTCGTAATGACTTCGCTCGGCAGCGCGGTCGCCTTGTTTCTGGGCGACCGCGCGATAAGTAAAGGGCTTTCTTTTATCGGAGGACTATCCGCGGGGATAATGCTTGCTTCGGCGGTCTGGTCGCTGATTATTCCCGCGCTGGGCGACGGCAAAAACGTACCCGAAGTCGTTATCGGGTTCGGGGTAGGGTTAATCGCGTTTTCGCTGCTTGGAATATTTCTTCGCGAAGACGAAACGGCGGGGTACAAGCGACTTTTTATCGCGATAACGGCGCATAACGTTCCCGAAGGGCTTTCGGTAGGATTTGCGTACGGCGCGGCGGCGATAGGCTCGGTTGCTCCGACGGCGGCTCTCGGACTCGCGATAGGAATAGGCGTTCAGAACTTCCCCGAAGGGGCTGCCGTCGCTATGCCCGCAAGAAAGATTTATTCCCGTAAAAAGTCGCTTTTGCTCGGCGTTTTAAGCGGAGCGGTCGAGCCGATAGCGGGGTATATCGGATATTTCGTATCGACGAGCGTAGTATTTATTATGCCGTCGCTTATGTCGTTCGCCGCGGCGGCTATGATTTTTACCGTGTTTTCGGAACTATGCAAAGATATATCCGAAAAGCCTTTATCGGGCGCGATCGGGGCGGGAATCGGATTTCTTGCCATGATGCTTTTAGACGTTTTACTCGGCTGACGAGTTACGTCGGGCTGCCATTGCATCGTTTTACTCGTTCGCGAGATATTGCTAATAGCGTTCGTCGTTTATTCACAGGGGATAGATTCGACGGTGTTAAGATTGAATAAAATCGTCTTTTCTACCTTTAATTTAAGAGTTTTTTCGACCGCTTTTTTGTAGAGCGCAAGTTGATAGGCGTAAGTTTCTTTTAGATGACTTATGCTCTTTTTAGAATACTTGTAATCTACGATAATCGCCTTATCGCCCTTGACGGCAAGTAAGTCGATAATGCCCTGAACGAGTACGTCGCCCGTTGCGTTCGTGTTCGAAATCTCGTTTGCCGCCATTTGCGCGATAAACGGCTGTTCTTTATAGAATTTATACCCGCGTATCTCTTCGAATAAAGGCGCGCGCAATATTTTGCGCAATTTTTCTTCGGATAAAAGCGCGAGTTGTTCGTCGGTGAGTTTCTTTCCGGTCTTGATTTTTTCAAGCAGAACGCCCGCGTCTTCGTAGAACGAATCCGCGTGCTGTAAAAACGCGTGATAAGCAATTCCTCGTTCGCGCGTCGTTTTGTCTACGGGAAGTCTTATTTCCGTCATCTCGTCATCGTCGGTGGTCGCGTCTTCGGCGAGGCTCGTTACCGCGCGCTTGACGGGCAGATTCACGTCTTCTTCGTAGGGGTATATAAACGACAGATTTTTACGGATAAGGTCGGTAAGCGCGGGGCGGTCTTTCGAAATATAAACTTCTCTCACGTCTTCGCCGTCGCCGATTTCCGTGTCGTCTGCGGTAATTTTTTTATCGAAATATTTCGTCTTTATAAAATCCGAAAACTTGTTTGCGAAAAGTATAGACGTAAAGTCGTCGTTTTCTTCGACGGGTTCGGAAGTTACGAGATAGAGTTTACATTCCGCGCGCGTCATTGCTACGTAAAATACGCGCATTTCTTCTTTAATCGCGTTGAGTCTGGCTCTTTCCTTAAAAGCCGCGCGCGGGAGCGTGATTTTCGTTCTCTTTGATTCTTCGTCGTAAAATTTAAGTGCGATACCCTCGTAACGGTCGGTTAAAATCTCTTTTTTCGTGTCGTCGAGATTGAATCGTTTGCCGAGCCCCGCGAGAATGACGATGGGGTATTCGAGCCCTTTGGAGGCGTGCATACTCGTAACCGTAACGCTGTCGTCGCCGTCGGACGAGCCTACCGAAACGTCGCCGTCGTCGCTTTCGGCGCGCGTTAAAAATTTGCTTACCGAAAGTCCGTTTTCGCCCGATCCTGCTTCGGCGATAAATCTTTCCACTCTGGAAAGTCTTATTTCGCCGTTCTTTTGCGAAAGAATTTCAAGGTCGAGCCCCGTTTCGGAAAGAACTCTCGAAAGTATTTCGCCCGCGTTTTCAAAGCCCGACAAAAGTCGGATTTTAGATATATACTCGTCGAAGTTTTTGAGTTTGTTTCTGATATTTTCGTCTTCGCCGCTTAAAAGATACCAACGGTAGCAGTCTGCGAAAGTCGGTTTTTTCGTCGCGGCGGGTTTGTCGACCGTATCGGACGTAATCGCCGCGTAGGCGGCTCTTTTTATTTCGGCGGCTTCCGCTTCGCTTACGCCCCCTATCGCACTTTTAAGGCAGGCGAACAGGGGAGCGTCGTCCGCAAAGCGGACGATTATTTTAAGCAGGTCTTTTAGAAGTTTGATTTCGGGATAGTCGCCGACGGGGTTTTTAGCCAACGAAGAAACGGGAATATCGTTGCGTTTCAGATGCCGTACGATTTCGGTCGGGAAGCCCGACGAATTACGGGTTAAAACGGCAAAATCTTTCGGGGTAACTTCGCGTTCGCGTTTGGCTTTAAGGTCGTAAACTTTGCCGCCCGCTTCCTTTCTGACGATATTCGCGACTACCGCGCCTTCGGCGAATGCGGCTTTCGGGGCGGGGGCGTTCACGTCGTCTACGATATCGTAAACTCCGCCTTTTATCGTCTTTTCTTTTTCGGCTTCGGGTATCTCTATAAGTATCGTTTCGCCGTAGCCCTGCGGATATTTGCCACTGCCCGTCATCGGGTTGTTTTTATAGTCCGTTCCGCCGAAGTCTTTGGTCATTATCGGCGAAAAAGTCTTGTTGACGGCGGCTAAAACGGCGTCGGTCGAACGGAAATTCGCGTCGAGCGAAACGGTTTCGCCTTCGCCGCGTTCGTATCTTTCGAACTTTGCGGCGATAATGTCGGGGTTACACCCGCGGAAGGCGTATATAGACTGCTTTACGTCGCCCACCATAAATGCGTTGTCGGACGAAATAAGCGATAAAATCGCCTCCTGTATGCCGTTTACGTCCTGATATTCGTCGGCGAAGACGTATTTGTATTTTTGCTTTACCGCAGATAATACGTCGGGGTTTTCCGAAAGCAATCTGTACGCGAAGTGTTCGAGGTCGGCGAAATCGAGCGCGGCGGCGTCGGCTTTAAGTCGGGCGTATTCCTTGCCGAAATCTATCGTAAGCCGACATAAAGCCTTGGTTGCGCGGGCGGTCGAGAGATATTCGCTTAAATCTTTTTCTTCGTCGTCGTTGGGCGAGGCTTCGCGAATATCGTCGTAGACGTCTTTACACTTTTTCTTGAAATATTCGAGTTTGCCTTTATACGCCGCGAGATCTTCGTCGTCTTTCGAAGTCGTTCTCGGCGCTTTCGGTACGGAAAGTCCTGCCGCCTTTATAAGCGAGCGAAAATCTTTCGCGTTAAGGCAGGTTTTTAATTTAACCAGCAGTTCGCCGACGTACTCTACGTAGACGGCGTAGCCATAATTTGCGGCAAGGCTCGTAAGGTTTTCGCCTATGCGGATAAGTTCTTTTATATACGCCGCGAAAATGCCGTATAGTTCGTTTTCCGACTTATAGAAAGACTTTTCGGTTATATTTTCGGCGGCTTTCGTCAAAAATTCTTCGGCGGATTTTTCCGACGAGACGAACTCGTAGAGTTTTTTAACGGTCTCTTTAAGAGAATCGTCGCCGCGCGATCTGCCCATAATGCGTACGAGATATAAAAAGTCTTCGTCGCGGGTTTCGTATAAACTTTCGAAAAGAGAATCGAGCGCCTTGTTTTTCAGTTCGCCCGCCTGATTTTCGTCGGCGACCGAAACGGACGGGTCTACGTCGAGAGCGTAAAAGTAGGTGCGGATCAAATTCGCGCAGAAAGAGTGAAAAGTCGAAATCGAAGCGGTTGGGACTTCCGACAGGGCTTTACGGAATCTCGCCACGTCGCGCCCCGCGTTTATCTCCGCTATAATCGCTTTCACGAGTTTTTGTTTCATCTCTTCCGCCGCGGCGGTGGTGTAGGTAACGGCGAGTATTTCGCCGACTTCGGCTTTGCCTTCGACGATTAGTCTTATAACTCTTTCTATCATTACGAAGGTTTTTCCGCTCCCCGCCGAAGCCGAAACGAGTACGTTTCTGCCCTCGGCGATTACCGCTTTTCTTTGGTCGGGGGTGTAGTTTTTTTCGTTGTCAGCCATTTTCTTTTCCCCCTTTCGAGTTTTCTTCTTCGATAGCCTTTACGATATGCGACGGCATTATTCTGTCCGGGATATCCCTTTCTTCGTAGTCCGAATCTTCGCCGAACCCGCACGCCGAGCCGTATTCGCAATATTCGCATTCGCCCTTGTACGGCGCGGGTACGATAACCCCGTCCAAAACGTAATCCACGGCTTTTTCGGCTAAAATTTCGGCGTAACGCATATACGCTTTTATCACGTTTTCTTCGGCGACGGTCGAGCCTTTGGCTTTGTCGCCGTCCTTTTTGGTCGTTTCTATGCGGGCGTCGATTATATCGCTCGTACGGTTGTCGTAAAAGTTTTTATCGGTCGCCCTTAAAATATTTTCTTCGGCGAGCGTTTTGCCGTACATCGAAACCGCTTTGTCGTCGATTTTTTTGAAAGCGTCGTCAAGCGCGTAGTAGTACGCCCCTGCGGGGATATATCCCGCTTTTGCGAGCGCGTTCATATAAAGGTAGAGTTGAACGTGCCTGCCCGTGAAGAAGTTTTTATCCGAAACCTTGTCTTCGGCTTTGCCCGACTTGTAGTCGATTATACGCCCGTATTTTTCGTAAACGTCAACGCGGTCGATTTTACCTTGCAGACGATAACCCGAATGGCGTTTGGCGTTTATCGGGTAAGCGGGCAGAACTCCGCCTTTACCGAACCATACTTCTTCGTACAGAGGCTTGAAGTCCGAAGCGGCGAATTCTCGGAAGAGTTTAACGCATAACTTCGCGGCTTCTTCGGTAAGCCTTTCGAGCGCGTATGCAAAATCCGGGCGTATTCGTCGCCGTCGAGAATTTCGCCTATGATTTTGTCGGACAACTCTTTACATTCGGCTTCGCTTTTTACCGTCGATATTTGCTTTACGAACAATTCGACTACTTTATGTAATACGTTGCCGTAGTCCATAGATTTTATTTTGCCCGTGTCTTCGTCGGCTGCGCCTATGCAGTAGCGCATAAAACACTTGTACGGGCAGGAATAAAAACACTCTATCGCGCTTGCCGAAACGTTGCCGTTTGCAAAATAATTTTCGCAGGGCAGATCTTCGGCAAAGAGTTTTTTGCGGTTGATAAACCCTACCAGGCGGTCGCACGCCTTTACGGCTTCGTTATCGCCCGCTTTCGAAAAAGCCGCTCTTACCGAAGCAATTTCTTCTTCGTCGTCCGTCGCGCCCTCTTTGAAGTCGTTGCCCTTTTTGACCAGCGAGAAAAACGCGGGTCGGCGGGCGAGATAGTCGTCGGCTATCGTATAATCGTCGTGTTTGTCGCGTTCGAGATCTGAAGCGGTGAAGCGGGTAAACGGAGCGGTTTCGTCCGAAAAGATTTTTTCTACGAAATCGAGTACGCCCGACTTTGCCGTGGGCTTACCGTCGCGCGCGAGCGCGGGGCGGGTGAGTACAAGTCTGTTTTTGAAAGAAGCCAAAGCAAGCCCGACCGTTTCTTTTTCGCGGTCGTTCACGACCTTGATTTTCGGTTCTATTTTAAGCGAGAGTTTTTCAAGGTCGGCTATATCGCCGTCGAGTAAAATCGCACCGTCGTTTTGCGTTGCGGGTACGTCGGAAGTAAGCCCTATCGCGTATAAGGTTTCGTATTGACGGAATCTGCAATTTTTGAGATCCCCCACGTAAACGCAGTCGTTTCGTTGCTGTACTACGGACATCTCCGAAGAGGTTTCGCCCGCCAGCAAAATTCTGCGGTAGGCGTCGGCGGTTATCGCGGTGTTGCCGAGTATCTCTTCGGTTTCGTCCAATATTTCGAGAAATTTTTCTATCTGCGATTCGGCTATAGCCGCTTTTTCGTCCGCCTTGTATTCGCGTAGTTTTTCGGCGACGGTCTTCGCGTTTTCTTCCGCGTTGCAACCGCTTAAAAATCCGCGTACGCTTTCGGCGTAATTCTTCGCGGAATCGCTGCGTTTAGCCGTTTTCAAAAATTCCGCAAGCAGTTTTACTTTGCCGTTTTTATATTCGTCGTTCGCCACCGTAAAATCGTTGATAAACGACTTATAGGTTGACGAATCGGAAGTTATAAGCCGTAAGATTTCGTCGGATACCGTTTTGTCGGGAATAAAAAGAACGTTGCCGATTACTTCTTTGACTTCGTCCAGATCGCATCCGGGCGAAAACGCCCTGAAAAGACAATCGATAAGCGAAGCGACGGGGGTCGAAGCCAGTTTGGTTTTTTCGTCCGAATAAAACGGAATATCGTAGTCGGCGAGTTTGCGTTTCAATATAAGCGAGTACGAGTCGTAATCGGCTGCGCCTATCGCTATATCGCGGTATCTTGCGCCTTTTTCTATAACCGAGCGGCGTATGCGCCTTGCGACGAATTCCGCCTCGTCGGCGGTATCTTTGGCTTCGTAAAGGTATACTTTTTTTGTGAATTTACCGTTTTTCGAAAATACGGTCGGGTCGAAAAGTCCGTCTAAAAGTCTTGCCGCTTCGTCCGTTACCGAAGACGGGCAGACCGTAGGCGAGCGGTCGTATTTTTTTACGAAAGAATAAAACTCGTTTACGAATAAGTCTTCGTTTTCGCCTTTCACGGCGAAATAGTCCGCGCTTTTCGCCGCTTTCGAAATTTCGTCTATCGCTTCGGCGGTCTGCCGCGTTATCGACGAAAAACCTATAAATACGACGGCGGCGTTTTTCAGAGTTTCGTCGTTTTTTACCGCTTCCGAAATGCCCGAAAGGGCGTTGTTGCTGTCGGTAAGTCCGTTTTCGGACAAAAACTTTTCGTAACGAGCGAAAACGGTGGCGATATCACGTATTTTAGCCGCCGATCTTCCGCCGAGATTTTCGGTTGCTTTCAAAAGTTCGTAGGGGTCGATTTTGGCGGATTTAAGTTGCGCTAAGAGTTCGCTCGTTTCGCTTGCGAGCGACGGCGACCCGGCCGTTTTTTTAAGCGCGGTAAGTTCGGGCGCGACTTCGGTAAGTATCTTTTTTACCGCCATAGCCATACCTTCTTTCGAAAGGTATTTTCTGTCAGTCAGCCTTTTCGACGCGTATCTGCCCAAAGACAGAACTTCGGCGTTGAAATTTCCGCCGCGTTTTTTCGCCAAAGCCCGCTCGACTTCGAGCGTGAGTTTGTCTTCGCAAAAAACGATTATCGGGTTGTCTAAATTTATAGGAAAACGGGCGACGTGATCCGTCGCCCTTTCCACACAATCAAAATAAGTTTTACAGATATAAACCGACATCGGTTTCCCCCTATTGTAAATCGGTAGCCATGGATAATTGAGTGTCAGCCCGCCAAAACGCCGATATTCCCATGTAATCAGTCGAGAACGGCTTTGATACGGCGAACGCCCGCGGAAGACGCTTCTTCTTTGGCAATTTGGAAGTGGTGAAGTTCGCCGGTGGTCTTCGCGTGCGGACCGCCGCAGATTTCTTTGCTGTATTTACCGATAGTGTAAACTTTTACTTTGTCGCCGTATTTTGCGGAAAATACGCCTATCGCGCCCTGCGCTTTGGCTTCGTCTACGCTCATCTCGTCCACCGTAACCGCTACGTTTGCCGCAATCGCTTCGTTTACCCACGCTTCGATCGCTTTAAGTTCGTCCTCGGTGAGTTTCCGAGGGTAGTTGAAATCGAAACGCAATCTTTCGGTGGTTATGTTCGAGCCTTTCTGATTTATGGTATCGTCATTAAGTACGCTTTTAAGAGCGGCGTTGAGAAGGTGAGTGGCGGTGTGTAATCTTGCCGTTATCTCGTTCTGTTCGGTCAAGCCCCCCTTAGCCGCGCCTTGAGGCAATTGTTTGCTCTTTTCCTGATGTTCCTTAAACGCCGCGTCGAAACCCGCTTTGTCTACGGTAAATCCGACTTCCGCCGCGAGTTCTTCGGTGAGTTCTACGGGGAATCCGAAAGTATCGTACAGTCTGAACGCCTGCTTGCCGTTGATTTCGTTTTCTGGAACGTAAGCGGGGTCTTTCGCCGACATAAATTCGTTTTTGCGTTTGATGCCATCTATGCATTTGTTGAACTCTTTAAGCCCCGTGGCGAGCGTCGCTTCGAACTTGTCTGCTTCTTTCGCTATTTCCGAAAGAATGTAATCTTTCTTTTCGACGAGCAACGGATAGGCTTCGTCGTAAATCTTGTCTATAAAAATTTCGGATACCGCCGTCAAAGCCGAAGAATCGAGCCCTAACTTTCTCGCGTAGCGGATAGCGCGGCGAAGAAGTCTTCTCAAAATATATCCCGCGCCGACGTTGGACGGAAGTATTCCGTTTACGTCGCCGATGAGCATGGTCGCCGTTCTTATGTGGTCGGCAACTATACGCATAGCCTTTCTCGCGTCTTCGTCATCGTCGTAACTCTTGCCCGATTTTTCTTCCAGGACGGCGATAACGGGTAAGAACAAGTCGGTTTTGTAACCGTCGGTTACGCCGTTCAGGAAGGCTAAAAGCCTGTCCAGACCGAAGCCCGTATCGACGTTTTTGTTCGCGAGAGGCTCGTAGCCGTCGGCGGTCTTTTTATATTGCATATATACGTCGTTGCCTATTTCGACGTATCTGCCGCAACCGCAGTCGGGTCCGCAATCCGGTCCGCACGGTTTGTCGTGGCGGGGATAGAACCATTCGTTGTCGGGTCCGCACGGCGTGCCTACCGTGCCTTCGAGTTCCCACCAGTTGTCTTTTTTGGGCAGATAAAATATATGTTCGGGTTTAATGCCGGCTTTTTTGAGGTATTCGGCGGTTTCTTCGTCGCGCGGGGCGGTCGCGTCGCCTTCGAATACGGTAGAGCAGATTTGTTCGCCGTCAAGACCGAAAATTTTGGTTAAAATATCGTAAGACCATTGAGTTTTTTCGGCTTTGAAGTAATCGCCGAGCGACCAGTTGCCCATCATTTCGAAGAAAGTAAAGTGCGTCGGGTCGCCAACGCTTTCTATGTCTACCGTTCTTACGCAACCCTGAACGTTGCAAAGTCTGGTTTTGCCGGACGGATGCGGTTTTCCGAGAAGATAGGGCATAAGCGGTTGCATGCCCGCCACGTTGAACATGACTCCGGTAGAACCGTCGCCGATAAGAGAAACCGCGCCTATATTTTTATGACCGCGTTCCTCGTAAAATTTAATCCAGGAACTGCGGAGTTGTTTGGAAGTAATCATTTTTTTAGCCTCACAATATGTCGTGTATACGTATATTATATATTACGAACGAAAAAAAGTAAAACGTTTTGACGAACTAAACCGAAAGCCGCGGATTTTGTCTTGCATAACCCGTTAATCGACCGTCCGTAATCTTTTTATCGCCGTTTTATATCGAGCGGTCGGGCGAATTACGGACTTCGCGTGGGGTTCTGCCGTAATACGCCCTGAACTCGCGGTTGAAGTGAGAAATCGTTTCGTATCCGCATTCGTAACAGACGTCCGTTACGGACATGTCGCCTAAAACGAGCAATTTGAGCGCTGCGTCTAATTTAAGGCGTTTTAAGTAAGATTTGTAATTTTCGCCCGTAACGAGCGTAAATTGCGACGAAATATAATTCGGGCTTCTGTCGAACAGTTCCGACAGAGTTTTAAGCGACGGGTTTTCTCTGAAACGATCGTTTACGAAACTTAAAACGTCGCGCATAAAATTTTTACCCGCGTCTTTCGGCTCGGGGAAGTTTGCCGAAGCAAACAACAGTTGTATAAGAGCGACGAGCAAAGAATTTGCGTATTTCGCTTTGCCGCCCGCCCGCGACAACAGTCCGCACAGGTCGTCGACGTCTTTCGTCGTTTCGTCGTCGTAAAACGTATAGCCGCCTTTCAGCGGCGCGTTGCCGAAACATTTTTTTACCACGTCGTTTGAAAATTGAATATTCGTGATTTTAAGGTCGGTGTCGGGCGTTATGTCGTGAAAATCTTTCGTCGTCAGAAAGAAAGCCGAGTTTTTACCGAATTTTATTTCTTTACCGTTAAAATTCGACGAACCCGCGCCCTCGGTTATAATATCGATTTCGTAAAAGTCGTGAAAGTGCATTTTGCAGTCGGCTTTTATCGTTTTATACGTTACGCATATTTCGTTTTGCGGAGTAAATATTCTCTTCAGAAGTTCCTGTTTTGTTTTCATACGGCGATTATACATCTTTAAGCGCATTTTGTAAACCGAAATTGCATTTTATAAAATAAAATCGTAAGATACGCAAATAAAACCGTAAAAAACTCCTTGAAAAAGTCTTTTTGGTGATGTTATAATGTAAGCGATAATATGGCGATGCCATAAAAAGAGAGGTAAAAAATGGTTGATTACGGCGTAAACGACAAGATGTTCTGGCAGGATACTTCGGATAAAAGCAAATATATCTGGAGATACGAAAACAATCCGATTATAGACCTTGAAAACAGCGAATTCTGGCACGTTTATAACAGCGCGGTCGTAATAAAAGACGGCAAATATACGGGCGTATTCCGTTGCGAAGAAAAGAACGGCAGACCGGATTTGTTTATGGGTTACAGCGACGACGGCGTGAATTGGGATATAGAAACCGAGCGTATAGTTATGTACAACGAGGACGGCAGCGTTTTCACCTATCCGTACGCTTACGATCCGAGAGTCGTTGGAATCGACGGGGTTTATTATATTATTTTCTGCGCCGATATTCAGGGACCGGACATCTATATAGCGAAAACGACCGATTTCAAGCGGTTCGATATGATTCCGACGGGATTTTTGCCGTTTAACCGTAACGGATCGCTGTTTCCCGAAAAAATCGACGGCAAATATTATATGTTGTCGCGCCCGAGTCCCAGCGGAACGTCGTACGGCAATATATGGATAAGCGAAAGCGAAGACCTCGTGCATTGGGGAAATCACAAACTCGTAATGAAAAATTTCTATCTCGGGGATAATTTCTGGGAAAGAATCAAAATCGGCGCGGGGCCCATTCCGATAAAGACCGAACGCGGTTGGATACTTATATATCACGGGGTGCAGGCTACGTGTAACGGTCTGAATTACAGTATAGGCGTCGCTCTGCTCGATTTGAACGATCCGTCAAAGGTATTGAAAAGGGCGGACAGATACGTTCTCACTGCCGAAAAGGATTACGAACGTTGCGGATTTACGCCTAACGTATGTTTTCCGTGTTCGGCGCTGTGCAATTCGAAAGGTCAGGTAACGATTTATTACGGGGTTGCCGACACGAATATGGCAATCGCGTTTACAACGGTAGATAAACTGCTCGAATTCGTCGATAAATATAATAAATAAGACGCATCAAAGAGAAACCGAAGGCGGGGCGAAAATTTTCGCCCCGCCTTTTGCCGCGTTTATTTCTTTTTACCTCTCGATTCTATCGGAGTTTTTTGCATATACTTTTTGTATTGACGGAAGAACGTGGCGTAACTGTTGTACGAACACGACTCTATAACTTTGTTTATCGGAACGCCCGTTTTGATAAATCTTTCGATATAGATTAATTTTTTCTGATTGATGTATTTTTTAAGGCTTACGTTGACGTATTCTTTGAATTTATGCAGCAGCCACGACGTGCTTACCAAAAACTCTTTCGCGATGATTTCGGCGTTGAGATTTTGAGTGATGTTATCGTCTATGTATTTCAGAACGTCGTTTATAACGTCGTTCGCGGTGCCGATTTCCTGCGCTTTTATCGGCGCGTGGGAGTATTTAAGGCTCGTTATAATTATCTTTATATAATATTCGGCTATATGTTTGAATTCTTCTTCGGTAAAAATCGATTCGCTTTCTTTAAGGTCGTAGAATAACTTTTTGATAGAATCGTCCTGGTCGAAAGCGTATATCGCGTCGGCGGAATTCAATATGTCGGCTAAATCGTCGCTTAAAAATTCGTCGTTGAAGCGTATTACCGTGCGGTCGAATTCCTGCCCCGTCAGAAAACACATATTGTGTATCGTCATCGGCGGGCAGACGATTAAGGTGTCGGGTTTTACCGTATACTTATTATGCCCGAAAGCAAATTCGCCGTCTTCTATATTGAAAATATATTCCAACTCGTAAACGTTGTGAAAATGCGGTTCGAAGTTCGCGTCGTCGGGTTCGGCTTTGGTTATAATGTGGTCGTATTGCAAGTTTTGAGTTATCATACGCCGATTATAACACACGTTTGCAAAAAATACAATTATTTATCGTTTTATCTAAAAAATAAACAATTTTTGTAAACAACACGGCGAAAATAAAAACGGGTAGTCGGGCGGGAAAGGAAGCGTTTGCGACGGAATAGCGTTTGGCGACGTAATAACAAAAAGCGAAGCAAGGTAAACGCGTCACCGGCGAAGCGGCGCGGAAGAAAAAAGATAAAAACGAAAACGCCGCGCCGCTTCGGCGGTGAAACGTCGGGCAAAAGCCCGTAAAAAGGGCGGCAAGTCGATTTCGACTTGCCGCCCTTTTTAATATGGAGCTACTGGCCGGACTTGAACCGGCGACCTGCTGATTACGAATCAGCTGCTCTACCAACTGAGCCACACCAGCACGCGAGACAACAATAATATTATACAGATTCTACAGAATAAGTCAAGCCCATTTTCCATAAAACCTGAAAAAAATTGCCATTATTCGGTGCGGGGAAGGCGATTTGCATGGATGCGGATATTGGCGAAGCGTTGGAACAGATTAAAACACAATGAGCTGAACTACAGGACGGCAGCATTCGAAAGAAAAGGCCGCCGCTTTTTCTTATTTTGGAATAAAAAACCGGCGCATGTCGTTGTGTTCCAATTCCAGCAGTTTGATTTTCTTGTCGATACCCCCGGCGTAGCCGGTCAGGCTGCCGTTTGTGCCGACGACGCGGTGGCAGGGGATGATGAGGGAAATTTCATTGTGGCCGACCGCGCCACCCACGGCCTGCGCCGACATCCGGGGCAGGCCGCGCTGCGCGGCCAGCTGCCGGGCAAGCTCGCCGTAGGTCGTCGTTTCGCCGTAGGGAATCTGCAAAAGCATCTCCCACACCGCTTGCCGGAACGGCGAGCCGACGGGGTGCAGCGGCGGTGTAAAATTCGGCTCCCGCCCTGCAAAGTAGACATCCAGCCAGTGCTTTGCTTCGGCTAGAATCGGCGTCTCCTGCGCGGTATGCGCTGGCGGCAGGTTGTCGGCAAAATACTTTGCGCCGTCAAACCACAGTCCGGTCAGACCGACCACATCCGCCGCCAGCAGGATGCCG
>OLYC01001797.1_pt1 | contig 13814 bp, 10 predicted proteins | sample 1674271 | NCBI WGS metagenome assembly OLYC01 (sample SAMEA103958154, study PRJEB25191) | human gut metagenome
GGGAAGAGAGCAGCTCCTCAATGACGGGGACGAGGTACTTGTCCGTCACGTCGCTGCTGCCGTCATGCTGGGAAGAAAACGCGATGGCGGGGATGCCGTTTATGAGCGCCTCCATCGCCGCGCCGACAGTGCCGGAATAGGCAATGTCAAAGCCGGTGTTGTAGCCGAAGTTGATGCCGGAGAAAACGACATCGGGCTTTACAGGCATGAGGAAGTTGACCGCGAGCTTCACGCAGTCGGCAGGCGTACCGCTTACCGTATACGCGTCGAAATCGTCGCTTACTTTGACTTCTTTGAAAATAAGGTTTTTAGAAATAGTCAAAGAATGAGAAAATGCCGAACGATTTCCGTCCGGCGCCACGATAGTAACTTTATGTCGTTTAGACAGAACTTTTGCGAGGGTTTTTATACCCTCGCTTTCAATTCCGTCGTCGTTTGCGACTAATATTCTCATACGGGATAAACTCCGTCTTTGTTTTCGGCCATATCTTTGTCTACGGCGTGATTTTTAGCGGCGCGCCATTTGAAAAAGTTTACGGCCACTTCGGGGAATAACGCGTAAGAAAGGACGTCTTCTTCCTGCGTGTAATATTCCTTCATTTCTTCTTTATATTTGTCGTATTCGGGTTTAAGAAGGTCCGCGGGGCGACAAGTGATGATTTGTTCGTCACCGACTACCTTTTTAACGACGTCTTTGTCGGGTTCGGCAGGCAATTTACCGTATTCGCCTTTAAGAAGATTCTTAAATTCTTTGGTAACCATTTTGTATCTTTCGCCCGAAAGGACGTTCAGAACGGCTTGCGTGCCTACTATCTGACTCGAAGGAGTAACGAGCGGCGGATAACCGCAGTCTTTTCTTACGTTCGGAACTTCCGCTAAAACCTCGTCTAATTTATCGAGTTTACCCTGTTGTTTAAGTTGGTTCATAAGGTTGGAAAGCATTCCGCCCGGAACTTGATAAATAAGCGTGTTTACGTTAATTTTTCTTACGTTCGGGTTAAGCGAGCCTGCCTTTTCGAGTTCGGCGGCAACCTTCTTGAAGTGGTCGTTTATCGGGATAAGTTTCGACAAATCGATACCCGTATCGTATTCGGTACCGCGAAGAGTTGCAACGAGCGGTTCGGTAGCGGGCTGAGAAGTACCGTTACCCAAAGCGGAAAGCGCGGTATCCACTATATCGCAGCCCGCCTCGATGGCTTTAAGATTTACCATATCGCCCGTACCGGTCGTATTGTGCGTATGAAGATGTATTTTCGTCGTCGGCTTCAAAACCGCCTTGATACCTTTTACGAGGTCGTAAGCGGTATAAGGAAGAAGCAAGTTCGCCATATCTTTGATACAGATATTATCGGCACCCATATCTTCGAGTGTTTTGGCAAGTTTGACGAAATATTCGTTGGTGTGAACGGGGCTTATCGTATAGCAGATCGTCGCTTCGCATACGCCGCCGTATTTCTTGATGGATTTAATCGCGGTTTCGAGGTTTCTTACGTCGTTAAGAGCGTCGAAAACTCTGATTACGGTTACGCCGTTGTCTATGCACGCTTTAACGAACTTATCTACGACGTCGTCGGGATAATGTTTGTAACCGAGCAGATTCTGACCGCGGAGAAGCATTTGAATGGGCGTTTTCTTGAGATGGCTTTTTAACACTCTGAGTCTTTCCCACGGGTCTTCGTTCAAAAACCTCATGCATGAGTCGAAAGTCGCCCCGCCCCAGGCTTCGAGCGAATAATATCCTATTTCGTCGAGTTGATCGAGTACGGGAAGCATCTGGTCGAGAGTCATTCTCGTTGCCGCCTGCGACTGATGAGCGTCCCTTAATATAGTTTCGGTTATCATAACTTTAGACATAATCTTTAATTCTCCTTAATAAATCACGCGAACAAGGCAAGTAAAACGCCTGCAGCTATAGCCGAGCCTATAACGCCCGCCACGTTCGGACCCATCGCATGCATAAGCAGGTGGTTATCCGGGTCGGATTCTCTGCCTACGTCCTGTGATATTCTAGCCGCCATAGGAACGGCTGAAACGCCTGCCGAACCGATAAGCGGATTGATTTGACCGTGAGTGAGTTTGCACATAAGTTTCGCTACGAGAAGTCCGCCGAGAGTTCCCATACAGAACGCGAACAATCCGAGGCAGATAATTCCGAGCGTCTGAAGCGACAGGAATAACGCGCCGGTCGCTTTGGAGCCTACCATTACTCCAAGGAAAATCGTTACGGTGTTCATAAGTCCGTTCTGAGCGGTATCCGCAAGTCTTCCGCATACGCCCGACTCTTTAAGAAGATTGCCGAGCATAAGCATGCCGAGAAGCGGCATAGCGTCGGGTAAAAGCAAGCCGACTATAAGCGAAACGATTATCGGGAAAGCAATCTTTTCGAACTTGCTTACCTTACGAAGTTGTTTCATCTTAATCTTGCGCTCTTCCTTCGTGGTTACCGCGCGCATAATCGGTTTTTGTATAATGGGTATAAGCGCCATATACGAATACGCCGAGATTGCGATTGCGGGAAGAAGATGTTCGGCAAGTTTTTTAGTAACGTAAATCGCCGTAGGTCCGTCTGCGCCGCCGATAATGGCTATCGCGCCCGATTCTGCGGGGGTAAAACCGAATATGCAAAGCGCGCCGAAGAACGTAATGAATATACCGAGTTGCGCAGCAGCGCCGATAAGCATACTCTTCGGATTTGCGATTAACGGACCGAAATCCGTCATAACGCCTATTCCGAGGAATATAATCGGCGGGAAAATTACCCAGTCAACGCCTTTGTATATGTAATAGAAAAGACCGAAATCTCTTATAACCTGCTCCGAAGAAACTGTCATGGCGGTATATACTCTGCCGTTCACCATACCACCGTCTTTAATTATCTCGGATAATTGTTTAATAGTCAAATCAGAATTTCCAAATAAAACCCTTAATTCATCAAGCGTTCCTCTTGCTACTTCGGTTTGAGTAGCCGTTTCGGTAATAATATACCCTTTCGTTCCGAACAAAACGTGATAAACGCCGGGGATATTCACTATAAACATACCGAAAGCAATCGGAAGCAAAAGAAGCGGCTCGAACTTTTTAACTATCGCAAGAAAGAAAAGTATACACGAAATCGCTATCATTACGAGATTTTGCCAACCGTAAGTCGTAAAATTCGTTACGAGATCGTTTATACCCGTGCTTCCCCACAGGTTTTTAAGCGAATTGACGATAGTTTCGCCGAATCCGTCGTTCAGTAAAGTTAAAATACTATTCATTTGTACCTCTTAACCGATGACTGCCATAAGTTCGCCGGTATCGACGTTAGTTCCTTTATTGACCTTATAAGAAATGCGACCGTCGCAAGGCGCGGTAATATCGTTATCCATCTTCATCGCTTCGAGTACGAGAATAACGTCGCCTTTCTTGACCGTAGCGCCTTCCGCAAGAGAAAGAGCCTTGATAAGTCCGGGCATCGGAGCGTTTACTTTCGTTCCGTTTGCGGGAGCGGCTGCAACTGCTTTAGGAGCGGCTGCAACGGGTTTAACTTCGCTTACGACAGGCGTTACGGGAGCAGATTCGCCCGCCCCTACTTCTTCAACGCCTACCTGATATTGTTTACCGTCGATGGTTACTACAAAATTACGCATAAATTATCTCCTTAAATAATACTTAAAGGGCTTCCCCTTATTTTAATCTTTTGATTTTTTTGACTACGAATTCGTTATTCGTTGCGGGCGCAGACGAATAATAAGCGGAAATTGCCGCGATTATCGCAACTTTTACTTCGTCTGAAATATCGTCGCCGTCGACCGCAACGGGTTTCTCTTCGCTTAATTCGGGTAAAGTTACGGGCTTATTTTCTTTTTTCTTATCTTTACGGGAAAGAATCTTGCCGATACCGGTAACGCAAAGAACGAGAATAGTCATTCCGAGAAACGTTACGAACAGACCGAGAAAGAAAGTCAACAAACCCGTTTGCCACGACGGAATCGAACTCCAATCGGTTTTTGCCAATAAATTGTCCAACATCGTTTTACCTCACAATCGTCTGAAGCGCGGATATAACGTAAGAACGAACGAATTGCGGTTCGATGATATTGTCGATATATCCGTTTTTGGCGGCGTTAATCGGATCGGCGTTTTCTTCGGAATATCTCTCTTCGAGTTCGGAAAGTTTATCCTCCCTTACTTCGCCGAAGGCAACGGAAGTCGCCGCGCCGTTAAACAAACCGATTTTGGCGTTTGCAAACGCGTACGCGTAACCTACGCCGAGCGATTTGGACGCGAACAAAGTATATCCGAGCCCTACCGCCTTGCCGTATACTACGGAAAGTCTTTTCGCTCCGTTTAATATTTCGGAAAGCCCGTATATCTTTTTAAGTATGGTGGAGTTACTGGTTTCGAGGTCGGCTTTTATACCGAGAGTATTGACGAACGTAAGAAGGGGTAAACCGTTTCTGTTCGCATACGCGGCAAAGTCCGAGATTTTATCTACGACTTCGTTGGTCAATTCTACGCCGTCTTCCCCGCCTCCGAATACGATTGCGGCAACGCTCATTCCTCCTACTCTGCCTATACCCGTGCCGACTTCGGGACAAAACTCCTTATTGAGTTCTATCATCTTTTTATCGTCGAAAACGGCTTTTATAAGGCATTTCGGGCAAGTCGCTTCGTTGAGCGATTCCGTTACGCGGTTGAAATCGTCGTCGGTGTCGGCAACGCTGCCGGAATATTCGGGTAATACCGAAAGAATATCCGCAATGGTCGCTTTTACCTCGGCTAAATCTTTTACGGCGAAAGTAGTAAGCGAATTTTTAGCCGACGCCTTTACGCCGGCAACGGCTTCGTCGGAAAGATTCTTTCCGTCTGCCGCAGAAATAACGAGCGGACTGGCGTAAGCCGCGCGCGAACCTTCGAGCATGAAGTTGTAGTCTGCGCCCGCCGCAAGAACCGCAAACGAACCGTAAAGTTTACCCAAAACAACGGAAAACTGCGGAACGAGCCCTTTCAGGTCGCAAGAAGACGCGATAACGTCGGCTATCCCTTCGAGTACGTTTACTCCTTCGCCGACCTGAACGCCGAGCGAATCGAAAAGATAAACGACGGGATATTCGGTTTCGTACGCTTTATCGAGACACTTTTTGATTTTAAGGCAATTTGCCCTGCTTACGCCGCCGGAAAGAACTTTGACGTTCTGCGCAACCACGTAAACGGGAACGCCGTCAATCGTCGCGTAACCCGTTACGACGCCCTCGCCTTGCGCGTCTTCGCCGTAAAAATCGTTGTGCGAAAAACTGTAAGCGTCAAGTTCGACGAAACTCTTGTCGTCGGTTAAAGAGGCAATCTTTTCCCTAATATCGCGACCGCAGTCCAATAGAGCCGCCCTGCGCGATTTAAGCAATTCGATTTTATCCATAAACTCCTCCATAATAACAATTGTATTACATCGTCTCTATTATATACTGAAAAGCATTTTTTTGCAAGAAAAAAGACGCTTGTTCTTCGCGTCTTTTTTTCGGTTTATTTGTATTATATTTCACTTGAAAATTTTTAACGATTTATTTCACGCCGACCGTACTTAAAAAGCGTTTGAACGCAAGCGTTCCCTGCTCGTCTTTTTTGAATACGGAAGTATTTTCGAGTATTTTTACGCAAGTGCGATTGATATAGTCTTTTACTATTCTTTCGGCTTCCGAACGTTCCGAAACGGACGGATGTTCGCTTAAAAGTCGTTTTATCATATCTCTATGTACGAATAACGGGTTTTCGGGCGTCATATCGTCGTAATCGAAAGACTTTTCTTTCGTCAAAACGTAAGTAATCTCTTCGATTTGTTTCTTAAGTCTGCCGGGCAAAATGTAAAGACCTACCGCTTCTATTATGCCTATACCCTCTTTTTTGATATTGTGATATTCGGGGTGAGCGTGGAATACTCCGTCGGGATATTCTTCGGTCGTGATATTGTTGCGAAGAATGATTTCAAGACAATACTTACCGTCGGGCAACAACCTCACGAGCGGCGTACAGGTATTGTGTCTTTCGTCTACGGTGTTGATAATACCTACCTTTTCGTCCGAATACGCCTTCCATCCTTCGACGATTTCGGTACCGAGTTCACATATGGTGTTACGGTTATAGCCCGTCATTCTGATAGCGGAATTATACCAGTTAAGTATAGAAATTTCAATATCAGGGTATTTTTCAGCCGTGAGTTTATACAGCGGAGCCGCTTTGTGCATGGGCATTTCGTGCTTTCCGCCCTGATAATGCTCGTGATTGAGTATCGACCCGCCGACGATCGGCAAATCGGAATTGCTTCCTATGAAATAATTCGGAAAAAGATCGATAAAATCGAAAAGTTTGTTTATAGTTTCGCCCGTCATCTGCATAGGAACGTGTTTCTTGTTGAACACTATGCAATGCTCGTTGAAATACGCGTACGGAGAATACTGCATCATCCACTCCTGCCCGCCGAGAGTTACGCTTACCGCCCTTAAATTCGCGCGCGGAGGATGCGAATAGTTGCCGAAATACCCTTCGTTTTCTTTACACAAAGGGCAAGCGGGATATTTGTCCGTTTGCTTGGGCATTTTGGCAAGTTTCATTATGTCTTTGTTATCTTTTTCGGGCTTACTCAGATTTATAGTTATTTCGAGAACGTTATCCCCGTCTTTATAAGTCCAGCCGAGATTTCTCGAAATTGCGGTTTTCTGAACGTAATCGTTCATAACGCTTATTTTATAGAGATAATTACAGGCTTCCTGCGCGCCGAGTTTTTCGCGCATATAATTAAACGTCTGATTTATCGCCGACGGGCGCGGAGTTATAAGACCGAATATATACGCGGCGAAAAGAGTTGCCTGCGTATCGTCGGACGTTAAGCCGTTTTCAATCGCGTAATCTTTGATTTCGTTAAAAAAGACGTCGGGAACGGACATTTCTTTTACGTAACTTAAATCGGGCTCTCCCACGTAGGCGGAATCTATATGAAATTCCGCAAGCAAAGTATTTCTCGCGTATATAACGTCGAGATCGTCGAGATATAAAAATTCTTTGGCGTACGCGACGAGTTTTTCGACAAGTAATTTACCGTTTACCATTTTAACGCTCCGTATTGTTTTTATTTTCGTAGAATATTCTAACACTTTCGCGGTTATTTTGCAATAAAAATTTTCCGCAAAAACATTATTTTCTTGCGGGCGGAAGGCTGCCGCCGTGTCTTTCGCCTTCTTTGTTAAGTTTTTTATCTTTAAGCGATAAACCTCTCTGCATTACGCCCGCGCCGTATTTATCCCTTAATTTACCGACCGTTTTCATTAAGTTAAGCCTTTTATCGTATTCTTTCCCTTTTTCGTCTATTTTTACTTGTTCGGCTTCAACGAAATCGAACACCGTTACCGAAAGACTCCTTACGGGATTTTTCCATTCGTAGTTATCGTTAAAAAGTTTCGTTGCGGCTTTGAAGAAATCGTCCGAAAGCGTGGACGGATACTCTAATCTGACCTGTTTTGCCATCCAGTTCAATTCGCTGTCGCGAACGCCGACCGAAATGCCCCTCGCCCTGCCGATATCGTAGCGTAAAAGCCGTTCCGAAACGCTTTCGCAAAGCGAAGAAAGCATAATCGCCGCGTCTTCCGCATTCGTCAGATCTCTGTAACACGTAACGCTGTTGCCTACCGATTTTATTTCGTCGTCTTCACCCGATTTGTTAACGGGCGAATTGTCTTCGCCGTTCGCGTAATGCCATAGATTTTCTCCGATTTTACCTAAATATTTTGAAACATAAGATAAATCGTTTTTCGCCAAATCGCCTATAGTTTTAACGCCTATTCTTTCTAATTTGTCAAGCGTGGAACGTCCTACGAAAAGTAAATCGCCGACCGGCAATTTCCAGACTAAATCTCTATAATTGTCAACGGAAATAACCGTCGTTCCGTCGGGCTTTTTCATGTCGCTGCCGAGTTTAGCGAAAACTTTATTGAAACTTACGCCGACCGATACGGTCAAACCCAATTCTTCTTTTACTCTTTCTCTTATCTCGTCGGCAATCTCTCTCCCCTTTTCGACAGACCCCGCGCCCGAAACGTCTATCCACGCTTCGTCTATTCCGAAAGATTCCAAATCTTCGGAATATTCTCTGTACAAAGCCTTCGCCTGTTTACTCCAATACGAATAGCGTTCGTGGCAGGCCTCTACGAATCGTATTTCGGGGCAGAGTTTTTCGGCATCTTTAATCGTCATCCCCGTTTTTACGCCTTTTTCTTTGGCATTCTGATTTTTAGCAAGCACTATGCCGTGCCTGTCCTCTACGCTTCCGCATACGGCCATATATCCGTTTGCCAGTTCGGGGTCGTATTTACATTCTACCGACGCGAAAAAATTATTAAGATCGATGTGTAGAATCACTCTTTCCATCAGCGTTCTTTCTTTTGAAAAATCCTCTTATTTTTTTCTCTATTGTTTCGCCGTTTTTATAGATAATAACGCATAAAACGCACGTTATTACGAAAATGCAGATCCAAAGCGTAATACCCCACCACGTATCGAACGGAATAATCTTTCCGCCGAGCGAGTAGGACGACAAAACTATGCCTATAATTCTCGTTACCGTTATCATTATGAGATAAAATTTTACGCTCATCGTCGAAAGCCCCGCCACGAAACAAAGTACGTCGTCAGGGAAAAACGGAAACAAAAACATAAACGTCAATACTATTGTATCTTTTCCTTTGACAAGTTGCAAGCCTTTTTGCAAACTTTTTTCGCCGATTATCCAACTTACTACTTTATACCCCAGATATCTGCCTATAAAAAACGCGATTATCGATGCGGACAAGATTCCTATCAGACTGTACAACGCGCCGTAAAACGGACCGAAAAGCGCAACGCCCGCCCCGATCGTTACCATTGACGGTATAGGAAGAACTACTACTTGCAGAAACTGAATCGCGATAAATATCGGAACGGTAAACCTTCCGTAACTCGCCACGTAAGAACGAAGCCCTTCGATGCTCCCTATCTTATCCCATAACCCCGAAACTTTTACCGCGTAAAGCACGAGCAAAACGACTGCAAACGTTCCGAGAAGAACCGCCGTTATTTTATATATGAATTTTTTATCGTACAAGCCGAAAACGACGGCGATAACGGTAAAAATCGTTACGAGAAGCGATAACAGAGTTTCAACGAGAATTTTATGTTTATTAAAAAAAGCAATATCTGTTACTTCTACGTATAATATACCAAACGTCAGAGTTGCCGCTCCGAGCAGAATCAAAACGACGGCGGAAAATATCTTTTTCAGAATTTCAGCGCTGTTGCGCCGTTTTTTATTCCCGTTATCCATACATATAGTATATTCGGCATGAAAATATTTATTTTATTAGGGAAAAACAATTGTAAAACAGTTGATAATTTTTATTTTATGTTGTATAATACAAAGGCTGTTTCGAGGTGTAGCGCAGTTTGGTAGCGCGCTTGGTTCGGGACCAAGAGGTCGTGGGTTCAAGTCCCGTCACCTCGACCAAAAAAAGAGCGACGTATTTTGCGTCGCTCTTTTTTTACGTTTAATATGCGCTGACACTCCGAACGGATACGCGATATTGCCGCTTCCCGCAAGCGGGAGTCCCTCGTCAAGAATTTGCTTCGCAAATTGACGAGCGAGGCGCATTGCGCCACGCTTCAAATACACACTGCCCCTGCCAAAAATAAAAGCACACCGATTTTCGGTGTGCTTTTATTTTTGGCAGGGGAGACGCGATTCGAACACGCAACCTACGGTTTTGGAGACCGCTACTCTACCGTTGAGCCACTCCCCTAAGCATACATTATTCTACACTAATTTATCGTTTAAGTCAAGAAAAAGTATGCCTGTTTTCAAAATTTATTTATAGGTTTTTATCGCTTAAAAACTTCATTTTTTCGCATTCGCCGTTAAGAAATCGTTTTACTTCTTTCCAGTCGGGCATGTACCTTGAAAGCATAGACTTAAACCCTGCGCCGTGATTTGCGTATCGGATATGACAAATTTCATGCAACACGACGTATGAAACGCATTTTTCGGGCATATTTGCTAGATAGAGCGAAAAATTAAGTTTTTTAGTCGAACAATTACAACTCCCCCAACGGGTTCGCATAAGTTTTATCGAATAACCCGACGATTTCAGCCCCGTGATAGTTTCCCAAAACGAAATCAACCATTCTATATTTTCGGATAACTTTTCTTTTAAGAAAGCCGATATTGCTTTATCTGCACAGGATCGCTCGTCGTTTTGAGTATAAAGAGTTATTTTATCCTCGGTTTCAACGATTTTCAGCCTTCCAGTTGCTTTTTCGAAAGTTTTTTTTACCCCGAAAACGTATATATACCCGTCCGTATAATAATCGCCGCCGATAATCGCCTTTTTTCGTTCGATTGCCCTTTTGACGTTTTTTATATTATCGAAAAAAAATCGATCGATAGTCCTTTCCGACACGAATAGCGGCGCGGTTACAATTGCGCCGTAATCGTTTGCGATTCTGATATACATATTTTTGATTTTTTTACGGATAACGGTAACTTTTATTCCGTCGATAATCTTTTCCATATACCGAAGTAAAAACTCGCCGCGTTTCCTTTCGGACGCGGCGAGAATTATACGATTATTTTGCGTAGTCGATTGCTCTGTATTCTCTTATAACGTTGACTTTGATCTGCCCCGGATATTCCATCTCGCTTTCAATCTTTTTAGCAATGTCTTTTGCAAGGAACATAGCCTGACTATCGTCAATCTGTTCGGGTTTAACGACTACTCTGACTTCTCTGCCCGCCTGTATGGCGTAAGCCTTGTCTACGCCCTTGAAACTCGAAGAAATCGTTTCGAGTTGTTCGAGCCTCTTGACGTAATTCGTGGTAGTCTCGCGCCTTGCGCCCGGTCTTGCGCCCGAAATGGCGTCAGCCGCCTGAACGAGTACCGCTTCGATACATTTTGGTTCTACGTCGCCGTGGTGCGCCTGTATGCAGTTTATTACGTTCTTACTTTCTTTATATTTCTTCGCAAGGTCGGTACCGATCTGGATATGCGTGCCTTCGACTTCGAAGTCTACCGCCTTACCGATATCGTGGAGCAAACCTCCGCGTTTGGCAAGGTTTACGTCCACGCCGAGTTCGGAAGCCATAAGACCCGCGAGATGAGCGACTTCGAGAGAGTGCTGCAATACGTTCTGACCGTAACTCGTTCTGAATTTAAGTCTGCCGAGCAATTTGATAAGTTCGGGATGAATACCGAATAATCCGACCTCGAACATCGCCGCTTCGCCTGCTTCTTTAATCTGAACGTCAAGATCCTTTCTGACCTTTTCAACCGTTTCTTCGATTCTTGCGGGATGAATTCTTCCGTCGGCGATAAGTTTTTCAAGCGCGATTCTCGCAACTTCTCTTCTTACGGGGTCGAAACCCGAAACGATTACGACTTCGGGAGTATCGTCTACCACGAGTTCTATTCCGGTTGCGTTTTCGAGCGCGCGGATATTTCTACCCTCGCGACCTATAATACGCGCTTTCATGTCGTCGCTCGGAAGCGGAACGACCGAAACCGTGATTTCGGAAGCGTGATCGGTTGCGCAGCGTTGAATTGCGAGGCTGATTATGTCCTTAGCCTTTTTATCGGCTTCGTCTTTAGCCTCCTGCTCCATATTCCTTACCTGCACCGCCACGTCGCGACGGGTTTCGTCGAGAATAGAGTCGGAAAGTTGCTGTTTCGCCTCTTCTTTCGTAAGCCCCGAAATTTCTTCGAGTTTCGCGACTACGCTTTCGAACTCTTTGTCTATCTTTTCTTGTTTTTGGTTGATAGACGCTATTTTTTTATCGAGTTCGCGTTTTTGCTGTTCGAGTTCTTCGTTTTTCTTCAAAAGATTGCTGTCTTTTTTGTTGAGTAACTCGTCTTTCTGATTGAGCCTTTGCTCCATCTTCTGGAGTTCGATTCTTTTTTCCTTCGTATCGCGCTCAAAATCGTTACGAAGTTTTAAGTCCTGCTCTTTTGCCTCCAAAGCCACTTCTTTGCGCATTTTTTTGCACTCGGATTCGGCGTCGGAATACATTTTTTGTATTTTTTCGTTTACGGAACTGGCTTTCGCTTTATTCAAAACGACACAAATTATCGCTACGACGGCTGCACCGACCGCGAGTCCCGCCACCGCGCCGATTACCGCTACGACGACGGGGGACAACAAAAGCAGGGAGTTTAACGTTGCCATGGTTAGCCTCCCGAAAAATTTATTTGGAATAATCTAAATAATAAAATTGCTTTTACCGTTAGTTTTATACCACAATATATTGTATATTATATTGTAAATAAAGTCAAACGAAAATTAAAAAAAACGACCCTATTTCGGGAAAATTTTCCGAAAATAAGGTCGATAAGATTTTATTTCAGTTTTTTTACGAGATTTTCGACGGTAAGTCCCGCCGAATTCAACTGTTTTTCTACCGAAGCATGAGCGACGTATTCGTCGCCGAACGCGATATTGCTTACCTTGCAGTCGATTTCGTTACGGATTAAAAAAGTATTTACCGCGCTTCCGAAACCGCCGCTTAAAACGTTTTCTTCGATCGTAACGATATTTTTGCCTGCCAACGAACGTAAAAACTTTTCGTCGAGCGGTTTTACGCATCTGGCGTTGACAACGGTAAACTTTTTATCGGTAGCGGATTTTGCATCGTAAGCGACTTTCAAAGCCCTCGGGCCGACGGCTAATACCAAGTTCTGTTCGATGTCCCCGTCGACTTCCCATAAATCGTCGTATCCGAAAGAAGAGTGATTGCCGAAATCCGCGTGTTTGCCGTTCGGATACCTTATCGCGCAAGGCGCGTTCAGAGATAAAGCGTATTCAAACGCAGATTTGAGTTCTACTGTATCTTTCGGCGCAAGAACGGTCATTTCGGGCATAGAAGTCAGATACGACAAGTCAAAAAGTCCTTGATGCGTTACGCCGTCGTGTCCGACAGCCCCCGCCCTGTCGAGCATAAATATCACGGGAAGCCGCTGAATACAAACGTCCTGCATTATCTGGTCGTAAGCCCTTTGCAAAAAGGTGGAATAAACGCAAACTACGGGTTTCAAGCCTCCCGCGGCTTGCCCCGCGGCAAACGTAACGGCGTGCTCTTCGGCTATCCCGACGTCGAAAAATCGGTTCGGAAACCTATCTGCGAAATCCCTTAACCCCGTTCCTTCTTTCATACCCGCGCAAATTGCGGTAATTTCGGGATTTTCGGCTGCCGCATTGCACAAAACTTCTCCGACAGCGGTCGAGAAAGACCCTGCGCCGGTATCGAAATTTTTACCGACGCCGTGATAACTTTCGGCATCGTTTTCGGCCTCGGTCATCCCTTTGCCTTTTTTCGTCCGAAGATGTAAAAGGACGGCTTTGTCCGAATATTTCAGATTTTCAAGTATATTTACGACTTCTTTTATATCGTTACCGTCGAATATTCCGACGTACTTAAAACCGAGCGCCTCGATTGCCGTTACGTTGTTAATGCTTACTTTTATCGATCTTTTAACTCGTTTGAGCCACTTGCCGATAAAACTTTTACCTATCGTTCTGTTGGCGAAATTCATGAATTTCCCGTAAGTTTTTCTCGTTCTCATTTTCGAGAAAAACTTATACATTCCGTTGTTATTACGGGAAATCGACATTCCGTTGTCGTTCAGTATTATTATAAGTTTTTTAGGTTTTATATCGCTTGCGGAAAGCTCCGCTCTGCCCGATAAAAGCAGGGAAAAAACTTCAAACTGCTTCGGCGCGCGCGGCGTTCCGTCTTTTTTCAGCATTGAAGCACGCACTGCTTCAAT
>OLYC01001798.1_pt1 | contig 13809 bp, 12 predicted proteins | sample 1674271 | NCBI WGS metagenome assembly OLYC01 (sample SAMEA103958154, study PRJEB25191) | human gut metagenome
AGATAAGCCATTTTTTCACATACGACGTTTTTCTCCGCTCAGGATGACGAAATGCGCCGCACCAACCCTTTTGGACCTATAGAACCTGCTGAACCTCTTTCTCGTGCAATTAAGGAACAGCACGCCTCATGGGCTAGACCTTGCCCCCCTATTTTCCCCGCACTCTTTCTCAGAAATTCGATTTCGGTTATAATAGATTTATAGAAATACCCATAGACTACTGACAGAAAAGAGGCGTCCGTATGATTCCGAAAGAATTAGATGAAACCGATATCAAGATCATCAATGCACTCAAAAAGAATGGCCGTATTTCCATGACAGATCTGGGGCGGCAGGTGTACCTCACGAGTCAGGCGGTGAAGAACCGGCTGGAGCGTCTGCAGGATCTGGGCATTGTCGAGCGCTATACGGTCAATGTGAATTGTCCGGTCTTTGGCTACGCCGTACATGGTATTTTCGAGCTCACATTGTCCGAAGATAAGAGATCTGATTTCCTCGCCTTTGTAAAGACGACCGAGTACCACATCCTTCACTGCTATGCGGTGGATGATGGAAGGAAGATCTTCATCGACGCACATTTCGACAGCGAGGCCTCTCGCGCCGCGCTGCTCACCGCGCTCAGTGCCTACGGCAGCTGCAGGCTCCATCCCGTGACGGCAGAGATCCACAGCAATCATCCGGCGGATGAATGAGAGTGGCTAGTGGCTAGTGACTTGTGACTGAGATGTCAGTTCATGGCATCGCCCTATTTATACTCCGCGGCGCATTTCGTCATCCTGAGCGGAGTGAAATGTCGGATGTTCGAAAATGTAAAGGCAAAGCAGTGAGAACTGCGTCGAAGGATCTGGCGCCGCACCAACCCTGTTGAACCTTCCGAACCCTTAGAACCTGTTGAACCCTCCAACCCGAACCCTGAACCCGCCAACCTTCCTCTATTCTTTCTTTGAAATGGACGAAAAAATTTTATATAATAAGACTTTGGAATATAAGCAATCAACAGGTGCAGGAGAAGAGCTCCTGCGAGGCAAAGAAAGAAGGATACCATGTATCTCATTGATACGTATGATGTGATCGTCGTCGGCGCAGGCCATGCAGGCTGCGAGGCGGCACTTGCGGCAGCGCGCATGGGGATGAAGACGTTGCTCACCACGATCTCTCTGGAAAATGTCGCCATGATGCCATGCAATCCGGCGATCGGCGGACCGGGGAAGAGCCATCTTGTAAAGGAGATCGATGCACTGGGCGGTGAGATGGGCATCGCAGCCGATGCGACAGCCATCCAGATGCGCATGCTGAATCTCGGCAAGGGGCCGGCGGTCTACGCGCTCCGCGCGCAGTCGGACAAGAACAAGTACCACACCTATATGAAGAAGGTGGTGGAAAATACAGAGAATCTCGACCTGAAGCAGGTGCAGGTGATGGATATCCTCGTGGAAGACGGGGCATGCGTCGGCATTACGACCGAGCTTCATGAAGAGTACCGCGCGAAGGCGGTCATTCTGGCGACGGGGACGTACCTCGACAGCGAGATCATCATCGGTGAGACGATGTACTCCGGCGGCCCGAATGGCATGCGTCCCTCGGTCGGTCTGTCAGAGAATCTGAAGAAGCACGGGCTAAAGATCCTCCGCTTCAAGACCGGCACGCCGAGCCGTGTCGATATCAGAAGCCTGCATCTGGATCATATGGCGCTCGAAAAAGGTGATCCGATGAACCATGCCTTCTCCTTCATGAATGAACGGGAGGACAGAAATCAGCGAAACTGCTGGCTCACCTATACCAATGAGGAAACGCACCAGATCATCCGTGATAACCTGATGCGCGCCCCGAAGTATGCGGGCAAGATCCACGGCGTCGGTGCGCGCTACTGCCCGTCCATTGAGGATAAGGTTGTCCGCTTTGCCGATAAGAAGCGTCACCAGCTCTTCATCGAGCCAGAAGGCCTTGATACGAATGAAATGTACGTCCAGGGCATGTCGACGTCCATGCCGATCGACGTGCAGTACGCCTTCCTGCGCACCATTCCGGGGCTCGAGGATGTGAAGCTCATGCGTCCGGCCTATGCGATCGAGTATGACCTCTTAGACCCGCTCCAGCTCTATCCGACGCTCGAGGTGAAGAGGCTCCCGGGCCTCTACTCCGCGGGACAGGCAAACGGCACGAGCGGCTATGAGGAAGCCGCGGCACAGGGGCTCATGGCCGGCATCAATGCGGCGCTCAAGATCAAGGGGAAAGAGCCTTTCATCCTCGCCCGCCACGAAGCCTACATCGGTGCGCTCATCGATGACCTCGTCACGAAGGGAACGAATGAACCGTACCGCATGATGACCAGCCGCAGCGAGTACCGCCTGATCCTCCGTCAGGACAATGCGGATCTTCGCCTCACCGAGAAGGGCCATGATATCGGCCTTGTGACAGAAGAGCGCTACGCGCATTTCCTTTCCCGCAAAAAGGCCTATGAGGAAGCGATGGCTTATATCCGGACGAAGCGCTTCACGCCCAAGGCGGCTGTCAATGCAGCGCTTGCAAGCGTCGGCTCTGCTCCGCTCACGACAGGCATCGGCGCGGATAAGATCTTAAAGCGTCCCGAGATGACCTACCAGACCATGGTTGATGTCCTTGGCTGTCCCGTCTTCGATCCGGAGGCCGTCGAGGAGATGGAGATCACGGTGAAGTACGAGGGCTATATCGCCCGTCAGGAAGCCGCCGTCCAAAAGGCAGCGCGCATGGAAAAGGAAAAGATGCCTGAAGATATCGACTATCTCCATCTGGACGGCATCTCCATCGAAGCCCGCCAGAAGCTCGATCAGATCCGCCCGCTCTCTCTGGGGCAGGCCTCCCGCATCTCCGGCGTCTCTCCGGCGGATATGTCGGTCCTGATGGTCTACGTGAAGCGAATGAAGGGAAATCAGTGACTAGTGACTGGTGACTAGTGATTAGGCTGATGCTGCATCTACCCCCTTCCTCAGGAAGGGGGATGCCCGAAGGGCAGGGGGTTGGCCGAGGAAGGCGGGATTCGCGGTTTGCATACCGCAAGCGAGCATCGCCCTATTTATACTCCGCGGCGCTTCTGATTTTTATGCGCCGCACCACCACTTCTAACTCCTAACTTCTAACTAGAGTGAGCGAGAGGCTTTCAAGCGCAATCAAGGGACGCCCCGCCCCACGGGCTAACCCTGAACCCTGAACCCATATATCACCATTCTCAAGTAATTTTGAAAGGGAAATCAAAATGACAGTTGCAGAAATGATGGAAGCTCTGGGTCTCGCAGCGAATGAGGACGCGGCGAGAAAAATGACAGAGTACAATGCCATGCTGATGGCCATGAACAAGAAAGTGAATCTCACCGGCATCAAAGACGGGGAAGAGAGTCTCATCAAGAACATTTATGACTCCATGACCGTCTATGACCCGGCATATTTTCCGCAGAATGGCCGCGTACTTGACCTTGGGACAGGCGCCGGATTTCCCGGCGTGCCGCTCGCGATCCTGCGTCCCGACATGTATGTGGTGCTCGTGGACTCCATCCAAAAGAAGCTCACCTTCATCGAGGATGCCTGCCGCGAGCTAGGCATCCGGAATGTGAAGTGCGTCCACATCCGTGCAGAAGAAGGCGGCCGCCGCAGAAAGACCCGTGAGTCCTTCGACGTCGTCACCGCCAGGGCCGTGAAGGCGATGCCCGTGATCTCAGAGTGGGCGATGCCCTTCGTCAAGGTCGGCGGCGTCTTCTGTGCCATGAAAGGGCCCGGCGCGGAAGAGGAGCTAAAGCAGGCAGGCCGTATCCTGCGTGAGCTTCATGGCACGCTCGAGGAAAAGAAGGAGCTCACACTCCCCGCCGGCGACCAGCGCGTGATCCTCTATATCAGAAAGACCGCGCCCTGTCCCAAGACCTATCCCAGAAAAGTAGGCATCGCAGAAAAAAAGCCGATCATCGGAGAATAAACAAGGAGCTGTGAAGAAATGAGGATTCATTTCTTCACAGCTCCTTGTTTTAATTTGCCTGACATTTCTGGCGTCATGAAAGACGGTATGAAAGACGATGTGAGGCGATCCTTCCCCACGTGTCATTTCGAGCGAAAGCGAGAAATCTTTTTCGCTCACGGTGAAAGGGTGTATGCGTGTGAACGGAAACGGGAAGCCTGATACTCCAAGAATGTGGGATACGGTGTTTCATGCAAACGGATTAGCACAGGTATCATGAAAGTGGCGAGAGCAAAGATCCCTCGGCTGCGCTCGGGATGACGATACGAGGGAAGGGATAGTCTCAACGAGAGGCGGGATAGTCTCACATCAGGAGAAGCAGCCCTCTTGAAGAAGGTGCAGGATAGAGCGTCTCGGAGAGGCACAATTCGCCGTAGCGGCATGAAAGCCTATGTGAGATAATCTTCATCTCATATCACCGCCATTTGCAGAATACCGATTTCTAACAATTCCCTTCTTCCGCCACGCAGAAATTCGAAAGCTGACGCTTTCGTCTATCCCGGCCTTTGGCCGCGCCCTTCTCCAAGGGCGAACGCGTCTGACGATAGTCGTATATCGTCGGAAAACGGGTTAGCATGACAACAGAGCAAGATACAATCCTACCGGCGGCATGAAAGCCTATGTGAGATAATCGTCAGTGAGTAGGCCCTTGGAGAAGGGCCGCGCCAAAGGCGCAGGATAGAGTGCCTCGGAGAGGCACAATTCGCCATAGCGGCATGAAAGCCTATGTGAGATAATCGTCAACGAGTAGGCCCTTGGAGAAGGGCCGCGCCAAAGGCGCAGGATAGAGTGCCTCGAAGAGGCACAATTCGCCGTAGCGGCATGAAAGCCAAGACGATGGGCGGCTATCCTCCCCACGTGTCATTTCGAGCGAAAGCGAGAAATCTTTTTCGTTTGCGGTGAAACGGTGTATGCGTGTGAACGGAAACGGGAAGCCTGTTTTTCCCGTGCATTGGGGGATACGGTGTTTCATGCAGACGGTTCAGCAGAGCTGGTGAGGAAGAGGATTGCAACAAAGATCCCTCGGCTACGCTCGGGATGACGATACGGGAGGAGGGATTGTCTCACATGGGCGTAGGATAGAGCGCCGCGGAGAGGCATATTTATTCCGCTACTTGAGCCAACCTCCGCCCCTTCGGGGCACCTCTTTACAGAGGAAGGAGGGAGAGGCATATCCCCACACCAAAGCCTTTCCCCGTGAGAAGGGAAGCAAAATGAGAATACCGTTTTTCCGTAAACATTTCTCAGCTGTGTTTATGAGGAGAGGCTTTTTGCGATGGCGCTGCGCTTAGTGTAAAATTTTACTCGGTGGGGAAATTTTCCAAAAACAATAAAAGAGGAAAGCCCCCCTTGAGTGGAAATGTTATAATTTCCGTGTGAAAGAATAAAACAAAGAAAGGACCTTCCTCATGGACATTATAACAGAAACTATAGAGCCATGCATAAGGCCGCTGTGCAGGCGGAGCGTAAAATCGCTCAGGGCGGCCTGAGCGCGGCTCAGAAGCGCAAAATAAAAGGATATAGGCCAGGATGCCTGGAAGGCCGCATAGGCGCTTATTGCCCTTCCTCTTCCTCAGTAGGCGCATTGGGCCATGCTATACAGAACTACTGACAAACCCGAAGCCACGGAGATAGTAATTATCGACAGTCAAATAGATTACCGAGGAAAACTTGACGTAAAATCTCATAGTGACTGCAAGTCTAACTAGACCTTGCATTAAATCGAGGAATTTTGCATTTTTTGAATGAAATTGGGATTAAAAACTGCACTTTTTCAATATTTTTTGTCCTATTTAAGCTATTTTTTTGCACCACAAAAAAGCGCTTCTAAATCGATTTTTTTAGAAACACTGTAAAATTGCATGCAGTTAATTCGAGAAATCCTGATACGCTTTTTCTTAAACTGATAGTGAAAACTTTGTGATAAATTTGGGCAAGTTGACATTTCGCCGCTGAAATTTGTTTTTTTCACTGCCGCGCAATCCAGTGCAAGGCCTTTAGTCCTTGCACTGGATTGTGCGGCAGTGAAACAGACTCCCTTATAGCGTTTTAGCCCGTAACATTCAGAAGTTTAAGCAATCGTTTGCTTTGGATGACTTTGTCAGCGGGAACCTCGCGTATTTCCAGTAAATCAGCCATCTCTTTTCCGTGATATAAGCAAAATAACTGGTAAGGCGTTTTGCCGTTGTATTGCTTTCTGGCGGTGCTGTTCATGTGCGAGAATATGATGTTTAGCTGCGACTGTGTCATTTGATCGAAGCTGGTTCCTTTGGGGCAAATATCCCGCAGCAACGTATGGTTTTTCTCGACACGTGGCTTTTGGCATGATTTCATTGCATCACAGAAAAACAGATGCGTCTCTCTAGTGCCAGTGGCGTTGCACTCTATAGAGTGAATATTTGCAAATTCTCCGCCGTTATCTGTCAGGATCAGCGGGAATAGCTGTTCAAAGGGAGTTTGAGCTGCTGCAAATTTTTCACGCAGGTGTCTGAATTCCTGCGAAACCGCAAGTGCGGATTTGGAGTCAAGTAAAATGCCTACCATGAAATTACAGATGGTAAAGAGCAGCGTCAGAATGACTTTTCCGCCCTGTCGGCCTATAACGGTATCCATCTCTACCCAGTTAGTTATTTCGTGAGTCTCAATGTATTGAAGGAAATCCGCGTAAGTGCGCCCTTTTTTGACGGCAGGTGGAACGTAGGGCATTCTTTTCTTCTTGCGGGATTTAAACTTCACCTTTCTAGGAAGATCTAGGCTGGTAAATGAGAAGTAACCTTTATCTGCGTATTTGTATGCGGTGGATACGGCTATTTCTACACCGGTAGATTGAAGAGCTTGATACATATGCTGTCCGCTCTGGATGGCAGCAGAAAGCTTTGCATCCATGTCGTAAAACTCAGCTTTATTCAAAGGAATGCCTTCACGTGAATCACGAAGCATGTTCCTGTATTGTTCATGTGCCTTGCGTGAAACGTAGAGATACCGCTTTAACCTACAGCTGTGGCGCTTCTTGCAGGCGTTACAAACATAGGGCGGCTTTTCGAGCTTAGGACAGGATTCATTAATGATGTTATTCTGCTCATCGTAATTAGTGAACCTATTGGCTACGAGGGTTCGATGTTTACGGACTTCGCGCGAGATTGTGCAGGCATCTTTACCAAGTGCTGCGGCGATGGTCTGGAAAGTGGCAGCGTTTTGTAACATTATCTCGAGAGTGTTTCGATCATCCTGGGTAAGGTGTTTGTACCTTTTATTGCCTTTGTTGACAATCATTTGAATGCAACCTCCTTCATGCGCAAGATTTCTCTATCTAAAGTCTAGCAAAAGGTGGTTCTACATGTAAGGGCTACTTTTACTGCTAATCCGGCACTTACTTTGAGAATTAACGCAAATTAGAAAATAAAATTAGTTAGGATTAAGTCTATTTACAAATTAGATTAATGGGTGTAAAATTTGAACAAATTCGCATGTTAATTTAAATGAAGTAGCGAATGGAGAATTTTTATCCGGAAATATATTCACAGAAGACGGACAGCTGGGAGTAGATTTATCAGGATATGGGTATGAAAGGAGTACTGTCGGCCGATTTGAATTAGGGAAATAAAATCGGTTTTCTGTATTTGAATGGTTTCATTAGAAAAGAGGATATGAAATGAAAAAGCAATATGCAGCAGAATTGGCAGCTTTATTAATAATAACCGGGGGGGGTAGCACAGAGTGTTATAGCGGCTGATAGTAATTACCAGATGGATGAAGTTGTTGTGGAAGGAGAGAGAGACAAATGGGGAGTTACTCCACAGCCACTGTCTGGTGGATATGTGTATGATACCGCAACACAAGGATTTCTTGGAAGCAAAAGCGTCATGGATATTCCAAATCAACAAATTAGTTTAACGCAAAAGACAATAAAAGATTTTGCAATTCCAGGGCGCGAAGTGGATAGTGTGGTCATCATGGATCCTGCGGTTAGAGAAACTGGTAATGAGATGTCAGACATTATGATTAGAGGCGTTGGTCAAAATGGATACGCTTTTAGAATTAATGGAATTCCTGGTATGCTCATTCAGAATAATATGACGCCGACTAGCTTTGCAGATCATATTGATATCACTGCTGGTCCTGGAATGGGAACTCGAGGCTCCGCATCTCGTTCAGGATCTCCGGGTGGTGTTGTAGATATTATTTCTAAGGTAGCACCGAAAGATCACAATGTATTGAATTATACTCAAACTTTTTCCGGAAGAGGCTCATTCCGTGAAAGTGTCGATGCAAGTACACGCTTTGGCGAAAATAATACTTGGGGTGTTCGTGTCAATGGTGCTTTTCAAGATGGAGAGCAAGTTGTTCCCGATGAAAAAAATCGCGTAAAAGATATTTATGTCAACATCGATCATGAAGATAACAGAAGTAAGACTAATATTTTAACTGGCATTAGTGATGGGCATCGTTGGAAAGAGACACGAATGTTCAACTTTGCTAAGTATACCGGAACAAAATTACTTAAAACTCCGTCTATTGATAAAAATTATGCATATCCGGATAACGAATGGGGAGTAAGAACCTTTTTGTTTACAATGAACCATCAACAAAAATTGACGGATCACATGGAGTTATTTGCAAATTATGGCTACGCTTATAATAAAGGGTATGCTTATACGGTTAAAGGTAGCTGGTCCGTTCTTGATGAGGAAGGCAATTTTAAGCCTTCCTCATCAAGTTCTGCACCTTATGCATTAAGAAATCGTTTTTTGCAGGGCGGCTTAAAAGCAGACTTTAATATTGGAGAAACTAATCATGAATTGGTTGTTGCTTATGATACTTCAAGTATGGATGGGTTATGGGATAATGAAACTCGTGATGGTAAACCTATCAAACTGCCGGGAGGTAATATTTATGATTTCCCAGATATGCCTAGTGGCGTAATTCCAAATCATGGAGTCAAATTAACAGGAAGCACAAATAGCTATGGAATTTCGGCTGTTGATACGATCACATTCAATAAGTGGATTCTTGTCGGTGGTGTTCACCATCATCGTATGTCTTATGGTGAGTTTGGCGGCGATAGAGTTGTAAGTAAAGCCACGAGTCCATTGTGGGGGGTAGTTTATAAATCTAATGAAAATCTGATGTTTTATGGAAATCATTCAGAATTTTTTGACAAAGGGACATTTTTGTCTGATAAGCAATATGTAAATCCTGGTATACTGCCTCCAGCAAAGACGAAACAAAATGAATTCGGCGTTAAGTATATGAAAAATAGATTTCTTACAACGCTGAGCTTCTTTGATATTCAGACAGAGCGTACTTTCACCTATGATCTTGGAAGAGAGGATGAAAAAAAGCTGGCAGTTAAAGATGGCTGGAATAAATATCGAGGAGTTGAATGGACTGTTAATGGAAAAATAGCACCCAAATGGGATGTAATTGGTGGTATCAGTTATTTGACGACAGAACAAAAGTCTCAGGATTTTTATAATGGAAAAGCCTTAAATGGTACGCCTAAGTGGAATGCTGTGCTGGGGTTGATTTACAAGCCAAATGAAGATGTGTCTCTAATTGGACGTATGCAATTCGTGGGAGCTACTTCGTTCTATACGGATAATCATGTCTCTATTGATGTACCGTCCTTTACTGTTTGGGATTTTGGGGCTCAGTACAAGACAAAGGCATTCAATACACCCGTCACTTTCTCGGCAATGTGCCACAATGCTTTTAATAGAGCATATTGGAATTTCAATGGGAGCAATGGGTTCCTGAGTCGTCCGCGTACGTTTGTACTTTCTGCATCTTTTGATTTCTGATTGTGATTTATTATTGAAACTAAGATGCTTTTTTTTAAGACATACCAAATACGTAGAGCTACATTTTGGGAATGCGAATTATTTCTGTGTGCTATAGTCATGGCAAGTACTGGTTGTGGAAATACGACGAATGTATCGGGAATTCCGAATGTAACCAGCGTAGAATCCGCTAATACTTCATATTATCCAGTCACGGTACAGACTTTCGACACCGAAGGAAAATCAGTAGAAATGACTTTTTCGAAAATTCCGAAGAGAGTTGTGGCTGATCGTGTTAACACATTGGCAGTACTGCTTGCACTAGGTCAAGGCGATAAAGTGATTGCTACGTCTGCTGGAGAAAGTCCTCTCAGTTATGCGAGATTAAAGGAAAAATATCCAGAAGAGATAAAAAAGGTCCAAGGTAACTATGGGTTCGATTTGGATTTGGAAACAGTTGTATCTTTGCAGCCTGATTTTATTATGGGATGGAAGTCATCTTTTGCCAAAAATAGGTTTCGATCTACGGAATGGTGGAATAGCCAAGGTGTAAATACTTATATCTTAGGAACGTCGAATCACGTCATACCGCAGGGAAAAATTGAAGATGAATGTCAGTTTATTTTGGACATGGGGCGGATTTTTCATGCGGAAGACAAAGCTAATGGCTATGTAGAAGAAATTCACAGCGAAATTAGTCGCGCGCAGATGTATGCAAAGGGAAAGCCACCACAGTTAGCAATGATGCTCGAAGTAGGAGGACGTAACATTTTTAATTATGATGATGGTTGGATTATTGGCGATATGGTTCGACAGATGGGAGGCGTGATGCCGGTAAAAGCAAGAAAACTTAGTAGCGAACAGCTCATTGAATATGATCCAGATGTCATTTTTGTGGATTATTTCATGGAAGGCCAAAAGGCGAATATACAAAAGTTTTTCGATGCACCGGAATACAATTCTCTCAAAGCTGTGAAAAATCACAGAATATATCTGATTCCTTTTGATTATATGTACGCACCTGGCATCAATACCATTGATGGCATACGTATAGTGCGTGATGGATTGTATCCAGATCTAGCCGGAACATAGAATCTGAAATTTTCCAAAACAAAACCACCTGGTTCTTCATATATTCATGAAGAACCAGGTGGTTTTTATATTGTGAGCGTCAGGCACGCATTTCGTCGATGCTGTTTACGTTCTGCAGCTTTTTAGCGAGGTACTTGGCAATGAATGGGGTGAGGCAGATGGTCGGGATGTCTGCGATGCCGATCCAGAAGACGCCCCACCAGAAGTCGAAGATGCCGAGGATGGCAAGGCTACCGCAGGAAATGATGATCATGATGACGCCGGCCAGGACGCTCCAGAGGAGGGATTTCCACATGATGTTCTTCTTTTCTGCGATGTCAGCAAGGCTGTACTTGGCGCCGACCATCATCGCCGGGATGAGGCCGGTGAAACCTACGCCGATGCCGTCACCGATGAGGGAGTGGATCGGAATGAAGGTGCCAGCCAGAAGGCCCCATACGACGGTGCCGATGTAGCCGGAGAAGAAGCCTGCTTTCATGCCGAAGATGATGCCGACTACCGGCGGGATGAAGGAGAAGAGACGGAGGTGAATCATTCCAGGGATGATCGGTACTGGATTCAGGTAAGCCCAGAGTACGCCGGTGAGTACGCCGAAGACGACGCCATAGATAATGCTTTTCAAAAGGGAGCTGCTGGATTTGTTTTCGCTCATGTGAATATCCTTCTTTCAATGTTTATAGGGAATGAATGAGAAAGGGAAGTGCCGTGGCTACGGCGTAGAAAAGAATGTGTCCTGTGAGGAATACCGTATCAGTGGTGCTGCTCTGAATGTTTTTGAGAGAGGAGCGAGGCGTTTTGAAATTGAGACGGTAGATGTACATGGACAAGGTCATGTTCTGTGCAGTGCCAAGGACGCGGATGAAGAGGGGGACAAGGATGAGGCAGTAGTTGCCTGCGCGGCGGATCAGGCTGCCTTTGTCGGTTTCAAGGCCCCGTGAACGCTGGGCGTCGATGATGGTATGGAACTCCCGCACAATGTTTGGAATCACCTGAAAGACGAGCCCCACGCCGAAAGCAGCCGGATAGGGGCAGGTTCTAAGCTCATCCAGTGCTCTAAAGAAGGGAAAATTGTTTTTGGCTATATATAGGAATAAATTATTTTCCTCTACGAGGATATGCTAGTGGATTTTATGACTGATTTAGCACTATAGGCTTTTATTACAATGCTTGAAACATCTATACCCATGCAGAAAAAGTATACCCTATGCGGCGTATTGACAGGGCGCTATATGCGGGCGCAGCCCATTATATTTTCAGAAATCGGCATTCTATTACATTAAGGGAACCTCTAAAAACTCGAATTTCTATGATTACCATCTTCCTTTGGTTTTCGATCTTTGACCCAGGGAAGAAACATGCATATGGATTTGGGGGAATCGTTTATAGAGGCACTTTTGCTGTTCGTCCCTTGAACCTTCCCTGCATTCCGTGTAAAATAAATAGGATTATGCATTTGGGAGGATCTTTTAATGAATGAACGTGATAGCTTCAAGTCCCGTCTGGGCTTTCTGCTGGTCAGTGCAGGGTGCGCGATCGGGATCGGGAATGTATGGAAATTCCCGTATGTGACAGGCGAATACGGCGGCGCGGTATTCGTCCTCTTTTACCTGCTCTTTCTGGTGCTGATGGGCATCCCCGTCATGACGATGGAGCTGGCTGTGGGCCGCGCGAGCAGAAAAAGCGCAGTCAAGGGCTACGCCGCGCTGGAGAGACCTGGCTCGAAGTGGCATATCCATGGATGGTTCTGCGTCCTTGGATGCTATCTGCTCATGATGTACTATACGACGGTATCCGGCTGGATGCTTGCCTATTTCTGGAAATTCGTCAATGGTACCTTCGCTTCTGCGAAAGCGGACGGGGTCGGCGAGGTCTTCGGCGCGATGCTGGCGAGTCCATGGGAAATGGGCTTTTTCATGGCGATGACGGTCGTCGGCGGATTCCTTGTCTGCGGACTGGGGCTCCAGAGCGGTGTAGAGCGCATCACGAAGATCATGATGCTCTGCCTTCTTGCGCTCATCGTCGTGCTTGCCGTGCATAGTGCCTTCCTCGAAGGCGGCGGGCCGGGACTCTCCTTCTACCTGCTTCCGGACTGGGAACGTGCGGCAGAAGCCGGTATCGGCAATGTGGCATCCGCCGCGATGAATCAGGCCTTCTTCACGCTGTCCCTCGGCATCGCCGCGATCGAGATCTTCGGAAGCTACATGTCGGATGATTTTACGCTGGGGGGAGAGGCCGTGCGCATCGCGATGCTCGATACCTTCGTTGCTATCATGGCAGGGCTCATCATTTTCCCGGCGTGCTTCGCCTATGATGTGCAGCCGGATCAGGGGCCGTCGCTCATTTTTATCACCCTTCCGAAGATCTTCAGCCACATGTCCATGGGCCAGCTCTGGGGAGCGCTCTTCTTCGTATTTATGACCTTTGCGAGCTTCTCGACGGTCACGGCCGTTTTTGAGAATCTCATCGCAAGCAGTATGGATAATTTCGGATGGAGCCGCAGAAAAGCGGTCCTACTGAATCTGGCGATCATTTTCGTCTTCTCCATCCCCTGCGTTCTCGGCTACAATGTGCTCTCCGGCGTGCATTTCCTCGGAAATCGCGATGTACTGGACAGTGAAGACTTCCTTGTGAGCAATATCCTGCTCCCGGCAGGCTCTCTCATCTACCTGCTCTTCTGTACGACCAAGTGGGGCTGGGGCTTTGACAAGTACATTGCGGAAGTCAATACAGGCCGCGGTCTCAAGATGCCGCGCTGGCTCAAGCCATATTTTCAGTATGTACTGCCTGTGCTGATACTCGTCATTCTGATTCGGGGCTTGGTATAAAATTAGGAATGGCGGCAGCAATTTCGCAGCTCTTTTAGGAAACACTGATTAAATCGTTGTCTGATTTTACTCTTGAATTTTTATACATAGCGAGGAATAACCTGACGCGAATAGCGAGCTATTTAAGGAA
>OLYC01001800.1_pt1 | contig 13800 bp, 8 predicted proteins | sample 1674271 | NCBI WGS metagenome assembly OLYC01 (sample SAMEA103958154, study PRJEB25191) | human gut metagenome
TGCTATGCATTATCGGCTGCACCTCAGCAATTCAAGCAAGCTTGATTGCATTCGGGTTGCACGATAATTCAGGGCGTGCATTACCAACACTAAAATCCAATAAATTCGCACAAAACATTTTACCAATTTTAAATGCCCCACGCCCTTAAAACCGACATTTTGACCAATTCTCTTCCTTCGGAATGGTATCGGTATTCCTTCGGAATGATATCGGAATCATTATTACCCGAAAAAACGAAATTTACACCAACGCCTTTTTTATGAATTTTTACGCGCCAGCCTTACCCCATTTAACCATGCCCCTTATCGATGATAAAAACCACAAAATTATGCCGAAAAATTTATGAAACTTCCCCCTCTAGCCCAAAAAATGCCCAACGACAACCGTCGTTGAGCATTTCCATATTTTCAACCACCTCCTTGTTCTCACAAGGAAAGCGTGTATTAATCCTCGTCTATGTTAGTCCACGATTCACTATTCCAAGTCTTTTCTTCAGAGAGTTGGGCAGCATTTGTATACTCGTCATGAAGTTTGGGTTCACCAGAAGTAGACAAGATTTCGTTTTCGATGTGCAAGCTAATTGCGTTAGCCTTGGGTGCAGAATATATCTTTTTCATTGTGTGAGAAATAGCTTTTTTAGTTAAACTTATTACCTATCACTTAACGATAACCTTTTTGCCGTTAACGATGTATACGCCCTTTGCAGCAGCGTTCAACGAGTTAACGCGACGTCCGTTAAGGTCGTAGATTACAGTGCTCTTAGCATGCTCAGCATTTGCCACAACATGGTTGATGCCAGTAGTCATGCTATCGAAGCTAAATCCGCGCATCTGGCTCAAAGCTTTAGTCTTCACAGCAAGGTAAGCCTTGTGAGCACCATTTGTAAATGCACCACCATCTTCAGCACCATAGTAGAAACCAGGATCTTCTGTAGGGTTAGCCAATTTGTAGTAAGCCGTTGCACCCTCTACGTTGGTTGTAGCTTCCGTTACAGAACCATGCAACAAGTTGTCAGTAGGAGCAACCTCTGTAGAGTTTACAATAGTGTAAGTGTAAACCTTGTCCGCTGTCAACTTTTCTGTAGCCTTCAAAAGCAAAGCGGTCTTGGCAGGAACAACAGCACCTGCTGCATAAGCCTCATTGAAATTCAAGGTCTTACCATCTTCGCTTGTAATGGTATAACCTGTCACACCTTCGGGCATAACAAATGCATCTTCAGTGTAGTAGGTGCCGTATTGGGCGTTGGTGAGGGTGAAGTTATCGGTGCTAGCTACAGCATCATCGCCTGCCCAAATATTAATTTGGTTGATGGGTGTTTCATCTTTTATGAATACTACGGGATAACCAATAATATCAACTACAGCATCTTTTTGAATAGCAGGCATGGCAGCAGTACCCTTTTTGTAAAGGATGATTTGGTGTGTACCTTGACTTAAAGTAGCTTGTATGTTGTTGGTCTTATCCCATGGAGAAACATCGCTTGCTGCAACTGTTGCTTTTTTAATACGAATGCGCATGCTTTCGTATTTGCTCATATTGGCATTTAAAGTCTCAATATCAACATCTGTAACGGGAATTTGAGCGTTGTGACTAATGGTAAGGTTACTGAGGTCGATATTCGTTATCTCGTTATTGCCATTAAAAACATCGTATGTTACAGAGGTCGTGCCATTGAGTAAATCTCCTTCTTTAAGTCCATGTGACTTTTTAAAGAAAAGAATTGCACCACTTTTGTCTTCAATATATGCATTTGCATTATAGGTGTAGGTTACAACAGCATCCTTAAAATTAACGTAGTAATTTTCGCCTTTAACTGCTACGGCTTTAAGAGCTGCAATGTCCTTGTATATGGGGACGAAAGTGTATGTAGCACTTGAAACAGAACTTGTTGCTTCACCTTTTACGGCACATGCTTTTAAGGTTGTGGTTGCTGCAGGAATTTCTACGCCTGTGGTGTATTCAGAACGAGTAGTTGATGTCGTAGGGTCACTTCCATCAATGGTGTAATAGATTGTTGCACCTTCTACAGGAGAAATCGTTGCTGTGAAAGGTTCAGAAAACTCTTGGGTTGTTGGGGTGATAGTGGGAGCAGAAATGACGTTTCCTGTTGTGTATTCTACAGTGATAGATTTAATATATAGGCCTTTTGCGGCTTGATTTTTAAGTTCAATACTAATCTCGCCGTTTCCTGTACCAGTGAAATCAAAGGATTTAGAAGCTGTGGCTGTATTGGTTTGAGAGCCCCATGATGTACCGCCAACTTTAACTGAGATTTCAGCTTTACCTTTTGAACCTACGCAAGAGTTGACTTTTATTGAAGTAATTGTTCCAGGGATATTTGTGGTTGAAAAAGTAACGTCCGTTTGGTTGTTGGCTTTAGACGCTAATTGGAAACCTTTTGTGGGGGAAATTCGTGTATCCCAACCACAATATGCGAGTGTTCCTGAAACATTCCATTTTACACTATTAAAAGTGTAGTCTTTAGGAATGGTTGTTGTGAGATCGTTCTCTTTAAACGTATAAGTATACGTGTCGGCCATCACGTTTACTCCCCCCACTAAGCAAAGCAAGCAAATAGTGAAGAAAGCTTTGAGAGAAAGTAAAGTTGTTTTCATAAGATTATAATGTTTTAAGTTGTTTGTTTCGGTAATTCTTTGACAAAGAAAATGCAAGGTGAGTGCAGAACATCAAGTTTACTTGGATGTTATGCCGAACCGTAGCTTTTCTTATATAAAGAAAATGCAAGGTGAGCGCAGAACATCAAGTTTACTTGAATGTTATGCCGAACCGCAGTTTTTCTTATGTGAAATTTATAATTTACCCACAAACACAACGAATAAAACAGAAAACAACATGTAAAGAAACAACGCATACACGTATGCGCACATACAGGCGTAATTTATAAGTATTATTAACAAAAAAGCGAAGAAATTGTTTTAAACGTATTACGTTTTTATCGTATATTTGCAGCCGGTATTACCCTAAGCAAAAAAATATCTTTCTATAATTTAATAATCCTACATCTACATGAGTATTTTTACACGAATTTCTACTCTGTTGGGAATGGCTGCAATAGCTATTTCTACATGGGCCGACGTTCCGTTTAAGCCTACCACCATTACCGATGGTAAGTTTGCAACCGACACCGAGTGGTATACCCTTGGTATTGGTGCTGCGAAACTCCGTATTTCCGACAATGGCACTGACAATTTTATCACACTTGGCGGTTTTATTACTGCCGACGACGAAAACATGTGGTGCTTTGTGGGTAATGAAACCGACGGTTTTAAAATCTACAATAAAAAAACAGGTATCACAAAGGTACTTGCTGCACCTGTTAATATGGGTGACAAAACTGGCGGTAATGCTTATGCCTATCTGCAAACTGCCGAAGGCTTGGCTAACACGCAGTGTGACCTTTGGGACTTTAAGGCTGCTACAAAAACAAGCAATGATAAAAATCTTAGCATTAAAGGCGGATATTTTGTAAACGAACACGGACACACCTCAAACATCTTGAACAACCGCGAAGGTAAACTTGCCTTTTGGTCAACAGGATATGATGACGGTTCGGTTGTCAGCATTGAAAAGGTTAACACTAAGTTCACTGTGAGTACCTCTACAGGTACCATGGATGCAGGTTTTACCAATAAGTGGACCTCGAATGATTCTAATCCCAACTTAACCCTTACAAATGCCTATAAGAACATGAAGGCTGAAGGTGAATACGTCTCAGTTTACTCTGGTAAGATGAATTCTCCCTACACCTTGACAGTTCCCGTAGGTTATAAAATTGTAAGCTTTAGCTTTACTGCCGAGAAGAATACTGCAAGCGCAAACACAATCAAAGTTGTTGCAGAAGGTAAAGAATACGATGTAACTTCTGAAGCCCAAAAAGTAAGCGTAGAAGGTTTGGAATCAAACTCTGCAAAATTTGAAATTAAAGGTGCTAACGAAGCTGTATTGCTCAAGGACTTCGTTGTAAAAGTTGAACGCACCTTTATCAAGCCTGAGCCTCAAACCAACTTGATGACTTGCACCAAGTTGCCTTGCTACCGCATTCCTGCCATTACTAAGGCACACAATGGCGATATTATTGCCATTGCCGACTACCGTCACAATGGTGGTGACATTGGTTTTGGCGGACAACTCGATTTGCACGCTAAAATTTCGAAAGACAATGGCACAACTTGGAGCAAAGAACCCATTGTTGTTGTAAATGGTGCCGACTATAAAAAGGGCAGTGCCAACGCCGTGGGCTATATCAACACCGGTTTTGGTGACCCTTGCCTTGTTGCTGACCGCGAAAGCGACCGTGTATTGTTAATGAGTTGCACGGGTTCTGTATCATTCCCTGGCGGTACACGCAACAATCACTTGGGTATCGTTCGCTTCTATAGCGAAGACAATGGTCAAACATGGTCTAAACCCGTTGAAATTTCAGAAAGCATCTATGCACAGTTCGACACTTGCACCATTGGCACTGCCAAGTCTATGTTTATTGGTTCGGGCCGTATCTTCCAAAGTTCTACAGTAAAGGTAAAGGACTACTACCGCATCTATTGCTCTATACTTTTCCAAGATGTGAATAGTACAAACAAGAACTATGTAATTTATTCAGACGACTTCGGTATGAACTGGAAGGTTTTGGGTGGTGTAAACGTAGCACCTATCCCCAGTGGTGCCGACGAACCTAAGGCCGAAGAATTGCCCGATGGCTCTATCCTCTGTAGCTCACGTATCTATGGCGGACGTGCTTACAACATTTTCCACTTTACTAACAGCGAGAAGGCTGAAGGTTATTGGGATAAGCGTGCCAACTCTAACGCAAGCAACAATGGTGTTATTGCCGAATCCAACAGTTGCAATGGCGAAACAATGATTGTACCTGCCACACGCAAGGCGGATGGCAAAAACGTATTTCTCTTCCTTCAGTCTGTTCCCTTCGGTGGTGGACGTACCAATGTGGGTATCTACTACAAGGAATTGGCTTCGCTCAACGACTTTATCACCCCCGATAGCCTCGCTGCTAACTGGGATGGTCGTCACCAAAGCAGCTACATAGGTTCTGCTTACTCTACTATGACCTTGCAAAAGGACAACAAGGTAGGTTTCCTCTACGAAGAAAGCACTTTGGGTTACGACTACACTATCGTTTACAAAAACTACTCACTTGAGCAGATTACCGATAGCACATACACCTTCTACGAAGCAGACGAAGCTGCACTCAAGGCTTTGCGCAATGAAATCGTGAATAATGGCATCAATCAAAAAGTAGATGGTGTAAAAAAAAATTCAGGTTTCGTGGGATGCATCAGCAAGGAAGGCGCAGAAAGCATTGAAACAGCCTATAAAGCATACACCGAAGCACCCTCGAAAGAGAACTACGAAGTCCTAAATGCTGCCATTGCAAATGCTCCCCGCTTGCAAATTGAGCGTGGCATTAAATATCGCATTCGTAACAGCGAACGCCAAAATGCAACACTCTATCTTGTAGCAAACGCTAATGGCACCACTGCTGCCACACTCAACGAGTCTGACCAAAGCCAACTCTTCTCGTTTGTACCTGCCGAAAATAGCACTTGGAAGATTACAAGCGAAGGCGAAGGTGTTTACCTCGGTGCAACAGGTCAGACAGAAACAAAAACTCCCGTGGTAAAAACCGTGGCAGAGGCTGCTGCCTATAAGGTGAACTCTTCGAGCAATGGTCTTAGCGCATTGGTATGTACCACTCCTGCTGCTGCAAATTACCCTGCTTTGCACCTTGCTGGTGACTGCACACGCATTGTGCCTTGGACAGCTGATGCTGGTGCCAGTCTTTGGTACATCGAACCTACAGACATTGTTACCGACATCAAAACAGTAGAGACTATCACATCGAAGGCACCTACTGCCATCTACGACCTCCAAGGTCGTCGTCTTAACAAGGCACCGCGTCAAGGCATTTACATCACCTCAGACCGCAAAAAGCACATTGCAAAATAAACTTTCGATCCATTTAAAATTTTGATATAAATGAAAGCTCATAGCACAAAGCTTTGCAGCAGACATATATTAGCAATTTTATAATTCTTAAAAAAGCTCTCACACATCTTGTTTCACCACAAGATGCGTGGGAGTTTTTTCTTATTCCCATAAAAATTCCTATCTATGAAAGTAATTAATCTTGGCGAACGCAGTTCAGTTATAAATTCATACATGGCACAATTACGCGATGTGGATATTCAACAAAACCGCACGCTCTTCCGTCGCAACATGCAACGCATTGCCCGTGCCATAGCCTACGAAGTAAGTCGCACACTCAATTATTCAGACAAAACCATCACCACCCCCCTCGGCACAAAAGAGGTTCCCACCTACGACGACCGCATTGTAGTGGGCACTGTGCTACGTGCTGGTGTCGCATTCCACGAAGGTTTTCTCGACACATTCGACCAGGCTGACTCTGCCTTTGTTGCAGCACACCGTGACGAAGGTTTACGCAATGACATTAAAATTCACGTAGACTATATTGCCGCACCAAAACTCGACGATTGCACCTTCTTGATGGTAGACCCTATGCTTGCCACAGGTGGTTCGCTCGAACTTTCGTATAAGGCATTCCTCACACACGGCACACCCAAAAAACTCCACATCTGTTGTGCCATTGCTGCACAAGAGGGCATCGACCACTTGTGCAGTGTATTCCCCGACGACGTAACCCTTTGGGTGGCAGCAGTCGATCCTATTCTCAACGAAAAAGCTTATATCGTACCAGGTTTGGGCGATGCTGGCGATTTATCGTTTGGACCCAAACTTTAAAATTCTAAGTGAAATGAGTTTAGGGGGATATTTTGTCCCCTCTAAACTCATTCAACTTTTTACATTCTACAATTATGAATATAAACAAAAACACATGGTTGTGTTCCCTCCTTCTTGCGGCTTGTGCGCAAACCTCACAAGCACAGGTGCAGGTAACTAAAACTAACGACCAAATAACCATTGGCAATGCCTATCTTTCGCGCACATTCCACATTGCTAACGGACGTCTTACACCGGGCAAACTCACCAATAAACGTGCAGGAGGCATTGTGTTTACACCCTCTGCTGGTAGCGAGGAGTTTGCACTCAATCCGCAAAAACGTGACTACACCCCCCTCAACCGACAAAAATGGACAGCAGAGGCTGACTCATGGTGCGTAGAGTCTGATATGGTGGGCAATCCTTCTCTCGCCATCGATGGTGACAACGGCACCATGTGGCACACTTGGTATGCAACTCCCAAAGAGGGTGGAAAAAAAGGTAACAACAAGTTGCCACACAGCCTTATCGTCTCTTTGGGTAAAAAGAGTGTCTTCCGTGGCTTTGGCTACTTGCCCCGCTCTGGCGCATACGGTGCTATGTCGAATGGCAACATCAAGGGCTACGAGTTCTATATCTCTAACGATAAAAAGAAATGGACGCTTGTCAAAAAAGGCGAACTCAAATACACCAACGTAGAGACCATTTGGGTGGCGCTCGACAAAGCGTATAAGGCTAAGTACGTAAAACTTATCGAAACCTCTTCAACCAATGGCAGTCAATTTGGAGCTTGTGCCGAATTCTACCTTACAAACGAACCCGTTAAAACCAACAATGCCCCAGCCACAGGTCTCAAGGCATCTGCCATGAAACTCAACGACGTGCGCACCGAAAACATGCAAGGTGGTAAGCGCATTATTTTCGACCTTGCTCCCACTGCCTACACCAACCCCGCCGACGGCATTACGTCTACTTGGGATATCGACATGGTGGTTGAGATGAACGACAACGATCACTTTATGCGCAAATATTTGCTCATAAAGGCTGCAGACGCCACAACCCGCCAACTGCCCATCGACTACATCGAAATGGAAAATTTAGGCACTCAGCAAGTGGCTACCACTAACAAGTGGACACGCCAACAAGCTGCAGGTGGCGAAGGTGGCATGTCGGCTTACACCATCACATTGGGGCAACCCGTGTATGTAGATGGCTTATTCTTTGGCTCTGAATTTCCACAAGCCGAAAACGAAATCGACGACAAGGGGCAATACCACACACGCTATTATAGTGGCAAATCGTTGCAAACACTCGACCTCAACGAACATCGACTTAATGCTGAGGGTCAATTCCGCACATGGAATAATGTGATTGGTGCCACACGCTCAGCTACCGACCAAAACGTCATTCGCACAGACTTTTTCCAATACATCAACACCATAGCACGCCCCATCCAAGCTCGCATGCAGTATAACTCATGGTACGACTGGATGATGAACATCACCGAAGAGCGCATCAACTCCTCGTTCGTAAAGATGGAACACGGCTTTACCAAATACGGCTTACGCCCCATGGACTCGTATGTCGTAGACGATGGTTGGAACAACTATAGCCAAATAGGTACACCCGAGTCGGGCGATACACCCAATAAAACGGGCTTCTGGGAGTTTAACTCAAAATTCCCCACAGGTCTCAAGGGTGCCAGCGACATAGCCCACCGCTTTGGTTCGGGCTTCGGCATTTGGCTCGGTCCACGTGGCGGATATAACTTTAACCAAGAATGGGGAAAGTTGCTCGAAAAAAATGGAAATGGCACCTATAGCACCACCACCTACGATGCCGTAACGGGCGACTCTGTCTATGTGTCTAAACTCAAAGACTTCTTCCTCACCCAACAGCGCAACTATGGTGTAAATTATTGGAAACTCGATGGTTTTGCCACACAACAACCGCAGGCTTCAACCAACGGACGTTACATCACAGGTGGTAAAAATGGCAACTACTACTTTACAGAGCATTGGGAGCGTTGGTATCGCACCCTCTCTGCCATGTATGCCGATGCCGATAGCCGCAACCAAAACCTGTGGATTAATCTTACCTGCTACGTCAATCCGTCGCCTTGGATTTTGCAATGGAGCAACTCCGTATGGATTCAAAATTCACGCGATATGTGGCACGAAGTTGTAGAAGGTCGCAATCACGAAATGGACCAACAACTCTCATATCGCGACGACCGCTACTACACATTCATTAACCGCCAGCAATTGCAATTTCCGCAAGCCCACATCTTTAACCACGACCCCGTTTATGGCAAAACAGGTGGTGTTTCGCCCAACGCTATGACCGATGCCGAATTCCGCGCCTACCTCTACATGATGGCAACACGTGGCACCGCTTTTTGGGAAATGCTCTATAGCTACAACCTCATGGACGAGGGCAATAAATGGATGATCAATGCCGAGGCGCTCAATTTCATAGAAAAAAACTACGAAACCCTACGCCACTCACTCTACTTTGGCGAGTCACCTCTTGCAGGTAAAGTTTATGGTTACTCATGTTGGCAAAAAAACAAGGCAAACAATCAAGCTGAAGGCATTGTGTCATTCCGCAACCCCTCAGCTCATGCCCAAACCTACACCTTCACGCTCAATAATACCGTGGGCGTACCCGAGGATGCAGCCAACCTTACTGCCTCTTTGATTATGGAATATACAGGCAATGACGCCGATAGCACCGAAACGGTCACACAATTTACCGACATCAACCAAGGCAAATTATTGGCGTATGCCGACACGCTCACCCTTACCTTGCAACCTGGCGAAATTCGCTTGGTGCGTTTTGGGGCCAAAGACGTGCAACCAGCCCAACCTTTCAAGGCTGAGAGCACTGCCCAAGGCGAAGTTTTATTGCAAATGGATAAACCCGTAGTGGCACAAGCAACCAACTTCGAGCTTTATGCAGGCAACAAACGTGTGGCTAAGGCTGAAAGCGTAACCACAGCTGCCGACTATCGCACCCTCACACTGAAGTTCCATGCTAAACTCAATGACATTAAAAAGTATAGCGTGCGCATCAAGGGACTAAAAGATTGGAACGGAAACATCACCGAAGCCTCATCTCCCATATTTTATTTTGCACCCGATAGCACCTTTGTACGCATCGAAAAGCCCGTCGATATTCGCGAGCAAGTACATCTTGGCACTCAAAAAAGCATCGTGGGCAAGGGTGGTTTCAGAGTAAACTTTGCGCTCACCACCACCGAGAACGACACGCAAATCATGCGTCAAGGCGATGAATATGGCATTTACATTGTGCGTGGCAAATTGCGTTTCAAGTTAGGTGCCCTCACTGCAAATTCCGAGGTTGCAGTAAACGATGGCAAACCACACGACATTCAATGCTTGCGTGAGAACAATGGCATGATCAAGATTTTTGTGGATGGCAAGTTACAACAAACCGTCTATAACAAGAATCACGTATGCGAACCCATTGCTGCTGCTCCCATCATCTTGGGCGAAGCCAAAAAAATCATTTCGCTTACCACCTTCGAAATTGGAATTTAATATTTTAGAAGCGACAAGAATATAGTGTCGTTATAAGGTATTACCCTATTAGTAGGGTGTTCAAAATCCGCAAAAATTCGTGCACAATTTTATCGGTTTTTAACGTCGATAAGGGGCATGATAAATGGGTTACCCCGTTAGGTAGTCTGTTAAATATTTCGTAGGAGTGCAAGGTTCGGAGCAAGCGACTGAAAGTATCGCGAATAAGAGATTATGTTACTCGATTTATGTTAAAAATATAGCATTATTGAGTAGCATTCAGCAGTTTCTCAAAACCTGTTACGCGTTTTGTTACACCCTACATCTAACTTTGCACTCGAATCATAAACGAGAAGATTATGGAAGAAAAGAATATGCAGATAAGCAACGCAGAGACGTGTGTACCTCCATCTCCAGTCTTTGTGTACGAGAGTCACCCCGGTGGCACTCATACCTATGGCGATGCGAAGATAGCAAAGGAACAATATGGAGCGGTTGATGGTTTTTGCGTGGGTAGACATGGAAATAGTTACGCAATCCCGACTGACTTCAATACCATAGAGGGCGAGTTTACTTGGATAGTAGAAGACTTCATTGCCTATGCCAAGCAGCATGATGAACGAAAATTCATCGTCAGCCGCATACGTTGCGAGCGGTCGTTGATCAATGAGGAAGATATCATTCCTTTGTTCAAGGATGCTTTCAAGTTACCCAATGTGCAGTTATCTGATGAATGGTTTGATGAACTTATGAATTTGATGACCCAGGATGACTACGAGGTTTATCCTATACGTACAGATGAGGACTTGGTTCCGAGGGTTATGAACGATGAAAGTTTGTTTTACCTCTGCCGTAAATATCGGGTGGAGATAGGCTACGGATTGGATAAGATGCTACCAAAAGTACGCATCCGCTATGTCCTCGACAACAAGAAGTTTGGCTACGCTGACTTTGGTGACTATTTTTTTTGGGTGGATAACGGACTATATGTTTGGCACAAAGAAGAGGAATTTTCCGAAGACCATAATCCTGATGTGGTGGAAGACTTCTTCGGACACAGCTGCAAGGGGCGAGGTTATACCTGTCGGCACATTTTTGCCGGTATAGATACAGGCTTTGACGATAACGAGAAGAGCCGTATGTTTACAGGTGACATCGTGCAAGTGACGTATCCCGATGGTTCTGAAATGGGTGCATTGTGTTTAGCATCCATTGTGGGTGAAGATGGAGAAGGTTTCTATGGATTCCCATTAGACAACCATAGTTTGACACTGCAGATGTGCAAGGAAGAGGGCTATTACTTGAGGCGTATTGGCACGGTCTTCTATCAGCTCGACAACAGCGAAATCCCCGAACCTATATGGGAAAAGGCTTTGACGTTCAACAATAACAGATGGTCGAAAGAGGAATACGAGAACCATCTCGTTATGGCGAGATATACCCCGAACTACAATCAAGAGTTATGGAAATATCTTGGATATGAGATACTCGGCATAGATGAATTCGAATGGAAATAAAACAAAAAACGATGACAATGAACAACAAAACTCAATCAAGTGCTTCATCTCAAGCAGAAAAAGCACGAATTGGAGCCATCGGCGAAAATGAGGTGGTTTCAAAACTTATGCAACACGGATGGGATGCTTTCAATGCAAACTGTACGTTGAAAAATTACAAATCTATTGATATTGTATGCTTGAAAAGTACTCAGAAAAATCTGGAAAAACCATGGATGCCAGAAGTTTCCCTTATACAAGTAAAGACAAGCGTGCAGAAGACAATACCAGCAGGATTCAAGATAAAGGAGAGTCTTCAAAAGAACACGCTTGAACAGCAAGTGAAAGGCCCTTACGTTTTCATATTGGCAGACACAAGCAAAGAGGCATGGTCATTTCGCTACTTCATTATATCACGGCAACAATTTATAGAACTATTACACGCTGCACATGATTGGTACAAGAATGGCTATCACAGAGAAAAAGCCATTTCTGAAGAAAGTCCTGCGTGTATGAAGGTAGAATGGCTTGAGGGCAAGGATGAGAAAGAAACAAAAAATCATGTAGCTTTCCACAATCCGTTGAATGGCGTGTCTTGCGAAAATTGTTGGGAAAATATTTGGAAAGACTAATTTTATGTCTCTCATTCAGAAATATATTTGGGTGGTGAAGACCATTCATCGGGCAGGACGCATCACGCTGAGGGAACTCAACGAGAAGTGGCTGGATAATGTTGACCTTAGCGGAGGTCTAGACTTGCAACGCCAGACCTTCGACAGATGGAAGGGCAGTATTCTCGACATTTTTGGCATTGTTATAGACTGCGAGCAGTGCGGTCGGTACAATTATTTCATTGCCAATCCGAAAGTATTGGAGAGAGGTGAGATGCGCACATGGTTGCTCAACACCTACGGAACGGTGGATGCCCTGTCGAATAGCCTGTCCATACATGACCGCATACTGACGGAGGATGTTCCTTCAAGTCAAAATTTCCTGACCACTGTATTGGAAGCGATGAAAACCAACAGCGTGCTCAAGGTTACCCACCAAAGTTTCGGGAAGAATGAAACCAATACCTTTGCCGTAGAACCCTATTGCGTGAAGATGTCGGCGCAACGTTGGTACTTGCTGGCACGTAATGTGGACAAAAACTATCTGCGCCTTTACGCCTTGGACAGACTGATTGGTGTAGAGATGACTGATGCAAAGTTCAACTTGCCGAAGAGCTTCAATGCCAAGGAATTTTTCTCGGAATACTTTGGTATCATGCTCAACGATAAAGTGCCTGTACAACGGATTGTGTTGCGTGCCGACGAATACCATCAACACTACATGCGGACGTTGCCTTTGCATCCATCGCAGAGGGAGATATTCGCTTGCGACAAGTATGCCGACTTTGAACTGCATCTTCGCCCAACATACGACTTCTACATGAAGTTGATGAGTTTCGGCAATATGATAAAGGTTATGGAACCACAGAGTCTTCGGGACGAGTTGTGTAAGTGGCTAAAGAAGACGATGGAAGTGTATTCTGACACACCTTCGGATTGAAGGATATTTTCAATTTAGGATGTGTCACAGTCTTAGTTTTACAACTATGTTTGATGTTATAGTATAGGCAGAGGTACACAAAAAAGCCAGATATGAGAGATTGGGTAACAAACCCTTTCTAACATATCTGGTTTATTTATTTCACGTCTGTTTCAGAAGACATTCGTACCAAGTTTCCTGAAAATTTTGGTTTACATCAAAATTTTGGCTCACTAGTAAAAACCTGTGTTTGATTATTTGAGTTAGATTAATATTCACGCGCCAGCCTCACCCCATTAGGTAGGGTGTTCAAAATCCATAATTTTTTTCTGCATGGTTTTGATAAAAATGATATCGTAAATAGTTGATATTCAACAATAACAAACACAGAAAACGCCTCAATTCGTGTATTATTTTAATGGGTCACCCCGTTAGGGGTGAGATAAGGTAG
>OLYC01001833.1_pt1 | contig 13610 bp, 14 predicted proteins | sample 1674271 | NCBI WGS metagenome assembly OLYC01 (sample SAMEA103958154, study PRJEB25191) | human gut metagenome
GGGAGCGAAAAATCCCGCCGCAGGAGTCTTTATGAGCTGCCTGCGGCGGGAACTTTATTTATGGTTTGTATTTTGCGGCGCCAAACCTGCGCGAGCGATCAGGCTTTAATCCGAGAAAGTAGTCAGAAGGCACATTGTAAAAATCGCATAATACGACTAAGTGGCGCAGCGGAAATTCATTTGCACCGCGCTCATATCTGGCGTACATAGTTTGCGATGTGCCGAGAATCTGCGCAATCTGCTGCTGAGTCAGGTCGTTATCCTCACGTAAGGCACGAAGCCGTTCAATCAAAATCTGCATAGAAATCCTTCTTGTTGCGGTATGCAAGAAGTGTAACACAGTACAGATTTTTACTATTGACTTTAGTAAATATTTGAACTAGAATTATTTTTGAAAAGGAAAAATCAGGTGAAAATACGGCATATATAAAAACGGAAAGGGATAAACGGATATGAGGTTGAGAAAGGCCTTGTTGGCGTGCGTATTTCTGGCGGCGCTGCTGCTGAGCGGCTGCGGAAAGGCAGAGCCAAAAGTTGCGTCCATGAGAAACTGCGGCTTTCAGTATAATGAGGAAACCGGCGATTACAGTGTTTTCTTTGGCCTCTATGACGAAAAAAATAAGCCGGTATCGGCTGAGGTCGATGCCGGCATCAAAATAGTCAACGCCGACGGAGTGAAGGTCTATTCCGCGATAAAAACGCTCGCGGCCGATGATTTCGGCGATTATACGAGTGAGGCTGAGGGAAATAGATATCTTGCCAATATAAGAATTCCGGCGGATAAGATCGCTGCCGCAAAATCTGCTGACGGCGAACTTCAGCTTACCGTGTATATGGGCAGCGAAGTGTATGAAGCCGGCTGCGAGATTTACGGCATTCTTCCGCTTAAGGAAAGCCAAATCGCAACCATGAAGGGCTGGATATTCCAGAAGAATCTTGGTACGAATGATTACAGCCTGTTTTTCGGCCTGCTTGACGAGGACGGCGACCCTGCGGATGCGGAGCTTGACGTAGATATCCGCATCGTGAACGACAAGAACGAGGAGGTCTATGCCGCGGAAAGAGCGGTTTCGCTTGATGACTTTGGCTACTATACAAGCGAGCTGGCGGGTGAGAGGTATCTTGCAGAGATCAGGATCCCGGCAAAGGACATAGCGGAGGGCAAGGCTTCATCGGGAACCGTGTATTTTACCGTTTATAAGGACGGCATAATGTGGTTTAAGGAATCAGATTGTCCGGCGTTGTATTGCCTGCCTACGCAGGATATTCAGATAAAATTTGATGAATTTCCGCTGAATCTGAACGTTATGGACTACAGGGGCGGCGTTGCCTCCGTGATACAGATACAGGGCGCGGAGTATGAGTTCGATAAAAACGACTTGCTGCCGGCTCTGAGTATAACGATTTTCGGAGAGAAGCTGAGCGGCAGCGGCGGAATATACGACAGCTTCAATTATAAACTGCTCGACAGCGAAGGCTATGTCGTCCAGACGGGAGAGATTTTTCTGGATTACCTGAACGCCGGCGACAGGTTCAGGGATGATTCGGTTTTTATTTACGACATCACGCCGGGAGAGACGTACACGTTTCAGATATACGAGTATAATGGGTAAATAAAGCTTCAAAAGGGTAAGATAAACCTCCGCAGATGTTCATGCATCTGCGGAGGTTTTGCAATTAAACATATATGCTTGCGCGACGCCGGGACATTATACCAAGCGTATCTCGCGGCAGCTTCCGCCGCCGAAGGCTTTTTCCATATCCTCTTTGTAAGTGGGGAAGTAGTCGGTCGGCATCAGCGCCTGCACGCAGCCGGCGAAGCCGCCGCCGTGTACGCGCCATGCGCCCTTGCCCTCGAGCAGCTTGCGGCTGCGGTCAAGCCCTTGAGCAAGCTTTGTGTCTCCGGTCGCGCTGGTGATGATATTGTTCAGCAGCTCCTCCGAGGAGCGGCCGGACTCGTTCATCAGGCGCATATAGGTCGCGCCGTCGCCGCGCTTGAGCGCGTCGCGCATAAGCGGGACTCTCTCATTCTCATTGAAGAAATGCATCGCTCGGCGCACCGGACGGTTTGCGGGATCCCAGCCCTTGCGGCGAAACTCCTCCGGATCGACATCGCCGAGGACGCCCTTGTCGAAGAGGTTCGCGATGTACACCATGTCGGCGGGGATGCGCGCGTATGAAGTGTCAAGTCCGGCATGGCTGCCGCCGGTATCGGTAAGGCAGAGGGTGAGCCCCATGGAATGGAAATCGGCCTGTACCGGCTCGATCTCATTCGTGTGGAAATCGACGTAGACTGTGTGCCCAAGAGAGCAGGTCAGCTGATCCATAAGGCCGCAGGGCTTGCCGAAATATTTGTTCTCGGACTGCTGCGCTGCGCGGGCGATGACAACAGGATCGACCTTGCCGTCGTTGAACAGCTCGCTCAGGATCTTGCCAATGAGCACGGTGTATGCCGCGGACGAACTCAGACCAGAACCCGCGGGCAGCGTCGTTCTGATCTCGGCGTTGAAGCCGCCGCAGTCCAGACCAAGTTCGCGGAAGGCCGCGATCATGCCGCGGACGAGGGATTTCGGCGTACCGAATTCACCGGTGCGCACGGCGGTGTGGTTCAGCCTGACCGTAAAATCGCTGTAACCTTCGGAGTGGATGTGGATGGCGTTTTCGCCGTTCTTCTCAAAATCGGCGTACAGGCCGAGGTCAACGGCGGAGGCCAGGATCCTGCCCTGCTGGTGATCCGTGTGGTTGCCGGCAAGCTCCGTCCGGCCGGGAACGAACAATTTCTTTTCCATATATCTGTTACCTTCCATCAAAAAGGACTAATCTTCTACTTATATCAAGATATACTAATTTACCAGTAAAGTCAACCATAAAAGCGCTTTTCAGCTATAAAAGTCCAGCAACATATACAAAAGATGGATGAGCTGACCAGCGCCTCGAGCGGAACGGAGTTGAAAAAGCCGAGGCTTCGGGGTATACTGAATCTATAATGAAAGACAGGGCGGATCGGCATGAGGAACGTTTTTTCACCATCGGCGCTCGGCTTGGCGCACGAATACATATCTACGGAGCAGAACGGCCTGCACAGCTACGGCGGTAGCCAGAGCGCGCATCCGGACGCGACGATGCGCGCCTGCGGCTGCGGCGTGATCGCGGGGCTGGATGTGATACTGTACCTCAGCCGCCATTCGGGCGGCACCTGCCCGTTTGCGGCGGGGGAGGACGGGCAGAGCGTCCCGCTGAGCGTGTATAACTCCTTCGCGTCGCGGCTGCGTCGGGGCTTTCTGCCGCTCATTCCCGGGCGGGGCATAAACGGGCTCATGCTCACGGGCGGGCTGGAGCTGTTTTTCCTGCGCTGGCGTATGCCGTATTCGATACATTGGGGCGCGCAGAGCGGGAGCCTGTTTGAAAATATTGAGCTTATGCTGATGAGCGACATTCCGGTGATCCTGGCCGTTGGGCCGAATTTCCCGCTGTTCTGGCAGAAGAACAACCTGCCGTTCTACCGCCGTGAGTCGGACGGAACGCTCGTCAAAAGCTGCGCCGCCCGCGCACACTACGTGGTCGTCACGGGGATGGACGAGGAGTGGCTGCGCATATCGTCATGGGGCAGGGAGTACTATATAAACCGCGGGGAATACATGGCCTACGGCAGGAAGCACAGCCTCCCCATACTCAACAGCATCGCAGTCATAAGACCCAAAGTGCGCTGATACTGCTATAAAGATCACGGCGGAAAATTTTGCCGTGATTTTTTGATTTCAGACTTGACAAAACGGGCATCTAGTGCTTTAATACAACTTACCTACCGAGTAAGTGGTACTTATGTGGGAGGCTTTTGATATGAGAATATATGACGCATATTTCCGATGTTGCAGGAAGCTGCATTTTAACTGACCGAAAACTGTAAAAATATAAATTATAAAATAAAAGGAGATATCGTTATGTCCGCTATTTATACATCCGCTGACCAGCTTATAGGCAAAACTCCGCTTCTGGAGCTGACCCATATTGAGAAAAAGCTCGGCCTCAAGGCCAAGGTGCTTGCAAAGCTTGAGTACCTGAACCCCGCAGGCTCCGTCAAGGATCGCGTCGCGAAGGCCATGATAGACGACGCCGAGGAGAAAGGAATTCTGAAGGAAGGATCCGTCATCATCGAGCCGACCTCCGGCAACACCGGCATCGGCCTCGCCTCCGTCGCAGCTGCGCGCGGATATAGAATAATCATCGTCATGCCCGACACCATGTCGGTCGAACGCCGTCAGCTGATGAAGGCTTTCGGCGCGGAGCTGGTGCTCACCGAGGGCGCAAAGGGCATGAAGGGCGCAATAGCCAAGGCCGACGAGCTGGCGAAGGAGATCCCGAACAGCTTCGTGCCCGGCCAGTTCGTCAATCCTGCGAACCCCAAGGCGCACTATCTGACCACCGGCCCTGAGATCGTCGCCGATACCGACGGCGCGGTTGATTACTTCGTGGCCGGCGTCGGCACCGGCGGCACGATCACCGGCGTCGGCAAGTACCTCAAGGAGAAAGTGCCCGGCGTGAAGGTCGTCGCGGTGGAGCCTGCAACTTCCGCGGTGCTGTCCACCGGCGTCGCCGGAGCGCACAAGATACAGGGCATCGGCGCGGGCTTCGTGCCGGACGTGCTGGATACCAAGGTGTATGACGAGATCATCCCCGTCGCCAACGAGGACGCGTTCGCGGTCGGCAAGCTCATCGGCAAGACCGAGGGCGTGCTGGTCGGCATATCCTCCGGCGCGGCTGTCTGGGCAGCGATAGAGCTTGCAAAGCGTTCGGAGAACGAGGGCAAGAACATAGTCGTCCTCCTGCCCGATACCGGCGACCGTTACCTCTCCACCCCGCTGTTCGCGGACTGATATAAATGAGAATACTTGTTGCAATGAGCGGCGGCGTTGATTCCAGCGTCGCCGCCCTGCTCCTGAAAAGCGCCGGAAACGAGTGCATCGGCTGCACGATGAAGCTGTACTCAAACGAGGACGCGGGCATATCCAAGGGGCACACCTGCTGCTCGCTCGACGATGTCGAGGACGCGCGCAGCGTGGCGTACCGGCTCGGCATGCCGTACTACGTCTTTAATTTTTCGGACGATTTTCGGGAAAAAGTCATCGACCGCTTTGCCGCGCAATACTGCATGGGCATGACCCCCGAACCCCTGCATCGACTGCAACCGCTGCATGAAGTTTGCAAAGCTCTTTGACCGCGCGGACATCCTCCGGTGCAGCCATATAGCGACCGGACACTATGCCCGCATCGAGCGCAGCGGCGAGAAATATCTGCTGAAAAAGGCGCTCGACCCGTCGAAGGATCAGAGCTATGTGCTGTACGCGATGACGCAGGCGCAGCTTGCGAGGACGCTGTTCCCGCTGGGCGAGCTGAACAAGAGAGAGACGCGCCAACTTGCGGAGCGCGGCGGATTCATCAACGCGCAGAAGCCAGACAGTCAGGACATCTGCTTCGCTCCGGACGGCGACTACGCGAAAATAATCGAGCTGCATACCGGAAAGAAGTCCGAGTCCGGCGACTTTGTGGACGCGGAGGGGCATGTCCTCGGCCGTCACGCCGGAGTGATACGCTATACGATAGGCCAGCATCGCGGGCTTGGTCTGTCGCTGCCGGAAAAGCGCTTTGTCACGGCGATAGATCCGGTGAAGAACACCGTAACTCTCGGCGCAGAGTCGGAGCTGTACAGGCGCGATGCGCGGGCGGCGGAGTTCAACTGGATATCCGGCGAGACGCCGGACGCGCCGGTGCGCTGCCGCGTGAAGATACGCTACCGCCAGACGGAGCAGTGGGCGTGGGTCACGCCGCGAGGCGATTCCGAGGCAGAGATATTGTTTGACGAGCCGCAGCGCGCGATAACGCCGGGTCAGGCGGCGGTGCTGTACGACGGGGACACCGTCCTCGGCGGCGGGGTCATTCAGGTTAGGAGCTGAAACTATGATATCAACACGCGGCAGATATTCGCTGCGCATTATGCTCGACCTTGCGGAGCGGCCTCAGGGCGGCTATACGCCGATGAAGGAGGTCGCCGCACGGCAGGAGATATCGCTGAAATATATAGAGAAGATAGTGCCGCTGCTGACGAAGGCCGGATTTATTGAGGGCGTCCACGGCAAGGGCGGCGGATACCGGCTGTGCCGCGCGCCGGAGGATATCACGGCCGGAGAAGTGCTGCGCGCGACGGAAGGCGAGCTTGCGCCGGTGTCGTGCCTCGAATGCGGCGCGAAGCCGTGCAGCCGTGCTGCATACTGCAAAACATTGCCGATGTGGAAGGAATATTACCGGCTCACGAACGAGTATTTTGACAACATAAGCCTCGCGGAACTGCTCGGAAACGAAGCGCCTGGGGACTATGTGATCTGAACGGGCGCGTAAGCCTTGGATTTACAATATTTTTTCAAAATTTTTATTGACAAATCACTATGCGCATAGTAATATTTCGCCCGTGGACAACGGCGTCCATCGGAAGGGCTCGTCCTTCTCCGATGGACGTTTTTGATTTTGCCTGTATTCTGTACGAACGGAGGAACACGGCATGACCGACAGCTATGAAAGCCCCCTTTGCAGCCGCTACGCGGGTAAAAAAATGCAGCAGATATTCTCTGCCGACAATAAGTTTTCGACCTGGCGCAGACTGTGGCTCGCGCTCGCGGAGAGCGAGCAGGAGCTGGGGCTGAACATCACCGACGAACAGCTTGACGAGATGCGCGCGCACCTGACCGACATCGACTATGAGCTTGCGGCGAAGAAGGAGCACGAGCTGCGCCACGACGTTATGGCGCATATCCATACCTTCGGCGCGGCCTGCCCGAAGGCGATGCCGATAATCCATCTCGGCGCGACGAGCTGCTATGTCGGCGACAACACGGATATCATTCTCCAGCGGCAGGCTTTCGCGGAGATACGCGCGGGGCTTCTGCGCGCGATCGCCGCTCTCGCGGATTTTGCGGAGAAATACAAGGCGCTGCCGACGCTGGCCTATACGCATTTTCAGGCCGCCCAGCCGACGACACTCGGCAAGCGCGCGGCGCTGTGGATGCAGGATCTGATGCTCGATCTTGAGCAGCTGGATTTCGCGGCAGGGAACCTCAAGCTCCTCGGATGCCGCGGCACGACCGGCACCGCGGCGAGCTTCCTCGCGCTGTTCGACGGCGACGGGGAGAAGGTCAAAAAGCTCGAAGCGCTCATCGCGGAGAAGATGGGCTTCTCCGACGTCTATGCCGTCAGCGGCCAGACATACACGCGCAAGGTGGATTTCTTCACGCTGTCGGTGCTCTCGGGCATCGCGCAGAGCGCGATGAAGTTTACGAACGACATTCGCCTTATGGCGCATATGAAGGAGCTGGACGAGCCGTTCGAGTCGAAGCAGGTCGGCTCCTCCGCCATGGCCTACAAGCGAAACCCCATGCGCTGCGAGCGCATCTCGGCGCTGGCTCGCTACGTGATAGCCGACGCGCAGAACCCTGCCATGACCGCGGGCGCGCAGTGGCTGGAGCGCACGCTGGACGATTCCGCCAACCGCCGCATAAGCATTCCGGAGGCGTTTCTCGCCGTGGACGGCATACTCACGCTGTACGCCAACATCGTCGGCGGCCTGACCGTCTACCCGAAGGTGATAGAGAAGCATCTGAATGCGGAGCTGCCGTTTATGGCGACGGAGAACATTCTCATGTACTGCGTCAGAAAGGGCGGCGACCGGCAGGAGCTGCATGAGGCGATACGGAAGCACTCCGTCGCGGCGGGACTCGCCGTGAAGCAGGAGGGAGCGGACAACGATCTGCTCGAGCGCATCGCTGCCGATCCCGTGTTCAAGCTCACGCGGGAAGAAATTCAGGGCATAATATCCGAGGGACACTTCACCGGCATGGCCGAGGAGCAGACCAAGGAATATTTGAAGGCCGTCCGCGCCGTGCTCGACGCGAACCGCGATGTCATCGCCGCGGAGCCTGCGGCGGAGATAAATATATAAAAATCAGGAGGACGCAAAAATGTTAACAGCCGTTGTAGGTATCAACTGGGGCGATGAGGGCAAGGGCCGCATGGTCGATCTGCTCAGCGCCGATTATGATATAGTCTGCCGCTATCAGGGCGGCAACAACGCGGGACACACCGTTATAAACGACCACGGTAAAATTGTCCTGAACCTGCTCCCCTCCGGCATTTCCCGCGAGGGCACAGTGAACGTCATGGGCAACGGCATGGTCATCGACCTTGAGCACCTCGTCCACGAGATTCAGTCCCTGCGCGATAAGGGCATCCATATCGGCCCCGACAACCTGAAGATCAGCGACAAAGCGGTCATCTGCCTGCCTTGGCACAAGATGCAGGACATCATGGAAGAGGATCGCCTCAAGGATAAGAAGTTCGGCTCCACCCGCCGCGGCATCGGCCCCGTTTATGCGGATAAGTATATGAAGAAGGCCATCAGAATGGGCGACCTGTTCGCGCCCGATAAGCTGCCGGAAAAGGTCGCCGACCTCACCGAGTGGAAAAACCTCACCGTCCGCGGCTACGGCCATGAGCCGGTCAAGGCCGAGGATATCCTCGCGTGGCTGCACGAGTTCGGCGATCCCATCAAGCCCTACATCACCGACGTTTCCGACTATCTCTATGACGCAGCCACGGCAGGGGAGAACATCATGTTCGAGGCTCAGCTCGGCGCGCTGCGTGATATCGAGTTCGGCATCTACCCCTACACCTCCTCGTCCTGCACCCTGGCGGGCTACGCCACGATCGGCGCCGGTATCCCCGGACTGAAGCTCGATAAGACCATCGGCATTATGAAGGCATACTCTTCCTGCGTCGGCGAGGGTCCGTTCACGGTCGAGATGTTCGGCGACGAGGCCGAGGCTCTGCGCCGTGCAGGCGGCGAATACGGCGCGGCGACCGGCAGACCCAGAAGAGTCGGCGCGTTCGATATCCCCGCCTCCCGCTACGGAGTGCGTATGCACGGTGCCGACTGCATCGCCCTGACGAAGATGGACGTGCTGTCCTACATGGACAAGATCCCCGTCTGCGTCGCGTATGACATCAACGGCGAGATAACCGAGAAGTTCCCCGTAGGCGAGCGCCTGAACGCCGCGAAGCCCGTGTTTGAGTACATGGAAGGCTTCGGCGATATCTCCGGCTGCCGCAAGCCCGAGGATCTGCCCAAGGCCGCGATGGATTATATCCGCTATCTTGAAGCCGCCGTCGGCTGCAAGATAAAGTATGTCTCCGTCGGCGCTGGCAGAGACGAATACGTCGAACTGTAAACGATAAGATAAAAATAAGGCAGGGAGAGCGAAGTTCGCTCTCCCTGCGTTTTTTGCGTTCGGATGTAAAAACCCGCATCGCAGAAGCGATGCGGGCTCTGTTTGGCAATAAGATAAGTAAAAAATTACTTGATCTCGACGGTTGCGCCGACGGCCTCGAGCTGAGCCTTGAGAGCCTCTGCGTCTTCCTTGGAGATGCCTTCCTTGATCTTGGCAGGAACGCCTTCGACCATTGCCTTTGCCTCTGCGAGGCCGAGGCCGGTGATGCCGCGGACTTCCTTGATGACCTTGATCTTCTCTGCGCCGAAGTCGGTCATGACAACGTCAAACTCGGTCTTCTCTTCAACTGCTGCTGCGGCAGCGCCACCGGCGGCGGGAGCTGCGACTGCGGCGGCGGAGACGCCGAAGGTATCCTCAAGTGCGTGAACGAGCTCAGCAAGCTCAAGAACAGAAAGACCCTTGATCTCTTCGATCATAGCGGTGATTTTTTCGCTCATTATTATTTCCTCCAATTAAATTCTTTTGTAGCTGCTTACTCGGCAGCCTCTTCGGCAGCGGGAGCCTCGATGGAGCCGCCCTTCTGCTCAAGTATCTGGCCGAGACATACGGCCAGGCCGGTGATGGGAGCGATCATGGTGCCCAGAACCTTTGCGTACAGCGCGTCCTTGGAAGGAAGTGCTGCCATCTCTGCGACCTCGGCGTCACTCAGGACCTTGCCCTCCATGAAGGCGGCCTTGATGTTGAAGCGCTCATTGAGCTTCTTGCTGTAATCGCTGAGTATACGGAAAGGAGCGATGGGATCATTCTCGGCGGTAGCCAGAGAGGTGGTGCCGTTGAGGACGTGATCTAGTTCGTTCATCCCCAGCTTGTCCAGAGCCTTTCTGGTCAGGGTGTTCTTGACGACGGTGTAGTCAACAGCGTCCTTGCGCAGCTCGGTACGCAGTGCGGTGTCCTCAGAAACGGTGATTCCCTTGTAATCAACGAGGACGCCTGCGCTGGCGTTCTTGATACGCTCGGCGAGCGCTTCCACTATCGCCTGCTTTTCGCTAAGAACCTTTGCGTTTGGCATGTGTGTTTTTCACCTCCACACGAATGATGGTCACGCTCATAAAGAAAACCCTTGCATCCTAAGACGCAAAGGCACATAACAATCAAATAAAATTGTTGATGTCCTCGGCAGGATTTACGGCCAAGGCCACCTGCTGTCTCCGGAGCGCCCCAATATAATACTATACGGAATCGGCGCTGTCAAGCATTTTTTGCTGATTTTCCGCTGCTTTATGACGGGGTATCAAATGCGCTGCCGCGGGAAATACTAACTCCGCGTCCATAAACAGGACAGATAGGAGACAGTATGCAGGGAAAAGTCGAAATTTGCGGAGTAAACACCGCGCGGCTGCCGGTGCTGAAAGGCGCCGAGACCCGCGCCCTGCTGGAAAAGGCTCACGCCGGAGACCGATCTGCGCGCGAGGAGCTTATTTCCGGCAACCTCCGGCTGGTATTGTCGGTGGTGCAGAAGTTCGCCGGACGCGGCGAGAGCATGGACGACCTGTTTCAGGTCGGGTGCATCGGGCTTATAAAGGCGATCGACTGCTTTGACCTGAACCAGAACGTCCAGTTTTCAACCTACGGCGTGCCGATGATCGCGGGCGAGCTGCGCCGCTTCCTGCGCGACCACAGCGCGATCCGTGTGTCGCGCTCGATGCGCGATACGGCGTATCGGGTCCTGCAGGTCAAGGAGAAGCTCATCGCCGAAAACGGGCGGGAGCCGGACGTCGAGACGATAGCCAAGGCGCTTGGCATCAAACGCGAGGAGGTCGTGTTCGCGATGGATGCGATATGCGATCCGGTGTCGCTCTACGAACCGGTGTTCAGTGACGTCGGGGAGAGCACCTGCGTCATGGATCAGATCGGCGACACGCGCAACACGGACGAGCACTGGCTGGAGCAGATCGCATTGCAGGAGGCGATGCGCCGCCTGAGCGAGCGCGAGAAACGCATCCTTGCGCTGCGGTTCTATGACGGCCGAACGCAGATGGAGGTCGCAAAAGAGGTCGGGATATCTCAGGCACAGGTATCGCGGCTGGAGAAGAACGCGATAAACCAGATCAAGAAGAATATCACAGCGTGATCATAATATGCAGAAAAATCACCGCGGAAATTTTCCGCGGTGATTTTTTATCGCAGGTCGAATATTGTGACGGTGCAGGAGTCAAACACGGCGGGGTAGTTTTCCGCGAGGTAGCCGTAGATGTTCCCGTCGAGCATCCGCTCCGCGGTGCCGAAATACACGTACCCGATCTTATATTCCCCGCGCAGGAGCTCGAACGCCTCGGCATCGGTCAGCATCTCCTGTGCGTCGCGCTGTGCGCCGGTGTAGTCCAACCCGTGATAGTACAGATACGACGGGCTGCCGCAGACGATATTGCGTCCGGTCAGCGCGGCGACTGTGTTGTTATGGTTGTCGTCAGTCAGGAACACGGCGTCCGGTTCTGTGTTCGCCATGATATACTCCGCTGCCGACACGTCGTCCGCGCTGAACAGCCGGTAGGCGTGATCCGGCAGACCGGACACGACCTCGCGCCCAAGCGTGAATACCGCGGCGCTGCAGCCGATGACCACGACCAGCGCGAGGAATGCCGCGCGGAGCGGCTTCGTCTTCAGCCTTTCGACGAGCAGCATTATGAAGTCTGCAACCAGGAAGCAGGCGAACAGATAAGCAACATAGAAGAGCTTGTTATTGTCATACGGATTGGGCTGGAACAGTACGATTTCGCCGAGGACGAATATCAGCGCCGCTCCGGAGAATACGGGGCGCTGCTCGCGCGGGCAGAACACCAGTGCGAATGGGGTCATTGCGAACACGAGGCCGACGTTTTTCAGCCAGAACCAGAGCCAGTTCTCCTGCCCCTGATTCACCCAGTCCAGCCCAATGCGCAGAAAATGCGAGTTGCCCTCGACGGAGCGCAGCGTCCACAGCATGAGCTGCGGCGCGGCGAGCAGCACCGCGGGCAGCCCGAAGAGCAGCCAGCGGCGGAACCACGCCATGCACAGCCCGTCGCGGCGGAGCGAATAGAGCAGCCAGCAGAGCGCGACAAGCCCCAGCGCAAAATAGGAGTGCGTGTGTATCATCGGCAGCAACCCGCCGAAGATGCCGGCCGGCAGCCACGCGCGCCCGTCGCCGCGGAATACCGCGCGGTACAGCAGATACAGTATCGCAAACAGTGCCGCCCAGCCGAACAGCGTCGCGCGCTGCGGCAGCAGCATGTCCGCGATGACGTTCACCCAGCGGATGCCGCGGTCGGTGAGATTCGTCGGCGTGGTGTAAAAGCCGGTGAAAAGCTCGGGCAGGCTGTAGTCACCCATGAAATATATCATGCCGAGACCGCCGTTGAGGAAGAACAGGATAAACGCCAGCACCGCCGCGCCGCGTCTGTGGACTATCTCGCGGCCGAGGAACCAGCCCCCGCAGAAAACCTGAGCCAGCGCAAAGACCATCGGCACGATGTACGCCGCGCGCAGCGGCAGACCGAGCAGGTACAGGCTCGCCGACACGCTGTCGCACAGGAAGGGATAGCACAGGCGCGAGCCGGGCAGGATGCTGTATTCAAACGGGAAGTTTCCCTGTTCGGCCATCGATGTGATGAAGCCGAGGTGCATACACATGTCGCCGTAGCTGCACTGGCCGCTGTAAAGCCCGCCGCCGTAGGAGCTGAGGGTGTGGGTGCACAGCAGGTACACGCACAGAGCGAGAAACGGCGGCAGCAGGAATATGAGCGGCCTGTCGCCGCGCGGCTCGTCCGCGTCCGGAGAGAACGGCGTTTTCCTGTGCAGCCGGAGGGAGAGCGCCGCTATTATAAACCCGCAGCCAAGCCCCGCGAGGTGTGCGCCGCGCGTGAAGCCCATGAGAAACGCAAATGGGATCGGCGCCCACATTGACAGCACAGTTCCCGCCGCGCTGCCGAGCCACAGCCGCACCGCGAGCCGTTTCTCCGCGAAATATTTATATGCCAGCAGTACGCCCAGCGCCTGCCAGAACAAAAACCACAATATACCGAGCATCTGATCCTCCGAGTCCTGATAGTATACCCAGATTATAAAACAAAGCTCCCGCAAGTTCAATACTTGCGGGAGCCTCAGCTTGTCAAAAAAGTCCTGTGAGGACTTTTTTGACAAGCTTCATCCGCCGAGCATTTTGATATTATCAAAATGCTGCTTTGCTCCAAAAGTCGTTGATGTATCAAGACTTTTGGACGGCGGTTTATTGTATTTGAGGCGGGCCTTGCCCCCTCAAGCTCCCCCGCTGCTCTCTTATCCGCGCCCTGCTGCACATGTTCT
>OLYC01001836.1_pt1 | contig 13602 bp, 13 predicted proteins | sample 1674271 | NCBI WGS metagenome assembly OLYC01 (sample SAMEA103958154, study PRJEB25191) | human gut metagenome
CAAAAAAAAACCAAAAAAATTGAGGCATGAAATTCAGAACGAATCTCTTGCCTCAATTCTTATATCCATTATTAACTTTTCACTATACCCTCACAACCTACAACCAGTCATCCAAACATGGAAGGGTATCTGTTGTTCCGCCATCGAAAGGTGTAACAATGTTTTGGAGCTCAGCTGGAATAGCTACATATTTGGATTTAACCTTATCATAAAGCGTTTTCATCTCCCCCAAAGGGCTTTTTGCAATCTTCCCATTTCTGATTAATAATAAATGTACCAAATGTCCTTCAACATCGTCTTTGTTGCCTACATCAAGCCACCATAAATATGCTCCATGTACATCTGATTTGGAGACTAGAGAAATTAATTCATCTGCCATTTTCCAATCATCCTCTGTCCCAATGTTAAGAGCCCAGAACAAGGCCATATTAATTAGTGAAAATGTGTCTTTTTGGGCAGTGCCCGGTTTTAAAAGTTCAACAATCTCTTTGCCTGATACCTTTTCCGGACTTCTTATTTCTTTCCTTCGAATCAGGTATGCCAGTTTATTTGCATAGCCAACACGCAGAACATCTTCCTGACAAAATGCCACCGCTCTACGAAAAGCTTCTTCTGCCACAATAAAATTTCCATTAGAGTAAGACTCAATTCCAATATGAGAATATTCTGAGCACTCAAGCAAACCAATATCATCCAAAGTCTTGAACAAATAATCAATATGCTCTTCTTCTGTTTCCATCACGAGTCTGACTGTTATTCTGTTTGCCATGAATTTCAAACATGCTTTATCTATCTTATGATCACTCGAAAGCATCATCCTTTCTATAGACTCGACTAAACTTTCATAAGTTGGTACTAGGGTGGCATCAAATAATGGAAATGGAAAATCAGCAACAATGTCATCCAAAGAAATGTCATCTTCCGTTACACAATCACTGCCCTCAGATTTATTAGGGATCAAATTACTGTCTTCAGAAGCATCCGACACACTATCTTCTTCACTTTTAATCGAATCCTGTATTTCTGCAAGGATTGTCTCAATTACCTTCCATTCTTTATAACTCTCTATCGGCTTTAATGACGATTCACTACCTTCAGGATCATAAGTCGATGCATATACCTTTGTACTTCCATCAACATCTGCCGAATTATCTGTATATACAATATAGTTTTTATGAGTTTCTTCACTTTCGAATGTAAAAAGAACTTCGCATTTAACCTCTTTACCCTCATCATTTGTTATCCAAAATTCGCCCTCATACACACTTCCTTTATTATATTTCGCCATATAATCCTCCACTTATCAGCTAATTAGAAATGCAAGCTATCTACATAACACAGTCCCTTAACCTTTCATACTCAATGGGAATGTCTATTCCTGTGGTATTGATTAACGTGTTAGTTTTAGTTCTTATAACCACACTATAGTTTGAATTTCCTAATTCTAGTAAAGCAACGTTAAAATTAGAATATATCAGAAGAACTGTTTCCTCATCCAACTCCACATCCCTTTTCTGATGATCAGCCAAAATACTTAACGCATATAAATAGTACATATATCCTTCATTCACACTACTTTGTGTTCCTGTTGAATCTCCAATACATCTTTTTATCGCTGCTGTTGCTGCTTGATATTGTCCGCGTTCAAATAAAATATCTGCATATCTGAGTGCACACTTCGGTGCTACACTTAAATTATCTAATGCACTCTTAAGTGTCTCAATTTCCTTATCTTTCATATTAATGCACTGATACGTTTCGGCCTCTACACGATATGTTTCTTCAGAATACGCATGGTACTTTCTAAAATCCTTCAGAAGATCTTGTATCTCCGTTATCTTCGTATCTATTTCTTTTTGTGAATCGCTTCTCTCAATTATATTTTTAAGATAGTTGACAGAAAATGCAAATCCCCTCCAGGTCCATCTAATTCGTGGTATTTTATTCAACATCTTATAGCAACCTTTGACTTGCTCTAATCGGCCGCAATTGATACCATACTGTAAATAATCCGCCAATAAATCAACATTTTTAGGATGAATTTTTAATCCACACTCTAAAACACTGCATGCAAGAGCGTACTCATCTTTAACTGCTAATGCTACTGAAAAGTTATGAAAGTCATTGGCATCACCTGATTGTTCTGATTGATTCAAAAAACGATCCATTAATTTATAGAGATCTTCCCTTGCCTGCTCATCATCTTCATCATCTTGTTCACTTATATATCGAAGATATCCCTTTGCTATGGCACTCACCTTACTAACTGGAATGTTAATACTTATTTTTTCATTTGATATTTCAACATTGTCATTGTCGCTGCTTGTAACAACTACTTCCACATTTTCATTCATTGCTTAATCCTCCTTCTTATCTTTTTGCTCTTCAGCCTCCAACTGCTCAGTCCTTTTATCAATTCGTTTAATCAATGAATCGATATCTATACTAGGGTTATCTGTCTGCTGCTTTTGTGATATATCCGGCATCGGAGACGACATGCCAAACAGATTCTCTGGTGGTTGTGGTTTATACTTATCCTTTATGCTATCCATAAGTTCGAAGTCTAATACAGCCCTTTCCTTCCTTATTCTTACATCATGTTCTTTAATAACAATTGCACGTTTATCCCCGAACATATCAATATCTAACATATTTACTTTTAAAGGCTTACATCGGTCACACAAAACCAAAGCTTCCCTGTCTCTCTTACTAAAATGCTGTAAATCATATACACTTATATTTGGCATCCTATTCTTCTGCATACCACATAATTCCGATAATTCCTTCAACAATTCTAATTCTCTACTTGTAAAATATATCCAGTTCGAACAATTTGCAATAATTGTGTCAGCCTCTTCCTCATACCGTTGTTTCAATGACGATTTGGACTGAACAACAAGCAAAAAACGGATATCACGGCTTCTCGCGGCCGAAATCATTGATGGCATATCATTAATTTTGGGCAATGAAGAAAACTCATCTACAACATATGTAATTCGATTATTTACTTTATTTTCAGTATTTTGTGTCGCTGAATATATAAGGTACTCATAACTCTGTTTAATAAATAAACTTACCAATTTGTGATAACTTGTCTTTTCATCGGGTGTTATCAAAAAGACACAAGTGGGTTTATTACCAATTTCTGCTACATCAAAGTCATTATTTGCAAGCATATTCAATAAAGTTGGCTGAATAGTAAATGTACGCATTTTTTGATCAAATACGCTTAAAATACTATTCATTGTATCATTAGGTGCATATATTGAACCACTAAGACTTGCTGCAACTAATTCATCCTCAGATGCATATTTCCACAGTATACTGTTCTTCGCTTGCTGTTTACTAGCAAACAATTTACGTCTCAAAGTAAGTAAATTTCCTATGTTAACACTATTAATATCTTTATCATGATCCTTACAATATCTAAATAATAACTGAATCAAGCCATATAACAAATCAGATGCAGAATAGTCCCAAAATGGGTCATTAGATGACTTTTCGCTAACCATCAGGTTATTCGAAATGTCATTAATAAATTCCGCCGCTTTATCTTCGTCCCCTGAAATATAGAATTGATACGGTATATATAATGGGTTCCATGAATTTCCAACTGATGGATTTCTAAGGTTAATATCTACAATGTTATAACCAAGTTTTTCAAGTTCAGCTGCATGTCTGGCATATAGTTCTCCTTTTGGGTCATTGATTATCATTGATTCACCAGCATAACCAAGAACCTTAATTGTTGGACTTACCACTGACCTGGTTTTTAAACTTCCTGTAGCACCAAATACTAAACTATGTGTATCTTCTGCATCAATATAAAGCTTTCTTCCTTCTGCATCATAAAAAATGGGTACACCACCATAATATTTCTTTTCTTTATTGACAATAAATTTTTTTGTTGATACATCAAATGATACCAATGAGCGTTTCAAATGATCAACACTTTCGAATCCTGGATAAGTTGTCATATAATATTTCCTCCATATATCTTTGTCATCGCTTGTTCAATCTCGTTCTCCTTCTGTTCAAGAAGTACTGCAAGTTTGTCAATTTGAACATTCTTAAATGCAATAACTTCTTTTATCTTACTAGCTTCTTTTTCAATTTGAATCAAAGCTTGATCAAGCAAAAACGAACCATATGATGATATCAGTTGGCAAAATCGGATAAGTAAATATATTTGAAGTGCATCCATCATATTACGTTTCATGATATCAAACTCATCTTTTTCTCTTAACCGAATTCTGTTATCAGTTATGCGAATTATTTGTTCAACTTCCTCTTGCGCTTTTTTTGTTGTTTCCTCCATCGTAGCGATGTCCATATCCTCAATCTTACCAGTCCCCATCCAATCTTTAACTATAGAGTCAATTTTCACTTTGATAAGTTCAATAATCTCTTCATAATTATCATTTTGATTTGCAACAACTATTTGACCCAATAATTCTTCTATATAAATTATATCTGAACTCTTTTTCCTCTCATGATCAAAAAGATTATTTTGTAAGCTGAATCTTTTTAACTTCACCGTACCAGACTTTTTATTTACACCTTCATTAACACTATATTCCGTGCACGGGTTTATTTCCTTGCTCTCATCTTCTTTTGGCGGTCTCCATTTATACCCTACCCCATTTATTGTCTTAATATAGACTCCCGGGATTTTTTTTCTTATTCCACAGATAATTGTATTAACATAATTATTATCGGAGTCACTGCTCCCTATTTCAATCAAAATGCTGTCATATGTTGCAGGCACACCATTTAATTGAATAATATATGCTAGTGTTTTATGCTGTGGAGCCGTAAGTGTAATATCCTTCGACGAGTCATTTATGTCTTTATATTCCATCTTTTTAATGCACGCCTTGCAACTTGGCGACACAAAAATAAACTCTTCATCCCCTATTGCCATTACCTTACCTCCTTCGTATTCATAATCTAATCATAATTCAGTCAGCATTCCATCATAAATTTCCCACCGGCCACCACATTCATAAAAGTAGCAAGAAAATAGAATGCTCTACTCACTCAACTGGAATTACACATATTCGTTACCAGTTTATGCTTGTTTTATCAAAACAAACACGGAGGTAACTATTATGGAAAATTTAAAAATCACATTAACCAAAATTGCAACCCTTAACATCAAGAATCTGGAAAAACTTCGTGCAAACAGCGAACTTTACAAAGAGTTCTTCCTCAATCTTGACTCATTTATTACTGGTACAGTTCTTCGCAGCAAGAAAAATATTATCCAGCTTAGCGACCTCACTCGTGAATACGGTGTTGATGCTGATGATATTCGCTTCGATTGTTTAGAACGCTGCGTATCAAAGCTTAATCTTATTCTTGCTAATGATCTTGAGTTTCAGATTCCGTATTTATATAAAATCTGCAACAATATGATTATTACTTGCTACAGAAAAGCTGTAAAACAGCATTCAACCACCGTTTCCTTAAACGAGACTATTGGCAACCACTCCGATAAAGATGATTCCAAGGAGTCCAAGTCCCTTGAAGATTTTACTGTGGACACCAAAGCCAATACAGAATCTAACTTTATCGTAAAAACCCAGGTTCTTGAAATCCTTCATAAGTATTCAAACAATGCTGACTCCTTGCTTTGTGCCATAGCAGCTAAGATTGCTGGTGACAAACCTGCTGAAATCGCCCAGATCATTATCGATGCCGGTTCTGTTGAAAAAGCGCTCATCTATTACACTCAGGATATTCAGGAAATGTTCATGATTTCATATGACGAGTTACCTACTCTTCCTCATGTTAAGAGCACTGGTTTAAGCAAACTCATTTCCAAAGAATCATCATCAAAAGTGGTTTCAGCCAAGATCAGCAACATTCTCAATAGAACAAAATAACTTTTATGCTACATATTGCTTTTTTCAGGTCCTACTCCTTATCGAGTAGGACCTATTTTTCTTTTAATCCTCTAACAGGCTTCTAAGAAGATCTCCTTTAAGCCCTTTCATCTGCATCTTCATGATCTCTCTTTCAAAATGAGCCAGCACTCTAGACATCATAACCACACGCTCTTCGTAATTCTCTCTTGCTTCAATAAGAGATAACACGACAGATGCTCTTTCAGTCTTCTGCTCAAAATCATAATTCAACGCACTATCAATCTCATCAAGCTTATTATCTCCAATAGTTTTAATAATTTCTAAATATCTCTTCTGGTCCATGGTAAGTGCCTTAGAAACATCCACCTTATGATAAGGAAATCTCTTATCAATCACACAATCAAAAATTGCAATTGCTCTTGCAGCTTCATCCTGAAACGTATTATCAGATATAATAAACTCCACTAATTTCTCATAGAATTCATGCTCTTCCAGATTTTTTTTAATAAGTTCTTCGATTTTCTGGTCTACATAGCTACCATAGCATTCCATAAGGCTACACTCTTCTGTCTTTGTGATAACAGTGGGTAACTCTATTGAACCATCAGTTGGCGTACCTCTAAAACCAGTAGCGAACTCTTCTAAAATTGATGCTCTCTCTTCAGGTATGCTTCCTTTAATAATCTGATAAGCAACCGCGCAAAGATTTGCATCTGCCTTTGCGTGCGAAATAACAAACTGTAACTTCTCTCTATTTATTTTCTCCACCATAACAGGCACCTCCTTTATTGTTATACCTATATTTACGAGGTGCCATCTATTTTGTCCATTATTATTTTAGAACTATTGAACAATCCATACATAATATCATCTATTTTGTAATTAAGTATATCACAAACCCTTGCATATTGCTATAATAAATTTTTTGAGGATAGCGTAAATTTACTGTAGGCATTAAAAAGGTAGAAGTCACCTATAAGATTTTTCAAACTTGTTAACTGACCTTATTTTAATTCATTTTATCTGTTTTTACAAACCCCAGATATGATTTTTTAATGCTACAATCTTTTTAATCTGTGGATATGGTATAGAATAAACCGGTATATCAGCCATGTTTCCGAGTTCCTGCTTGTTTCGTTTCTCCATCAAAATCATTTCTCCGGCAGAATAAATAACTTCTTCCGCACCTGCCGCCATTGGCAGCTCCTGTTCTGCTCCACCCAAGCGGTCTGGAACTCATTCTGTCCGAAAACACATGGCTCACATGGCCTTCTGCACTGCATTGTATGTTTTTATCTTTTTCTTTCATGCTTACCTGTATTCCGCTCCAGTTGCTTAAAATGTATCCCTTTGATGTCTCTACAGCTTTTCTTTTCGTTTTGCTTTCTGTGGCATATATAATTCTGTCAAATACTTCTTCACATGCTTTTTTCCCTGTTTTATGAATCGCTCTATATATTTCACTTCTGGCATGTTCTGCACTGTCTGCTAAATGTGATGTTGCTGCTATGGTATATTTATGCATGTGAAACTTATCAAGTACAAATTTAGTCTTTGGCAGAACTTTTGCTCCTGTCTTTATCCATACCGCTCCGTCCCCATTCAGATTGATACGCTTAATTTTATCCACATCATATGCACTCTCTATATATTCATAAACCTATTTCCAGAATCTTTCAATTTCTCCGGTACCATCATGTACTCCTCCAAAATATTTTACATTGACAAGCTTTGGGCGACCATTCTCCTCAGTATCAATTCCTTCATAAACATATGCTAATCTAGGCATGATTGTATTGATTCTTGGTTTCCTGATATCACCCTTCTTTTCCAGATACTGCAACGATACATGATCCTCATCTGCATCAATATACAGTGTATCAACGGTTTTTCTTTCTCCATCGTATAATGCTTACTATCTACTGTCTCTTCAAGCATACGGTCAATAGCATCTTCTGACATTCCTGTATGCGGCTCTATTTCCAGCAGTTTATCAAGAAGATAACAACTGTTACCGCTCTTTGTATTCTTAAACAGGGTTCTGCTATATGTAACATCTCCCAGACTTGTTGTAATAGTTGTTTCATCCCTGCGGACAATGTACCATCCCTTTCGTAAATCTTTTCTTTTTCTCAGAATCTCATCATAAGATTCCCATTCCTCAGCAATCATGGAACATCCTAAATTTGTCACCTCTTTGGTATCTCCATAAACCATCTCTGCCATCTTCGTTAAGTCTTTCCCGTATTCCTCAAAAATTTTACCCTAGCTGTACAAAATCTTTTCAACTTCCAAAGTTCCATGTACTTTTTCACTTAAGCAACATACCCATATCTATATTTCCTCCGATATATGTGCTATAATCTTTCTAGGCTCATCTCGGAGGTAACATTATATGACTGCTCAAATTCAAGATTGTTGCAAATTTAATGATGAAGACTACACCATCATTACAATGTCTGATACCGTTGATTTTAATCCAAAGAACTATGGTTTATATCCAACGATGTTATGCACTGCATGTCAGGCCGGCTATTGGTGTGGTTACGAAATAAAAAGAAATTTTCTGATTTTATCTGATTTGTATATAAACGATAAATCCGGGCAATATCCCGACATTAACGGAGTCCATGTTTCTCCGCAAGAGTATACCCTAAACAGGGTATACAAAATTGGCATTGGTTGGTTTAACGAAAATGTGCCTAATTATATGGGACATCATAAATACCGCAATCTGAATTTGTCTTTGCATTACTCCGGGTACATTTTAATTGGAAAAGACCATATTTCAGACTGCAATTGTATTTATGACATCAATTTTAAGACTTCTTACAAAACACTACTCAAATTAGAATTTGATAATGATAAACTTACTAATGTTACCGACTATAATAATCTATCTGGTGAGTAAGGTATAACACTCCTGTTATTTTCCCTCTGTTTCCACCATCGCTGTCACCATGCGCAGCACTGCATTTGCATACTTCAGTGCAAATTTATCTGCGTCCTCCTCGCATTCGAGGTTCCTGTATTCAGTGTACCCGCCCGGTTCATCCATGTTAGGATAATTTTCAAATTCATCTCTGTAGGTTCTGATTTTGGTAAATATATAGAGTTTAAGCTGGTCGTCCGTAAGTTTATCTTCTATGTCTTTGTAATGGTCGGCGTACGACCACTCTATCGAGTGATACAGCTCATGCATCAAGGTTATTATGCATTTCGTCTGGTCGTTTGCTATGTTGGTTGATAATTTGATAATGTTTTCGTTATGCGAATAGCTGCCATCTATTTTTTCGTCCATTTCGATGAACACAACCTGATAGATTTCTTTTGTGCCGTACATCCCGGTAATGATGTCAGCCAGCTGCTTATATGTACTCTGTTTCTCGCTTGTGCTTAGTTCGGCATATGTATCCGACGTCAGTTTTGAAGCGATTCCGATAATGTTTTCCGCGTCAACTACTCCGTCAGTTGTTGAATTTTTATTTTCGGATGCCTGAACATACCGGTCGTATTCCCGTTGCGCCCGGACTACGTTATGTATCTGGATTCCCGCAAAAATAAAGCCAACCGTTGCGATCACAGGCATTACCAGAGTGTAATATTTTAAAAGAGCTTTTCTGGCAGGAATAATGTGTCCTTCTTTTTTTTGCTTATGAAGGTGGCGTGCAATAATAAATACAATAAAAGCTGCTGTTACAAACATTACCGCTCTGATTATGGTTATTGCTCTGTTGCCAAACGGCATTCCGATAAGCGACACAAATCCGATCGCGCTTGCTGAAATTCCACAATGCTTTATCAGATTCTTAACCGTTCTCTCGATTCTCAGGTAATCGTGGATTATGTACAATGTAATCATGACCATGACCTCAAATGCGATCAGCGCCATTCCGCTGATGTACCCTCCTGTTTTCCCGGTGCTGTATATATATACACGGCCGTGGCATACCCAATAAATAATCGCCAGGAAAATACTATTAGTTATTAATAACAGCCCGTTATATGTAAATTTCTCCATCTGCTTCATTTGCATTTTCTCCTTATATTTAATAAATTTTGAGAAATGGCGGAATCTCAATCTGAAACCCATCTGCAGACTTAGTATGCTTCTGATTCAGTTTATGATCAATCATAGGTGCATCTTTACCCGGCATACCGGTCGCTATAACAGTTACGACTATGCTATCATCATCCGAAGAATCTTTTACCGTTCCCCAAATCAACTTAACATTCGCTCCGGCAATTTCCTTGATATATGTAACCGCTTCGTTTAATTCATTCAGGTTGATCCGTCCGGATGAATTAATCATTATATTGGAAGCGCCTGTAATATCTGCGTCCAGAAGTGGCGATTTTATGGCAGCATTAACCGCATCTATAACGGAGCCGCCTGCTTCTACACGCCCGATACCCAGATGTCCGATACCTTTATTAAGCATCGTGGTCCTGATGTCATTGAAATCCAGATTTATCATTCCGGTGTTAAAAATTATACCTGTTATTCCATTGATGGTATCTCTAAGCACCTGATCGGCCATCTGAAATGCATCTTCCAGATAAAAAGGTTTATCGGTTATGTCCAGAAGCTTATCATTTGGGATTATAAGCAATGTATCCACATTTTTCTTAAGACTCTCCATCCCATTTTCGGCTACCAGGGTATGGGACTCTCCCTCAAAACTAAATGGCATTGTCACAACCGCCACTGTCAAAATGCCTTTATTCCGGCATATTTCCGCGATTACAGGCAGCGCACCTGTTCCGGTTCCTCCTCCCATTCCAGCAGTCAGGATTACCATATCGCAGCCGGTTACGGTGTCGGTGATTTCATCTTCTGATTCTCTTGCCGCAGCTTCCCCTGTCTCAGGATCGGCGCCGGCACCATATCCACCTGTTAATTTGGTACCTATCTGCACTATTTCCTGCGCTTTTGAGTCAGTCAGCACCTGCTCATCTGTATTTACCGCAACGTATTGGACATTCTCATGTGGTTTGCCATTCTCAAGAATACGGTTTATCGCATTATTTCCTCCGCCTCCAACACCTATAACTTTGATAGCCGGTCCCTTTCCCTGTTTATTCGTATTTAATTCTATCATTATCTCACAACCTTTCTTGCATTTTTGCGATTTCTTTTTGTATTTTAGCATTTTTGCAATATGATTTCAATATTATTTTGCATTTTTGCTTTTTTTCTTGCATTTCTGCAATAAAATGTTATAATGAAATAATTAAAAACAAGGAGTTTAACATGAATTTAGGAGAACGAATTAAACAGATTCGTAAAGCGCGGGGATTATCCGCTGAATCAATTGCCAAAGAGCTCGGAGTTTCTGTGTCCACTGTTTACAGATATGAGGATTCATCCATAGAGAAAATCCCTGTAGGAATCTTCAACAAATTGTGCACTATTTTAGATGTATCGCCTTCTGAATTAATGAACGGTAATCTTTCTAACAATGATTGTGAGCCATCACTTCCAAATGATTTTGACAATCCTCAGGACGCAATGGCCTTTATATTAAAGCTCCCAACCCTTGCTGCATATGGCGGTTATAATATAGACTCAATGGATGATGAAACAATTATTAATTTTGCAAACGATTTATTGGACCAGTTAAAAATGGTCAGTTACAAATATAAATAGCAGGATAAATTATGAGAACCAATGATATTATACGATTTGCACACGAATTAAAAGCAGAATTTAATACTGACAATCCATTTACACTTGCACAGTACTATGGTTTCAGGGTTTGTCTTACTTCCGGAAATCCTGATGTTTTTAAGGCCCATACCGTTAAATTAGACGGATATCCAACCATCATTTCCATAAATCAGGCCTTTTCCCACACCGGCAAGGTTTTTCTGTGTGCACACGAATTAGGCCATGCCCTTTTACATAATAACAGCATCAATCACTTTGATCCTTCAGGCAGAGGGATTACCACATCCGACTATGAGTACGAGGCTAATTTATTTGCTGTCGCATTACTTGTTGATGAGCAGAAATTAAATATGCCACTCAGGCATATGAGTAATGCTGTCCTCAAACGTATAATCGATTACAACCTGCAATAATGTTGTATCGTTCATACAGTGTTTTTTCTGGCAGAAATCCAAAAACTCCCGCATACCGGCCGGCATATGAGAGTTTTGGTATTTATTATATTATTAGGAGCGATTTTATCCCCAGACTTCCTCGGCGATTTCCTTGACAAGTCTTAATTTCGCCCACTGCTCTTCTTCGGTAAGTTTGTTGCCGATTTCGCATGAGGCGAAGCCGCACTGCGGGCTGAGGCAGAGTCGGTCAAGCGGGATGTACTTAGCTGCTTCACGGATTCTCTTAATGACCGCATCTTTATCCTCGAGTTGTGGAGACTTCGTCGTAATCAGGCCGAGTACCACAATCTTATCATCTGACACCTTCGCAAGAGGAGCAAAACCGCCGGAACGCGCATCATCATATTCAAGAAGGAGGGCGTCAACGTTCTCCCTGGCAAAAACATAATCCGCAACGGAATCATATGGACCGCTGGTGAAAAATGTTGAATGGTAATTGCCCCTGCAGATATGCGATGTTATTACCATGTCATCCGGTTTACCCTCGAGAGCAAGATTATTTATTTTGAGAAGATCTGCTTTGACATCCTCTATATCTATGCCAAGTGATTTATACCTGTGCTTCGCCGCATCACCGACTACCGCACCCCATGTGCAGTCATCAAGCTGGAGATTGCGGCATCCTGCATCATAGAACTGCCTGATTATATCACGGTAGGCTGCTGCGATGTCCTGAATCAGGGCTTCATTATCCGGATAAAATTTTCTGGTTCCTTCAATATTGTTGGGAACGATAAACTGCTGAAAAGTCTGTGCCGGCGCCGGTATTGTGTACTTAGCCACTGTATTTTCATCCTCGAACTGCTTAAGGAACTTAAAATACTCAACAAAAGGATGCGCTTTTGCCCTAATCGGTCCAACAAGATATGTGTCATCTAATACAGCAAGTTCAGCATCAAACTGAACGCCGTTGCCGGTATTTTGGTGCTCCACGCCATCTAATCCCCACATAAAATCAAGATGCCAGAATGTCCTTCTGAACTCGCCGTCGGTGATTGCATGGAATCCGAGTTCTTTCTGCTTCGCAACCAGCTTTGTTATCTCATCATTCACGACCTTGTCATAATCTGCCTTGGAAATTTCTCCGCTGGCAAACTTTGCCTTTGCATCCTTCAATTCCTGTGGTCTTAAAAAGCTTCCGACGAAATCATATTTAAACGGTGTCTTTAATGTACTCATAAAAAATCCTCCTGTGTTTTCTTATGAGTGCAGTCTATCACATAGGAATGATTAATTAAAATACATCAATTCAGGCATTTATAATAGCTTTAAACTATTGATAGCGTTAGTTTCTAGTCCTCGCTCCGGTATTCTTCCATCCGTTTCTCGGCTTCTTCACGTGTCAGACTGCATTCCTCCATCAGGCGCTGTATCGATTCCTCACGGCTGCATCCAAATTTACGGCAAAGTGAAAGCACTGCCTGTTCGCGTCCAAACTGTTCTCCTTCCTCTCTTCCGCGTTCCAGCCCGGCCTGCTCTCCTTCGGCCCTTCCGCGCTCCAGCCCCGCTTGCTCTCCTTCGACCCTTCCGCGTTCCAGCCCCGCTTGCTCCCCTTCGGCCCGTTCATCCTGCCGTATCATCTCCATCTCACGCTCTTCGTCAAATT
>OLYC01001844.1_pt1 | contig 13525 bp, 8 predicted proteins | sample 1674271 | NCBI WGS metagenome assembly OLYC01 (sample SAMEA103958154, study PRJEB25191) | human gut metagenome
CCACCGAGAGTGGGACAAAAAATGCGAGGAGGAGAACGCACGGGTAGCATCGATGCGCTTTTCTCACGAATATCTGAAAGCGCAGTCGGAAAGGATGGAAAGGCTCTGTCGAGAGCAGAGCGAGAAAGAGCGATTGAGGAGAAGAAAAAAGAACTCCTCAAAAAGTGGGCAATAGCCACAGGCAACTGGCACACAGACATAGCGGACTTCACCGACCAACGTGAGCCTATAGGCAGCGGCACGGACTCCGATGTGTATCTCGGCAAAGATGGTAAGAGTGTAATCAAAGTGTCGAAAGGGAAACCTTACGGCAAACGCTTCCGCCCCGATGTTGACAATGTAGCGTTGTTCAATTCCGTATTCCGCAATAGCGCATATACCATCGTAGGATATGGCGAGGTAGACGGCAAATTTGTAAGATTCCTCAAGCAACCGATAGTAGACTTCACCAGCAGCACACCGCTGACAGAAGGAGAACGTGTTGCCTATATGGAAAAACTTGGCTTCAAACCAATCAATAAGGAGAACACGGCATTCTCCAATGGGGAGATTATCGCATCCGACTTGCAGAAGAGCAACATCGTAAAAGACAAGCAAGGCAATGTCAGAGTGATAGACGCTGATATGAAGCTCCACACGAAGGACTTCGGTGGCAAGTTCTCATACCCCGATGCGGAGACGGATACACGGACAGACGGCATGCAACGCTTTCTGCGGACTGCAAGCGGAGAGGTGTACGGCTTGGTCAAGGACGGACGCATATACCTTGACCCAAAGGTGGCGACATCGGAGACTGCGGTACACGAATACACGCATCTGTGGGGCGATATGCTGAGACGCAAGGATTCCGAGCAATGGAGCCACACGGTGAAGGAACTGAAGAACAGCGTTCTTTGGGAGGAAGTGAAGGAGTCGTATCCGGAGCTGAAGACCGATGACGAGATAGCGGACGAGGTGTTGTCGACGTTCAGCGGGCGCAGAGGAGCGGAACGCTTGCGCGAGGAGGCACGCAGGGTTGCCGATGGCGATGGCGGAGTGTTCACAAAGGCGAAGGCTATCGAGACGTTGGAGCGGGTGAAGGAAGCCATCGCGCGGTTCTGGGAAGGAGTGGCGAGGATGTTCGGCATCAACCGCTACCGCAGTGCCGAGGAGTTGGCTGATATGGCTATGAAGGACTTGCTTGACTCCAAGAATCCTATGAAGGATGAGAGCGGAATGAGAAAGCGAGGAGAGGTTGGCGAGACGCTTGCCACGTCAGGCACATATTTCAGCGGAGGCGGACTGCTTGAAGCAGGTCTGAAGGGCGTTATAGACCCAAAGGTTGCGGTTGAGTTCAGCGAGAAGATAGCAGGAGTGTATGCCGACAACCACGGCAACCACATTGTTGTGGCAGACGTGAGGGATGTCGATCCCAAGAAACTTGTAGGCGCGGTTGACGGAGGCGAGGTGCAGTACTTCCACGCATCTCCGGTGTGCAAGAACTTCTCCAAAGCCAAGCGAGAGGGAGGCGAGGTTGAACTTGACAAGGAGACAGCGTTGTCGACAGCCGAGTTTATAGCGAAGACAAGACCGAAGGTGGTGACCATAGAGAACGTAAAAGGCTACCGCAATAGCGAAGCGTTGAAAATCATCACTGACGAGCTTACCCGTCAAGGATATGACTGGGATGCCGATGTGTACAACACGGCAGACTACGGAGGCTATACGAAGAGAGAACGGCTGATAGTGCGAGCCAAGAGAGACGGCAAACTTCCTCCCAAGCCGGAGAAACTTCCCGAAGAACTGAGGAAGAAGGGATGGTATAGCGCGGTGGAGGATTTGATTCCACACCTTGAAGAGAAAAAGACAGGTGTTCCGCAAGGCACTGACGAGCGGTTGAAGAACAGCGGAATAGACTACCGCACCATTGACAAGCCTTTGTATGTGTTCGGACGTGGCTATGCCAACAAGACCGTAGGGCACGCTTTTGCCGATGAGCTCCTGCCAACGCTGACCACCGGAGGCGGAGACATCATAATAATGCCTGACGGCAGGGTGCTTAAAGCGTCACCGAGGGTACTTGCGAGAGTCACGGGGCTGCCCGACACGTACAAGATGCCTGAGACAGACCAGTTGTCGCACACCATAGTCGGCAACGGCATCCCAACGCAGTTGACCGAAGGTGTCATCGCTCCTTTGCTTGACAATGCCATTCCGTCTGCCGAGCGAGCCACCAAGCGTGAGAGCGTGTTTGACGTGGCGGATAGAGTGTCGCAGAACCTTGAGGAGCGGACGAGGGCGATGGGCTCCAGGGTTGAGAAGCGGATGGCTGATGTGGCACAGAAACTTGAGGGCAGAGAATTGACGGCAGAGCAGAAGGCTGTCGTTGATGTGTTCAGCGGTAAGAGCGACAATCAAAAATTCTCCGTTGAGAGAGAAGATGGAAAGAAAGTGTCAGTTGTTGTCCGCAAAGGTACTGAGACAAGTGCAGGCACTAAGCATAGTTTGTATAGGCATTATAATACAAATGTAGGCACAATAACAACGGACGATATTTTACTTATCCCACAAATCATTAAGGAAGGAGAAATAAAAAGAATAAGGAAAGGCAACGAACAATATGTAGAATACACACAAAAGATTGGTGATAAGAAACTAACAACCTTAATGCAGATAGTCAACGGCAAAGAGGTGTTTAATAACTTCTATTCAAACAAAAAAGGTTCTGAATTGCCAGCGTCTCGCAATGCTGAAAGCATTGACAACACTCCCGAGGGAGCACACAATATCAATTCAGAACCGAGCGCAAAGGTAGAGGATAAATCCGAATCGCCAAAACTTTTTGGCGAAGAAATTATTGATGACGGCAAAAAAGGTTCAGATTCAATCGACCGCTCCGTCAGAGAGAATCCCAAAAGCGAGGATAAGCCTCGCTACAGCAGAAAGCCGGGCGAGAGCATCTTCGACTATGCGTCACGTGTGTCGGAGGACGTGGATAGAAGCGTGAGAGAAAGAGTAAGCGCACGGGACGAATATGAGAAGAAGGTCAAGAGCAAAGGCTTCCAAACGAAGGAGGCGTTGCAGAACAGTATGCTCGGACTGCAGGAGTTTATGTCTGGAATAGACCACGCATCGGGCAACAAGCGATACATAGAGGACATCCCCGACTTTGAGAATCCGATACTCGGAGAGAATCGTCTGTCGTCGGTGAACAAGGAGGAGATGCACCAAGTTGCCAAGACGCAATTCAAGCCGTTGATGTCGGCAGTGGCTAAACTGAGCGGCAACGGCAAGGAGAGCGGAGAGTTGTACGACTATATGTTCGCCAAGCACGGACTTGAGCGTGATGCCGTAATGCGGCAGAGAGAGGCTCAGAAAGAGTTTGACAAGTACCAAAAGGCAAATCCCAAGGGTACTAAAACGATTGGAGATTTCGTTGCAAGCCTTGAAGGCAAAGACTATGCAGGACTTACGGCATTGACGGCAGAAGACGGCAGGGTGAAGTCGATACAATCGCAGATAGACGCCATAGACGAGCAGATGAAGGCTACAGACGACCAATTGTTGCTCCGTAAACTCGGTGGTCAGAAGAAGCGGTTGAAGGTGGATTTGCTCAACGCCGCAAGGGATGCCGCCGATGATATTCGCAAGACTTTTGAAAACAATCCGAGCCATGACCGGTCAGACATAAATGAATTGTGGAGTCGAGTAAACGAGGTGAACGGCAACACACTTAGGAAGTTGTATGAGAGCGGTATGCTCACGAAAGAGGCATACAACGACATCAGCAGTATGTACACGAATTATATCCCTATGAGGGGATTTGACCAAACGACAAGTGCGGACGCCTACGCTTATCTGACGCACGGCGACAGCGCATTCAACGCACCGATAAAGACAGCCAAAGGGCGCAGCTCCAAGGCTGACAATCCTATAGCATATATGCAGGCGATGGCGGAAAGTGCGATAATGCAGGGAAACCGCAACGTATTGGTGAAACAAAAGATGTTGAACTTTGTGCGCAACCATCCGAGCGACCTTGCAAGTGTCAGCGATGTGTGGTTGCAATATGACTCGGTTGCCGATGAGTGGAAGCCGGTGTTCCCTGACAATATCGATGCTAATGACAGCGCATCCGATGTGGCGAAGAAGATGGAGGCATTCGAGGATAAAATGAAACAGATGGCAGAGAAACACCCGGACTTGGTGCAAAGAAGCAACGAAGCACCTGACATCCCATATAAGGTGGTAGAGAAAGGGCAGTTGAACGAACACCAAGTGCTTGTGAAGCAAAATGGCAAGTCTTACATCATCACCGTCAACGGCAGTCCAAGAGCGGCACAGGCAGCGAATGGCTTGACGAATCCGGACACAGACCTTACGGGCGCAGTCGGTAAAGTCTTCGAGGGAGCCGAGGCATTGAACAGACAATTGTCCTCCTTATACACCACGTTGAACCCCGACTTCATTGGCTCAAACTATGTGCGAGATGCCTTGTACTCAAATACAATGGTGTATGTCAAGGAAGGGGCTAAGTATGGTGGTTCCTTTAATCTCAATTTCGCCAAATACAATCCAGCGGAAATGGCGAACCTATATGCACGTTACAACAAAGGCAGCCTTGACACATCCAATGAAACGCATAGACTGTTTTTGGAGTTTATGCAGAATGGCGGAGAAACTGGCTTCGTGAACCTAAAGCAGATAGAGAAGAGGAAGTCGGAGATAGCGAAAGCAATCAAGCGGGATGGGAGAATATCCGCGGCACAAATTTGGGGCGGTTTGAACGATGCCATTGATTTCGCCAACAGGGCAGTAGAGAACAGCGCGAGGTTTGCGGCATATGTCACGTCACGAAAGAGCGGACGCTGTGTAGGAAGGTCAGTATATGACGCAAAAGAGATTTCTGTCAACTTCAACAGAAAGGGAAGCGGCAGAAACTGGTGGAAAGACAACGTCGGAACTTCTCGTTTCTATGACACAGAGATAGGCTTAGTGGAAATAAACAGGGCATCTGTAGGAAGCTCTCTTGCGCATCGGTATAGCCAAGTAAAACTTGATGTAATAACATCTCTTGCTGAAGGTTTTAACAATGCTGTGTATTTTGGCTCTATGCAAGACTTCAGTAGACAAGAGGGCGTTAAAAGCCATTACTTTGCATACCCGATAAATTATAATGGAAATCGAAACTATGTTTTTTGTCGCGCAATGCAAGATGCAAATAAAAGTAGACTATATGTGCACGAGGTGTTTTTTAGCGGATAATATAGAAAAGGGCAATACCCTTCAAACCGCAGCGTCTCAGCCTCACGGAGGTATTACCCTTTACAAGGATATTCTTGCGAACGTCCTCGCCGCAAATGTAACAAATGATTCTGAGACGAGCAAGCCTTGCTTCAGCAGAAAGCCGGGCGAGAGCATCTTCGACTATGCGTCACGTGTGTCGGAGGACGTGGATAGAAGCGTGTGTGAGGGGGCGCTGAGTGCGATTTTACCGGGGAGGACGATGCTCGGAAGCCATTCTATGCTTTTGGGCGCGAATCGAAGGGGTGAAACGACAATAACATGGCGACATATTCGTTGAATATCAACGATGCAAAATGCACGGAACTTATTCGTTTTGGGGGAATCAGCCTAATTCATCGGATTTGATTCCCAGAGCCATCATTATCGGAAAAGCGACAATTTGAGTGGCGTATCCATTCCCTTTCGCAGATTTGTCCATGGTGAATCGTGTGGCTATTTTGCCGTTGCTCTCAGAAAGAATTTTGTCGATTTCCTCGCCACAACGCCCATCAAAGCCAATGACAGCGACTCGCTTTATCTCCTTTTCTGACATGAGATTGTGAAAAGAGTCAAGGAAAAAGTCGTTGGAGTCAACCATCCCTTCATTTGAATATGTGTAGAACGAAAATTCGCCGAGATGTCCGTTGAAAGCCATTCCGTTCAGTCCGGCAATGTCAGACGGGGTGCAGACATCGAAATTGTCACAACCGTTGTTATATGTAATATAAACGTCAATTTGGTTTTCGCCGGGAGTGACACCCCAGTCCAAAGCAATGTATGTAAACAGCGAAGAGAGATCGATGGTGCTCAGCTCGCGGTTTAGAATGCGCTCAAAATTAGTTTTGAAATCCGATGTGATAAAATTAAGGAATGCCGCATCCACAATGATGGCATTTGGGGCTGGTGTGAAATCTTTAGTCATCTGCTTTTTTATGCAAAGATAACTTTCGATTGCGTATCGGCAAAATTTATGCTCCAGCATTTTTATGTTATTTGTAATATCGTTAACTTTGTGGATATGGAACTTTCAGCAGGAGTAATAAAATGGGTGCATTCCTTGTCGCAGAAAAAGAATCGTGACAAGGAGCGTTGTTTTGTCGCAGAAGGGACAAAATGCGTGGTTGACACACTCGATTATTTTAAGGTTAGATATTTGTTTGCCACGTCTGATTGGGCGGACAGCGTCGGCTGTAGACTGCGCTGCCCCGTGACGGTCGCAACCAAAGCTCAAATAGAGAGGATGTCGATGCTGAAAACGGCGACAGACGTCATCGCTGTTTATGAAATGCCAGATGTCCAGATTGAGAAAGGCTTGGAGAAGCGTCTTGCATTAGTGCTTGATGGAATCCAAGACCCAGGAAACTTCGGAACCATATTGAGGATTGCCGATTGGTTTGGAGTTAAAGACGTGTTTTGTAGCAAAGATACCGTAGACGTTTACAATCCTAAGGCGGTGCAGGCGACAATGGGGGCTGTTTCGCGTGTGAATGTCGTGTATTGCAGCCTTTCGGAACTGTTTGCGACATATAAGGAAATGCCAGTATACGGAACATTGCTTGACGGAAACAATATTTACGAAACGCCGCTGGCGCAGGCGGGATTCATCGTCATGGGCAATGAAGGCAAGGGGATTTCGGAGGAGATAAGACGTCTTGTGACAGGAAAGTTGCTCATTCCGTCATACCCAATCGGCACTCCGACATCGGAATCGCTAAATGTGGGGATGGCGACAGCCATTGTTGTCGCAGAATTTAGAAGAAGAACAATGTAGTATGTGCTATGGCAAAGGATAAAATAGCGTTTTTTTGTAGCGATTGCGGATATGAGTCGCCAAAATGGGTGGGGAAGTGTCCGAATTGCGGAGCCTGGAACACTTTCGTCGAAGAGCGCGTTGTGCAGACTCGAGGTGGGAAATCGCTCCTCCCGGAAACAAAATTGGACTCGAAGCCACTTCGCTTGTCTGAAATCGAAGCTGGGGAGGAGAAGCGCATACAGATGCCGAGCGGAGAGTTGAACCGTGTGCTTGGCGGAGGTTTGGTGCAGGGTTCTATAATATTAATAGGAGGAGAGCCTGGGATCGGAAAGTCGACCCTCGTTTTGCAGAACGTAATACGCATTAGGAGCAGAAAGGTGCTCTATGTGTCTGGTGAGGAAAGCGCGCAGCAATTGAAGATGCGGGCTGACCGACTTGGTGCAGACGGAGGAGAGTGTTATATTGTTTGTGAAACGTCGTTGGAGAAGATATTTCAACACATAAAAAACAGCAATCCAGGAATAGTGGTTGTCGACTCCATCCAAACTATTGCTTCCGACAATCTTGAATCTGTGGCTGGAAGTGTGGGCCAAGTGCGGGAATGCGCGGCGTCTCTTTTGAAATATGCCAAGGAGAGCGGAACACCAGTGGTGCTGATCGGGCATATCAACAAGGAGGGAAGTATAGCCGGGCCGAAGGTGCTTGAACATATTGTCGACGCCGTGCTGCAGTTTGAGGGCGACCGTCATTATATGTATCGGTTGTTGCGCTCGATAAAGAATAGATTCGGAAGCACGTCGGAAATGGGCATATATGAAATGACACAATCGGGATTGCGTGAAGTGGCAAATCCATCGGAACTGCTGTTGTCTGATAATGATTCAGACTTGTCGGGAGCTGCTATCGGTGTGACAGTGGAGGGGGCGCGTCCATTGCTCGTCGAATCGCAAGCGTTGGTAAGCACTGCGGCATACGGCACAGCGCAGAGGTCGGTGACTGGCTTTGATTCAAAAAGAATGAATATGTTGTTGGCTGTGCTTGAGAAACGGGTCGGTTTTAAATTGGCTTTGAAAGATGTGTTCCTCAATATTGCGGGGGGATTCAAGGTCAATGATCCGGCGCTTGACCTTGCTGTTATCAGCTCGATACTTTCTTCCAACGTCGATATGCCGATCGCAAAGACGGTTTGTTTGACAGGGGAAGTCGGATTGTCGGGGGAGATTCGCCCAGTCACCAGGATAGAACAGCGCATAATAGAGGCTAACAAATTAGGCTTTTCCACGATTTATGTGCCAAAGCACAATTTGAAAGGTGTAGATGTGTCTCAGTATAATGTGGAAGTTAAAGAAGTGGCGCGTGTAGAGGAAGTGTTCCGCTCGCTTTTCGGGTAAATCTGAAATTAATATTCTCGAAATTTTTTTCTTCAGCCGTCTTTGATTAATTTTGTATGACATAAAAACGTATATAGGCAACAAAAAAGAATAACAAGAGGATAAATATGAAAAATGAATTCAGAGATTTCGCAGTGAAACACATGGGACTCAACGGGCTCGCCATTGACGACTATATGAACATCACCAGCAGCTATATCTCTCCGACTATTATTGAAGAACGTCAATTGAATGTGGCACAAATGGACGTGTTCTCACGATTGATGATGGATAGAATTATATTTCTGGGCACACAGATAGATGATTACACAGCAAATGTAATCCAAGCCCAGTTGCTTTATCTTGACTCTTCCGACCCGGGCAAGGATATCTCAATTTATATAAACTCTCCTGGTGGCTCTGTATATGCTGGACTTGGCATATATGACACTATGCAGTACATTTCGAGCGATGTCAAGACGATTTGCACAGGAATGGCGGCATCGATGGCTGCGGTGTTGCTCGTGGCTGGAGAAAAAGGCAAACGTTTTGCGCTTAACCATTCGCGTGTTATGATTCACCAACCGATGGGCGGTGCGCAAGGCCAGGCTTCCGACATCGAAATAACAGCGCGAGAGATTCAAAAATTGAAAAAAGAGCTGTATACAATCATATCGAATCATTCCGGAGTGCCATTCAAGAAGGTTGAAAAAGACAGCGACCGTGATTATTGGATGACATCGGCGGAGGCTAAGCAATATGGAATGATTGATGAAGTTTTGACAAGAGAGACCAAATAAAAACTAATGGCAAAAAAAGATTCTGGAACATCGACAATGCGGTGCAGTTTTTGTGGCCGCAGCCAAAGAGATGCGGCGCTGTTTATTCCAACAATTGACGGCAAGGGAGCTATCTGCGACAATTGTATCGAGCAGGCACATGCTATGATTTCGCAGTATATTGACACAAAGCCCATAAACGGCAAAGGTGGCAAATTCGACTTGGAAATGAAAAGTGTGCCGAAGCCAAAGGAGATTGTTGATTATTTGAATCAATATGTTATCGGTCAGGAACAGGCAAAAAAATACTTGTCGGTTGCTGTATACAATCACTATAAGCGTCTGCTTCAGCCTGTTGATGAAGACGGGGTGGAGATTGAGAAAAGTAATGTGATAATTGTTGGCCCTACTGGAACCGGCAAAACGTTGTTGGCAAAAACAATAGCGAAATTGCTTAATGTTCCGTTTGCAATTGTCGATGCAACCGTACTCACAGAGGCTGGATACGTGGGCGAAGATATTGAGAGTCTTTTGGTGCGTTTGTTGCAGGCTTGCGATTATGACGTGGCACAGGCTGAACGGGGCATCGTATTCATTGACGAGATAGACAAAATAGCAAGAAAGGGCGACAACCCGTCAATCACAAGAGACGTGAGTGGAGAAGGAGTGCAGCAAGGGCTTTTGAAGTTGCTCGAAGGCTCTGTGGTCAACGTGCCACCACAAGGCGGAAGAAAGCATCCGGAGCAAAAGATGATTCCTGTCGACACAAAAAATATCCTGTTTATCTGTGGCGGTGCTTTTGAGGGAATTGAGCGTAAGATTGCCCAGCGCCTTAACACATATGTGGTTGGTTTCGGAACTGACAATGTGGAGCGCAAGCAGAAACGGGAAAATCTGATAAACTATGTAGCGCCACAAGACTTGCGGTCATTCGGACTAATTCCTGAGATTATAGGTCGATTGCCGATATTGACCAATCTTGAGCCATTGGACCGCAATGCGTTGCGGAGAATCCTCTCGGAACCGAAAAATGCCATAATAAAACAGTATCAGAAATTGTTTGAGATGGATGGCGTCAAGCTGGTTTTTGAGAAAGATGCTCTTGACCTTATTGTTGATAAATCAATAGAATATAAACTTGGCGCGCGCGGACTTCGCTCGCTGACGGAAACCATTGTGGTCGACGCAATGTATGAAAGTCCGTCGTCAAAGAAAAAAGAGTTTGTAGTTACCAGAGAATATGCATTGGAGAAGCTTAACAAGGCAAATTTAGATCTCCTTGTGTGAAAATATAGCGAAAACATTTTGCAAATTGTCGATAGGTCCTTAACTTTGTAAGTAAAGCAAACCTCTAATTATTATGGCAGTCAAAACTGATTTAAAAGCCGAACTGAAAAACTATTTCGGATTCGACAACTTTAAAGGCAATCAAGAAGCGATAATAGAAAATCTGATGGCCGGCAATGACACGTTTGTGCTTATGCCTACAGGCGGCGGCAAGTCGCTATGCTATCAATTGCCGTCATTGCTGATGGACGGCACTGCAATTGTCATATCGCCATTAATCGCCTTGATGAAGAATCAGGTAGACGCTATGCGCAATTTTGGAGAGGACGACGGAATAGCTCATTTCTTGAACTCTTCATTGAACCGTGCTGCAATAGAGAAAGTTAAGTCAGACATTGTGTCGGGCAAAACGAAATTGTTGTACGTCGCGCCTGAGTCGCTGACAAAAGAGGAGAACATAGAATTCTTGTCGACGGTGTCGATTTCATTCTACGCAGTCGACGAAGCACATTGTATATCGGAATGGGGACACGATTTTCGGCCAGAGTACAGACGAATCAGACCGTTGATAAATCAGATAGGCAACCGTCCGGTCATTGCTTTGACAGCCACTGCTACGCCAAAGGTGCAGCATGACATACAGAAGAATTTGGGAATGCTGGATGCTAAAGTGTTTAAATCATCATTCAACAGGCCAAATCTATATTATGAAGTGCGTCCGAAGACCAAGAACGTTGACAAGGACATCATAAAATTCATAAAAAGTCATGAGGGCAAATCGGGCATAATATATTGCCTGAGCAGAAAAAAAGTGGAAGAGTTGACAGAGACATTGATTGTCAACAACATTAAAGCATTGCCATACCATGCTGGCATGGACAGCGCGCAACGCAGTGCCAACCAGGATGCCTTTCTGATGGAGACTGTCGATGTCATCGTGGCAACGATTGCTTTTGGTATGGGTATTGACAAACCGGATGTGCGTTTTGTAATACATTATGACATTCCCAAAAGTTTGGAGGGGTATTATCAAGAAACCGGACGCGCGGGACGTGACGGCGGCGAAGGCTTGTGTGTCGCATTCTATACCAACAAGGACTTGCAGAAACTGGAGAAGTTTATGCAGGGCAAGCCAATTGCAGAACAGGAAATTGGCAAGCAGTTGCTTTTGGAAACGGCGGCATATTGTGAATCATCTGTGTGCCGGCGAAAGTCGTTACTTTATTATTTTGGAGAGGAATATCAAGAAGACAATTGCGGAAACTGTGACAACTGTTTAAATCCTAAGAAAAAAGTGGAAGCAAAAGATGAACTTTGTGCGGTAATTGAGACCGTCTTGGCATTGAAAGAAAAATTTAAATCAGACTATGTTATTAATGTCATGCTCGGAAAATCGACCGCCGAAATAAAATCATATTTACACGATCAATTGGAAGTGTTCGGCTGCATGGAGGCTGACACCGATAAATTTTTAGGCGCGGTGATTCATCAAGCAATCATTGCTGGATATCTTGACAAGGAAATTGAAAACTATGGGTTGCTGAAAGTGACAAAAGCTGGGCACTCGTTTTTGAAGAATCCAAAGTCGTTTAAGATTGTTGAAGACAAGGAATTCAACGAAGATGACGAAGATGTTACTATAAAATCGGGCGGAGTTTGCGCCGTCGACCCAGAATTGTACTCCATCCTTAAAGATCTTCGCAAAAAGATTGCCAAGAAGCTGGAGTTGCCGCCGTATGTAATCTTTCAAGACATCTCGTTGGAGGCTATGGCTACAACATATCCAATCACAATGGAAGAACTTCAAACTATACAAGGCGTTGGCGCCGGCAAGGCGAAACGCTATGGAGCGGACTTCTTGAAAGTTATAAAGGCCCATGTCGAGGAAAATGATATTGAACGTCCGGAAGACCTGCGGGTGAGGAGTGTTGCAAACAAAAGCAAGCTTAAAATATCAATCATTCAGGGTATTGACCGTAAGATTGCACTTGATGAGCTTGCGGAGTCTAAGGGGTTGGAATTCGATGAGTTGTTGGATGAAGTGGAGGCAATTGTATACTCTGGGACAAAAATAAACATCGATTATTTCCTGGACGAGGTGATGGATGAAGATCACTTGGACGACATTTTTGAATATTTCAAAGAAAGCGAGAGCGACGATTTGGAATTGGCGATAAATGAACTTGGCGGAGACTATACTGAAGAAGAAATCCGGTTGGTTCGCATTAAGTTTATTTCTGAAATGGGCAACTAAGTCTATGGAGGTTGTTTATGAAGATAATCATCTGATAGTGGTGAATAAAGCCGCAGGTGAAATCGTGCAAGGCGATAAAACAGGCGACAAACCACTGTCTGAGATGGTTAAAGATTATCTGCGCGAAAAATATAACAAGCCAGGCAATGTGTTTTGTGGCGTGATTCACCGGCTTGACCGCCCGGTGAGCGGGCTTGTCGTATTCGCCAAAACAAGCAAAGCATTGGCGCGGATGAACGAGATTTTTCAGAATCGGAAAGTGAAAAAAACATATTGGGCAATCTCAAGAAATTTGCCTCCAAGAGCGGAAGATACGTTGGTTGACTATCTGACACCTCGGGAACGCAATAACAAAACGTATGTCAGCCGCACGCCTGCCGACGGGGCGCAGAAAGCTGTGCTTGACTACAAATTGTTGGCAAAAACTGATTATTACTGCCTGCTTGAAGTGAATCTTCACACTGGAAGGAAGCATCAGATACGCGCACAATTATCGGCTATGGGATGTCCGATCCGTGGAGATTTAAAATATGGTGACCGACGGAGCAATCCCGACGGTGGCATATCATTACAGTCGCATAGAATCGTATTCGAGCATCCTGTGTCAAAAAAAATAATCGACTTGGTTGCGCCAATACCAAACGACAACCTGTGGCGGGCGTTGGCTGCAAATCTATGATTGCTTTATGCGGATAGCCTCTGGGAATCAAACCCGGAAGGTTGCTTATTTATCCCAAATCTGGTCATTAGTACGGCTTTTTGATGTTGACTTCGTAACTGATTGACTATTACTTTTTTGCTATTCACACGAGTTCGG
>OLYC01001853.1_pt1 | contig 13464 bp, 9 predicted proteins | sample 1674271 | NCBI WGS metagenome assembly OLYC01 (sample SAMEA103958154, study PRJEB25191) | human gut metagenome
CGCAGGGCGTTCTGCTCGTCCACATACTTGATCAGCTCAAACAGGCGGTCAATGCGCTGGCCGGTTTTGGCACTGATGAAGATGATGGGGGCATAGCTCATAAAGCTGAAATCGTTCATCAGCTTTTTGCGCACCACAAAGTACGCCGGGATGAGGAAAAAGCAGGCAAAGAACCAGGCCACCGGGTTGGCGATGCAGGCAGCAAAGTAGCCCCACAGCGGCACAAAGAGGAAGCCCACCATGGCACGGGCCACCATCTCAGCAACGCCCGCAAACATGGCAAGACCCGAATAACCCAGGCCCTGGATGGTGTAGCGGTAGATGATGAGCACCGCCAGCGGGATGTAGAAGACGCTGTTCCAGAAGATGAAGCTCTGGGCGTTTGCCATGATCTCCACCTCGCCGGCGTCCAGGAAGAGGCCAATGAGCAGCTTATCCGCAAAGCGGAGGATGATAAAGGAAGCAATGCTGTACACACAGCCGATGCCCAGCGCCGTGTTGACGCCGCGGTTCACTCGCTTGAGGTCGTGGGCACCCAGGTTCTGGCTGGCATAGGTGGTCATGGCCGTGCCGATGCTCTCCAGCGGGACAGACAGGAACTGTGCAGCCTTGCCGCCGGCCGTCTGGGCGGCCACGATATCACTGCCCAGACCGTTGACGGCACCCTGCAGCACCACGCTGCCAATGGCCGTAATGCTGCACTGCAGGCCCATGGGAATGCCCATGCTGCACAGCTTTGCGCAGTGGGTCAGGCTGAAACACCCCTCTTCCCTGCTCCAGCGCAGCTCCGGGTAGTGGCGCAGGATGTACAAAAGACTGCCCAGACCCGCCACGGCCTGACTGACCACAGTGGCAAATGCCGCACCGAATGCCCCCATCTGGAACACGATGATGCACACCAGATCCAGCCCGATGTTCAAAAAGCTTGCCACCAGCAGGAAATACAGCGGGCGCTTGCTGTCGCCCAGCGCACGCATCAGCGCGCTGGTCACATTATAAAGCAGAGTGAAGGGGATGCCTGCAAAAATGGTGCGGATATAGATATCCGCAAGGTCGATGATATCGGCCGGGGTGTTCGTCCACACCAGCACCAGATGGGTCATTGCCACCGTAACGATGGTAAGCACCGTGGCAAAAGCGATGGACAGCCACACGGTATTGGCGGTGTAGCGGCGCATCTCCTTGTAGTCCTTTGCGCCGAAAGTCCACGAGATGGGGATGGAAAAGCCGCAGGCGATGCCGTTCACAAAGCCCAGCACCAGATAGTTCAAACCGCCCACGCTGCCCACAGCGGCCAGCGCTTCCACGCCCACAAAGCGGCCCACGATGATGGTATCGGCCAGATTGTAGAACTGCTGGAACAGGCTGCCCAGCATCAGCGGCACCGCAAACGCAAGGATCAGCTTGAGCGGACTGCCTTGGGTCATATCCTTTGTCATAGTATAAAATCCTCCTGCCACACTGGGAACCGGCTTGATGTCGTGATTTTTGCCGTGAAAAACGCCCTGCCGGAAAGGGGCAGGACGTCGTGTACATTCATGAATGATATTATAGTGGAGTGACGCAGGATTTACAAGATTTGCATTGCATCAACATTTACGAATTTTTGCCGCAAGAATTGGTGATTTTGCTTATTCCGAGTAATGCGCAAGGAACTGTTTGGTGCGCTCCTCCTGTGGGTGCTCAATGAGTTGCTTGGCAGGGCCTTCCTCCACCACCACGCCGCCATCCATGAACATGATGCGGTCGGCCACGTCACGGGCAAAGTGCATCTCGTGGGTGACGATGATCATGGTGGTCTTGCGGTCGGCAAGGTCGCGCAGGACGCGCAGCACCTCGCCGGTCAGCTCCGGGTCGAGGGCCGAGGTCGGCTCGTCGAAGCAGAGAATGTCCGGGTGCAGAGCCAGTGCGCGGGCAATGGCCACGCGCTGCTGCTGACCGCCGGAAAGCTGGTGCGGGTAGTGACCTGCCCGGGCAGAAAGGCCCATCTGGGCCAGAAGTTCCTGTGCCTGCTGTTCCAGCTCGGCATGGATGGCCTTTTTGTTGGCCTTGTAGTCCGGGCGCTCCTTCGCCAGCAGTTCACCCGCCAGCATTACGTTCTGCAGGGCGGTGTACTGCGGGAAAAGGTTGAAGTTCTGGAATACCAGACCAAAGTGCAGCCGCTTTTTGCGGATCTCGCTCTCGCGCTGGGTGGCGGGGTCGGCAGCGTCCCACATGGTCTCGCCGTTCACCTTGATGATGCCGGTGTCCGGCCGTTCCAGAAAGTTCAGGCAGCGCAGCAGGGTGGTCTTGCCGGAGCCGGACGAGCCGATGATCGCCAGCGCTTCGCCCTGTTCCAGCGTGAGTGAGATATCCTTGAGTACTTTGGTATCGCCAAAGTTTTTGCCGATGCCGGAGGCTTCAAGCAGTGCCATGATCCAATTTCCTCCCTTTCATCAGCGGAAATAATCCAGTTTCTTTTCGGCCCAGCCAAACAGCAGGGTGAGTGCACCCACGAACACTAGGAAGAAGATGGCAGTGGAGAACAGCGGCCAGATCAAGCCCTTTGCACTGTACTCCTTGGCCATCATGATGATCTCCTTGTTGGCAATGGTGTTTGCCAGCGAGGTATCCTTGACGAGGGTGATCACCTCATTGCCCATGGGGGCCAGAATGCGCTTGACCACCTGCAGCAGCGTCACCTTGAAGAAGATCTGGGTCTTGGTCATGCCCAGCACCTGACCGGCCTCGGTCTGGCCCTTGGGAACGGCTTCGATGCCGCCGCGGTAGATCTCGGAGAAGTAGCAGGCGTAATTGATGGCAAAAGCCACCACCGCCGCCACCATGCGTCCGCCGGAGCCGGAGGGCCACGGGTTGTTCATGCCCAGCAGGCCGGGGCCAAGGTAGATCACGATGATCTGCAGCATCAGCGGCGTGCCGCGGATGACCCACACAAAGGTCTTTACCGCGCCGGAAAGCGGCTTGCACCGGCTCATGGAGCCGAAAGCCACCACCAGACCCAGCGGCAGCGCAAACAGCAGGGTCAGAGCGAACAGCTCACAGTTGAGCAGAAACGCGCCGGAAAGGCGACTCAGAATCACAGACACAAGAACACACCCATCAATCCGTTTTTTGAACTTCTTCCGTCACCTTCGGTGACAGCTCCCTCAATGAGGGAGCCTCACGCATATCGGCAACAAAAAGCCTCCCTCACCGAGGGAGGTGGCATCGCGCAGCGATGACGGAAGGAGTAATTACATTCTTATAGAACTCAGTCGGCCAGAGCCAGATCGTACTTGTCGGCCAGAGCCTGCATGGTGCCGTCGGCCTTCAGCTCGTCAAAGGCGGCATCCGCAGCTGCGGCGGCATCGCTGCCCTTGCGGAAGGCCACGCCGTACTCTTCAGCGTTCAGCTCGTCCACGATCTTCAGGCTTGCATAGTCGGTGCCCTCACCGATCATGGCGTTGGCCAGAGTCAGATCCAGCACAGCGGCATCAGCAGTGCCTGCGGCAACTTCCATCAGGCAGTCGGTCTGCACACTCTTGGAGACGTAATCGGCCTGTGCAAGGTTCTCGTCGCCCTCAATGGCGGCTTCACCGGCAGAACCAGCCTCGGCAACCACGGTCTTGCCCACCAGATCCGCAGTGGAGCTGTAGTCGGTGTCGTCCTTCACGACCACGACCTGTGCGTTCTTGGCGTAGGCCTTGGTGGTGGCGGTGTTGGCCATGATGTCATCGGTCAGGGTCATACCGTTCCAGATGCAGTCGATGCTCTTGGCATCCAGCTCCACCACCTTGGTATCCCAGTTGATCTCCACGAACTCCGGCTCGACCCCCAGCTTTTCGCACACGGCAGTTGCCAGCTCGGTATCAAAACCGGTAAAGTTGCCGTCGGCATCGGTGTAGTTCATCGGCTCATAGACGGTGTAGCCAATGACCATCTTGCCTTTTTCCTTGATGTAGTCCAGATCGCTGGCTGCGGTCTCGGAGGCGGCTGCGCTCCCGGATGCAGAGGCAGAAGATGCCACGGTGGAAGTGGATGCGGCACCGCCGCAGGCGGCAAGGCTCAGTGCCATGGCACCAGCCAGAAAAGCAGAGACAAGACGTTTCATAAAAGGCTCCTCCCTTTTTTGTTTCCCAAATGTGTTCCCTCTCGGTTTAGCATTTTATCATGCTAAAGTGTTAAACTGTGACTATAGAATAGCGCGTTTGCAGCCATTTGGCAAGAGGAAATGCAAAAGTTAGTGCAGTTCGTCTTTTTCAAGGCTTTTCTGCGCCAGTTCTTTGGTCTGGTTGCACAAAGAAAAGAGGAAAAGCCTTGCGCCTTCCCTCTTTTCTCCGCTTTACTCTTCCGCAAACGCCGCCAGCGCAGCCTTCTGCAGCTCCGTCACCGAGATGGTGCACAGTGCCGCAAGGTCGGCATCCGAACCATCGTCCGGGATGCCTGCGATCTCAGTACGGGTCTTGCCCTTCAGGTAATCGCACCAGCCCTCGCTGTGCTCGTACCATTCCTTGTCCAGACTGGATGCCCCGCGCATCCCGTAGCTGTCGCCCAGTTCCACCTTGGTTTTGACCATCTCCGGTGCCGACACCGTACCATCCGCGCCCACGGTAAGGGCAGGCTCTGCCACATCCGCCACTGCACCGGTCACACGGCCGTCAGCATCCAGTGTCAGGGCTGCCACTGTGATGTCCACCTGCGCGGTCACATCGTGGTCATCGTCGGCGGTCAGTTCCTTGGTGTCATTGCGCACTGACACACCCAGCACAGCGCGGTCGCCGCGGGCCGAGCCGACTGCCTTTGCATTCTCGCAGGCGCGCACCACAGCATCCCGATAGCCGTCCACCGCAATGGTGCAGGTGGAGAGCAGGTCAGCATCCTTCGGCTTGCCGTCATCGTCGGTGGCAAGCTTCTTCACCTCATCCGGGGTTTTGCCGGTAAGATAATTGCCAAAGGCATCCGCCTGCTCTGCCCAGCCCTTTTTCAGCGAGGACACCGCCGCCAGCGGGTAATCGTCGCCCTTCTGGCGCTTGGTGCGATTGTCGGTGGGCATCGTCACCTTGCCGGTGCTGTCCCCCGTGACCGAGATCTCCACCTCGTCCAGCATCACATCTGCCACCCTGCCCTCGGCATCCAGCAGAACGGCAGCTGCGATGGTGTCGATCTTGCCCGCGCGTTCCTGATCAGACGCTTCGGTCAGGATGCCAAGGCCGGTGCGGTATGCAGCGTTCTGGCCTGCCTGCCCCGTCTGCGATGAACTGCCGCCCATGTTCGTGCTCATGCTGCCGGAGGAACCGGAATCGCTTCGACTGCAGGCGGTCAGGGACAGAGCTGCCGCCAGCGTGCAGCCCAGGATCATGCGAGGTATCTTTTTCATTATAATAAAACGCTCCCTTTCCTGCCCCCATCGTAAAGGGGCTTTTGGGCTAGTTTGCCCGGAAAAGGAACATTTTATAAAACGGAACTCCTTCCGTCTGCTCACTTCGTTCGCATCCACCTGTTCCCCTTTTTGTCACTTACGTGACATCTGTTCCTCTCTTTGTCACCTGTGGTGACATTTCTCCCCGGCGCGGGGAGAATCTGTCCCGGCCGGGGGAAGTCTGTCTCCCGGAGGGAGGCTTTGGCAGTGCAGAAAGCTTTTCTTCTTCGCCAGAGGCTCCCTCTCCGAGGGAGCTGTCACCGGAGGTGACTGAGGGAGTTTCTTTACATCAAGGGGCTCAGCAGCCGCAGCACACTGTCCAGCACCGTGCCGGGCAGGCTGGTGCGGCATTCCGTCACCTGTATCTCGCGGCACTGCGGCAGCGTGGCCCGTACATCGTCCCGCAGAACTGCCACCTGACTGTTCTTTTGCAGCAGTACACCGCACTCAAAGTGTAGGAACAGGCTGCGGTAGTCCATGTTGATGCTGCCCACTACGGCAGTTACATCGTCGCTTACCCAGCACTTGGCATGCAGAAAGCCGGGCGTATATTCGTAAATGCGTACACCTGCCCTCAAAAGCGGCAGATAGTACGACCGGCTCAGCCGGAACACCAGCTTTTTGTCCGGGATGCCCGGCAGCACCAGCCGGATGTCCACCCCGCGCTTGGCCGCGTTTTTCAGTGCGTCCAGCATTTCCTCGCCCACGGCAAGGTAGGGCGTGTAGATATAAACATACCGCTGTGCCTGCGCAAGGATGTTCAGGTACACCGTCTCAGCCATCGGTTCCTCGTCCAGCGGGCTGTCCGCGTAGGGCTGCACGATGCCGTCCGATACCGGCGTCACCAGCGGCATGGGACGAAATGCATCATAATCCGTCTCGCTGGGGCGGAAGGCGTTCCAGAAGTTGAGGAACATCATCGTAAAGTTCCACGCGGCATCGCCTTCCACACGCAGGGCTGCATCCTTCCAGTAGCCAAAGCGCTGCTCCGCATTGATATACTCATCTGCCAGATTCACGCCGCCGGTGTAGGCCACCGTACCGTCAATGACTACGATCTTGCGGTGGTCGCGGTGGTTCATCACCAGCGAGAGCAGCGGCATCACCGGGTTGAACGGGATGCAGCGGATGTGCGCCCGCTCCATGCGCACGATGAAATCGGCGGGCAGACCCAGCAGACTGCCAAAATCATCGTAGATCAGGCGCACATCCACGCCCTGCGCAGCCTTGCGGCGCAGGATCTTTTCAATGCCGTTCCACATGCAGCCGTGGCTCACGATGAAAAATTCCAGAAAGATGCTCTTTTCAGCCTTTTCCAGATCGGCCAGCAGCTGCGGATACATGGCTTCGCCGCAGGCAAAATACTGCGTGCGAGTGTTCTGCCACGCCGGATAGGGGCCGTACTTTGCCACATATCGGCTCTGCCCCTGCTCGCGGGCATCCAGACCTTCCAGCACACCCGGCTCCTGTACAAGGTCTTTTTTGTGGGCATCCTCCACCGCCTGCATTTTCAGGCGCAGACGCTTGGCCGGGCGTTTGTTGCCAAAGGCCAGATACAGCGCACCGCCCAGCAGCGGCAGAATGCCGATCAGCGCGATCCAGCCCACCTTGTAGGCGCTGTTCTCATCCTTGCGCACAAGGTACAGGACGATGAGCAGGCTCAGTGCGTTGAGCAGGCCGTTCACCCACACGCGGCCCGTGCCGGTGGTGATGGCAAACGCCACCCAGCACAGCCACAGCAGCTGCAATGCCACCAACACCACCGTGATGGTGATGCGGTTCAGAATGCGGCTGAAAAAGCGCACGACCGGTGAACGAAAAAGCATGGGCCTGCCCTCCTTTCCCATTTATAATTATGTGTAAGTATAGCGCGGTTTTACAACTTTTTCAAGTTTTGCGCTGTTCAAAAAAAAGCAAGCCAGACCCGCAGGCCCGGCTTGCTTGCAATATCAAAACTCTTTTACTCTGTTTTTCCGTCCTCATAGCCCACCATCAGGCCGCCCTGCTCAGCGTAGTAGCTGCACAGGCCGCCGCACTCGGCCACATCCACCTGCGCCCCTGCAAACACCGCGTGGATCATCAGCTTCAGGCGCTTGGCAGCTTCCGGGTTATCACAGTGGGCAATGTGCACTTTGCCATCGGTAAAGCCGTGATCCTTCAATTCCAGCACGATGCGCTCCAGTGCACCGTGCTCGCCGCGGGTCTTGCACAGCACCTCCAGTTCGCCGCTCTCACTGGCCTGACCAATGACCCGGATGCCCAGCATCCGTGCCACAGCGGCAACAGCAGGCTTCACACGGCCATTGCGGGCCAGATTGGCCAGCGATTCCAGCGAAAACAGCAGATGTGTGTGCTTGTGGTAAGCCAGGATCGCCTCGCAGATCTCGTCAAACTCCATCCCGATCCGGACGAGATCCCGCAGACGCTCTGCCAGCAGACGCAGCTCCGGCCCGGCGGACAGGCTGTCCAGAACAAAAATACGGGCCTCCGGGTGCGTTTCCTTGTATTCTTCCGCTGCCAGCAGTGCAGCATTGTAGCTGCCGGACAGTGTGCCCGTGATGGTGGCAACAAAGATCTGCTCCGCACCCTCATAAGCAGCCAGCCAATCTGCCACATTGGGGCAGGAGGTGCTGGTCTTGCCCTTGTAAGTACGCAGAGACCGGGCCATGCCCACAGCATCCAGAGTGCCGTCATCCAGATATTCCTGTTCATCCGTGACGATCTTCAACGGCACACAGGCAAAATCCACGCCCGGCAGGGCATACAGGCTGGACGAAGAATCCACAACGATCTTGGTTTTCATAAAATGCACGCTCCAAATCTATTTTGTGATAGCAGGTCATTTTTTTATTTTCCGTGCCTTACACGCACTTCCGCCTGCATGGTTTTTCGGTTCACTGCAGACATCATAGCAGTTTTTCAAAAACCTGTCAAGGGATTTTATGCATTCTTTCAAAAGTTTTAAAAATCCGTTGACCAGAGAACCGATTTGCGCTATAATACCGCCAGAAAACCATTTTCTGTATCCCGCGCAGCCCAGCTGCGCCAACCTTAGAAAACTGCTTACGATATGAAAACTGAAACCAAATGCCGCGTTGCGGCCTGCGCCGCCGGGTTTGCCCTGCCCCGGTACGCCGATCTCCCGCAGATGGGGCTTTATCTTGACCAGACCGTGCAGTACGTCAACAGCTATTTCCGCACCTTCTGCGGCGTGGAGCTCACCTCTTCCATGGTCAGCAACTACGTTAAAAAGGACATTCTGTCCCACCCGGTGCGCAAGAAGTACGCCCGCGATCAGATCGCATCCCTGATGTACATTGCAGTCTCCAAAACGGTGCTCTCAATGGAAAACATCGATGCCCTGTTTAAAATGCAGCGGGCGCACTGTTCCGCCGGGGCAGCTTACGACTACTTCTGCGACGAGATGGAAAACTGCCTGCCGTTTGTATTCGGCTGCACCAGGGAGATCCGCGACCTTGCCGTGGATGCCGCAGATGAAAAGCTGCTTCTGCGCAGCACGATCCTTGCAGCGGCAAACAAAATGTACTTGGACTGCTGCTTCAACGCCCTGCGGCAGGAGGAAAATCTCTGGGATACCATTCTGCCCGATCTGGCGTAAGAACACAAAAAAGGCCGTGCCTCCATAAAAGGAAGCACGGCCTTTGCATTTTATACGTTCAAGATCAGGTATCCTGCAGCTCCCCGCGGCTTGCAGCCTTGAGGTATGCGAAGATGAAACCGTCCAGATCGCCGTCCATCACGGCATCCACATTGCCGGTCTCGTAGTTGGTGCGGTGATCCTTGACCATCGTGTAAGGCATGAAGACGTAGCTGCGGATCTGGTGGCCCCATGCGATCTCGTTCTGGACGCCCTTGATGTCGTCGATCTTATCCATGTGCTGCTGCTTGGCGATCTGGTACAGCTTTGCCTTCAGCATTTCCATCGCGTAGTCGCGGTTCTGGAACTGGCTGCGCTGGGTCTGGCAGCTGACCACGATGCCGGTGGGCTTATGGATGAGTCGGACAGCGGAAGAAGTCTTGTTGATGTGCTGGCCGCCGGCACCGGAGGAGCGGTAGACCTGCATCTCGATGTCTTCGGGACGGATGTCCACCTGAATGGTGTTGTCCAGCTCCGGCATGACTTCCAGCGAAGCGAAGCTGGTCTGGCGGCGGGCGTTGGCGTCAAAGGGGGAGACGCGGACCAGACGGTGCACGCCGTTCTCGCTCTTGAGCAGACCGTAGGCGTTGGCACCCTTGACCATCATGGAAGCGCTCTTCAGGCCGGCCTCGTCGCCGTCCTGATAGTCCAGCACCTCCACGGTCATGCCGTGGGCAGCGGCCCAGCGGTTGTACATGCGGTAGAGCATCTCGGCCCAGTCCTGCGCCTCGGTGCCGCCGGTGCCGGCGTGGAAGGTCAGGATGGCGTTGTTGTGGTCGTACTCACCGTTGAGCATCGTCATGAGCTGCAGCTCGTCGATGGCCTTCTGCACGGCCTCGACGGCCTCCTCGCCCTCGGCGGCGAGGGAGGGGTCGTTCTCCTCCTCGATCATTTCCAGCAGGGTCTCGGCCTCCTCGTACTGGGTCGACAGCTTGCCGAAGCGCTCCAGCTTGTTTTTCACCTCGCCCATCTCGCTGATGACCTTCTGGCTGCGCGCCTGATCGTCATAGAAGCCGGGCATCGTCATCTGGTGCTCCAACTCGGCAAGTCGCTTCTCGCTGGCCTCGATGGACAGCGCGTCGCGCAGGTCGTCCACGGCGGTCTGCATGCCGCCGAGGTTGGATTTCAGTTCGTCAATGGTAATCATATATGGTATCCCTCATCACATAAGTTGGCATAAAATTACATAGTACCATTATAAGCGAATTCGTGCGCGTTGTAAAGAGGGGCGGGAGCGAATCCGTGTAAATTCATTTATCTTGTAAAGTTTTTATGTTTTCTTTGCATTTATCCATTTGATGCGGTATAATGGCTTTATGTTACTGAAAGAAGAAAGAGGATTCACCACATGACACGTTATACAGGAAATCACTGCCCTGTCTGCGAGCAGACGTTCACCGACGCCGACGACATCGTCGTATGCCCGGACTGCGGCACGCCCTATCACCGCGCCTGCTGGCAGAAGGTCGGCGCGTGTATGCATCGCTCTGAGCATGCCGCCGGGTTTGAGTGGCAGCCGGAGGTCGGCCCCGAAGCCGAAAAAGCTGCACACGAGGCCACCTGCCCCAACTGCGGCACACACAACACGCCGGGTGCGGTGCGGTGCAGCCACTGCGGCTGTCCCCTGCCGAAAGACGCCCCCGCCGGGGACGCCAAGCCCGACGATACCACCCCCATCTATGCCCGTGACACCGAAAACGCGCCCAAGCAGGAGCCGCGCATCGACGCCTACGGCGCGACGGCGGACGGCGGCATCTACCGCCGCGAACTGGGGCCGGAGGACACGATCGACGGCATCAAGGCGAAGGACTGGGCGGCCTTTGTCGGCCGCAGCCCGATGTTCTACCTCATGCAGTTTTTCCGCATGAGCATGACGAAGCAAAAGGTCGCCGTCAGCCTGTCGGCGTTCCTCTTTGGCCCCGCGTACCTATTCTACCGCAAAATGTGGCGCGAGGGTCTGCTGATGACCCTGCTGACGATTTTGCTGCGGGTACCCTATTTCCTGTTGCTGATCTCCACCTTCAACCCGTCGCTTTTCGGCAATCTGCCGCTGGGCTGGCTGCCGACGGTCTCCGACATCTGTGTCATCGCCTCGTGGGCGGTGAACGTCGTCATGGGGCTGTTTGCAATCTCGTGGTACCGCCGCGAGTCCAAAAAGAGCATCGATAAGATTTACGCCGACTACCCGGAGGGCGAAGCCCGCACCGACGCGCTGGTACAGCACGGCGGCACGAATCTGTGGGCGGCGCTGCTGTATTTTGCGGTCATGCTGCTGCTCAACGCGCTGGTCATCAATCTGGCAGGGCCGGGTCTTGTGCAGTACGCCCTGTCGATGGCGGGGTATTAACACGTTGCAACGCACTTCTGGTGCTGAAATTTAGGAGGAAAATTATGAAAACTGCTCTGGTAATCATGGCAGCCGGCATTGGCTCCCGCTTCGGCGGCGGCATCAAGCAGTTGGCGGCTGTCGGTCCCAACGGCGAGATCATCATGGATTATTCCATCCATGATGCCATCGAGGCCGGCTTCGACAAGATCGTCTTTATCATCCGCCACGATATCGAGGACGCCTTCAAGGAGGCCATCGGCGACCGCATCGAGAAGATCTGCGCCGAGCTGGGCGTCGAGATCGACTACGCGTTTCAGGCGCTGGAGAATGTGCCGCAGGGCTATGCCGTGCCGGAAGGCCGCACGAAGCCCTGGGGCACCGGTCAGGCCGTGCTGGCCTGCAAGGGCATCCTCAAGGAGCCGTTCGCCGTCATCAACGCCGATGACTACTACGGCAAGGAGGCTTTCGTCCGGCTGCATGACTTTTTGCAGGGCTACACCCCGGACAAGCCGGGCGACCTCGCCATGGCGGGCTTCGTGCTGAAAAACACCCTGAGCGATAACGGCGCAGTCACCCGCGGCATCTGCCAGATGAACGACGCCCACTACCTGACCGGCGTGCTGGAGACCAGCGGCATCGAAAAGACCGCCGACGGCGCAGCCGCAGGCGGCAAGAGCATCGACATCAACAGCCTTGTCTCGATGAATATGTGGGCGCTGACGCCGGAGTTCGTCGACCTGCTGGACGCGGGCTTCGTCGAGTTCTTCGAGAAGACCGCCCCCGCTAGCCCGCTGAAGGCCGAGTACCTGCTGCCCATCTACATCGACGAGCTGCTGCACGCCGACAAGGTCAGCGTCAAAGTGCTGCCCACCCACGACAAGTGGTTCGGCGTCACCTACGCCGAGGACAAGCAGACCGTCATCGACAGCTTTGCCAAGCTGGTGGCCGACGGTGTGTATCAGAAGCACCTGTTCAGCGACCTGAAGAAATAATTTTTTCGTTTCCCCTGCCGTTTTTGCGGCAGGGGATTTTTTGTTGACAATCCCCCGCCGACATGCGACAATGACAATAGAGACAAAATTGCGGCGGCTGTGCGTGGGCTTTTGGTTGAAAATTGCAAAAGGCTGACACACAACGCTATGGAAAGCTGAGGCAAAAGGCGGTATGGTTAATACAACACAAGCAACACACCGCAATCATCGCTACAGGAGGGTAATCATGGCAAAGAATGAATTGGACATTTCGACCCTGACGCCGGAGCAGCGCGACGCACGTCTGGCGCTGGACGTGGAGCGTCTGCTGCGCTTTGGCCGCAAGCACAAGCTCATCAAAGACCTCGACGTTCTGGTAGCGCGCAACACCCTGCTTGACCTGCTGGCGCTGGCCGCCCCCAGCGAGGCCAAGCCCCCGAAGGAAAACCCGGAGACCCCCGCCGCCCTGCTGGACGAAATGGTCGAGCTGGCTGCCCAGAAGGGGCTGCTGGACGGCGCGGTGAACCAGTACCGCATCAACTTCGAGACCCGCCTCATGGGCGCGCTGATGCCCCGCGAGAGCGAGGTCTGCAAAAAGTTCCACAAGCTCTACCTCAAGCGCGGCGCCAAGGCCGCGACCGACTGGTTCTATCAGCTCTGCGTCGATACGAACTACATCCGCACCGCGCAGATTGCCAAAAACATCCAGTGGAACACCGCCACCCCCTACGGTGAGCTGGAGATCACCATCAACCTGACGAAGCCCGAAAAAGACCCCAAGACCATCGCGCTGGAGCGCCTGCAGCCCAAGGCTGGCTACCCCGCCTGCATGCTTTGCAAGGAGAACATCGGCTACGCCGGGCGCATCAACTTCCCTGCGCGGCAGACCCACCGCATCGTGCCCATCACGCTTGCAGGGGAGCAGTTCTACCTGCAGTACAGCCCCTACGCCTACTTCCATGAACATTGCATCATGCTGCATGATCAGCACAAGCCCATGGAGATGAACAAGCAGACGCTGGCCGAGATTTTCGACTTCGTTGCGCAGTTCCCGCATTACACCTGCGGCTCCAACGCTGATTTGCCCATCGTCGGCGGCAGCATCCTG
>OLYC01001854.1_pt1 | contig 13461 bp, 4 predicted proteins | sample 1674271 | NCBI WGS metagenome assembly OLYC01 (sample SAMEA103958154, study PRJEB25191) | human gut metagenome
AGTGTCCTTTGAACTTATACGAGGTTCCCTAGCCTGTATTGTTATTCGTAATACTGGTTCTGTTCCTCTTGAATTACGGAAAATGAGGTTGCAACCTGACTTTGTTCGGCAACTCCCAGATAAAGCACAGCAGCGAATCGCTAAAAAAGAAAACTTGAATATCACGATTTTCCCGGAACAAAAATGGGTTTTGGGGTTAGATATCAGCGTTACAAATATCATCAACAGTTTTAAGCAAAAGTCCCTGAAGGTTGAATATGAGTATTTAGCACATAATAAACGACATCGGAAATACATAGAAAGCACTACGATTGATTTTGAAGATTATAGTGGATTTCTTGTGTACATTTCAGAACTTGACGAATTCAAAAACAGCGTTGATAAATTGCATGATACTGTCAAAACTCTCGGATTTCTAAACAGTTGAATTTTCAAAGGAGAACCATCATGGATAAAACCGCCATCAAGAAATATGCGGTCTGGGCGCGGAAAGAACTGATCTCCCGCGTGGCGCAGAAAGCCCAGCAGTACGGCATTACGGAAACGGAAATGGTGGACGCCGGTGCTGATAGCGTCAACGGCAGGGTGCTGACTGCGCAGGAGATGCAACAGCGCAGGGCACTGATCGCACAGATCAATGAAAAGGGCTACCAGCAGGTTATGGAAGAGGTGGCGTATACATGGTTCAACCGCTTCTCGGCACTGCGGTTCATGGAGGTCAACGGCTATTTGCCTAGCCATGTGCGCGTGTTTACGGATGAAAACAATGCGTTCAAGCCCCAGATTCTGGCCGAAGCCCTGCATCTGGAATTGGATAAGCTGGATAAGGACAAGGTCTACGCCCTGAAAGAGACCGAGCAGACCGAAGAACTGTACAAATACCTGCTCATCGTGCAATGCAACGCGCTGAACAGCATTCTGCCCGGAATGTTCCAGACCATTGCGGACTACACTGAGCTGCTTCTGCCGGACAACCTGCTCCGGGAGGGCAGCGTCATTGAGCAGATGATCTCCCAGATCCCGGAGGACAACTGGCAGGATGCCGTCCAGATCATTGGCTGGCTGTATCAGTACTACAACAGCGAGAAAAAGGACGATGTGTTTGCCGCCCTCAAGAAAAATGTCAAGATCACCAAGGAGAATATCCCGGCGGCGACCCAGCTGTTTACCCCAGACTGGATCGTGCGGTACATGGTGGAAAACAGCCTTGGACGCCTGTGGGTGGAGGGTCACCCGGACGCAAAAGCACAGCTGCTGCCCACACCGGAGGAGCAAGCAGCTTATACTGCCGGGAACCGTGACCCGGAGGACACCAAGTGGCACTATTATCTGGAGGAAGCCCAGCAGGAGCCGCAGGTACAGGCCCAACTGTCCGAGATCAGCAAACAGTATGCCGATCTGACCCCGGAACAGATCAAGGTCATCGACCCTTGCTGCGGCAGCGGCCATATTCTGGCGTATCTGTTCGATGTACTGATGCAGATCTACGAGAACTACGGCTACACGCCCCGCGATGCCGTGGCCAGCATTTTGCAGAACAACCTCTATGGTCTGGATATTGACGACCGCGCCGCCCAGCTGGCCTATTTTGCGGTGATGATGAAGGCCCGCCGGTACGACCGCCGCTTTTTCAGCCACACCACCCAGCCTCATGTGTATGCCATTGAGGAAAGCAACCGCATCGAAAAGCCGGATGTGGAGTATTTCTGCAACGGCAAGCCGGAACTGAAAGATGCTATGCACATTATCCTCACCCAGTTGTATGATGCCAAGGAGTATGGCTCCATCCTCACCATCCCCCCGCAGGACTGGGATGCCCTCTATGCCCGGTTTGACGAGGTGGCAGACGAGTCCTCGTTCCATCGAGAGAGTATTCGCAAAAAATTACTCCCATTGGTGCGGGTAGCGCAGACGCTGGCACAAAAATACGATGTGGTCGTCACCAATCCGCCGTATATGGGTGCATCTAATATGAACTCGGATTTATCTGAGTATGTGAAAAAATACTACCCGGACAGCAAGAGCGATCTGTTTGCCGTGTTTATTGAAGTATGTTCCCGTATGGCAAAACAGAACGGTTATCAGGCAATGATCACCCAGCACGCATGGATGTTCCTGTCCAGCTTTGAAAAACTGCGGGAGAAGATGATGCTGACTGAAACCATCAGCATGGCACATCTAGGCGCAAGAGCCTTTGAGGAAATTGGCGGCGAAGTGGTGCAGACCACCGCCTTTGTGCGCTGTGCAAACCATGTGGAGGGCTATAAAGGCACCTATTGCCGCCTGATTGAGCCGACTTCCCAGCAGGGAAAAGAGGAGATGTTCCTTGCAGGACAAAAACGCTATACCGCAAATCAGGATGATTTTGCAAAGATTCCGGGGGCGTCGGTGGCGTATTGGGTATCAAAAAAGTTGTACTCTACTTTTAGAAATTCTCTTTTGTATGATTACACCATATCAGATGGACAAAACAAAACGGGAGATAACGCTAAATTTGTTCGTGAGTTTTGGGAAGTGAGAAACTCAAATGTTGGAAAAGGAAAAAAGTGGCTGTTCTATGCCAAGGGTGGTGGATATCGTAAGTGGTATGGAAATCTGTCAGAAGTTGTTAATTGGTCAGAGGAAGCGCGTGAATTTTATAAGAATGATAAGATTTGTAGGATTATTCCAGAATATCTTTGGTATAAAGCTGGAATTACATGGAGTTTGATTTCTAATAATCCTAGTTTTCGACTTTTACCGGAAGAGGCAACATTTGATGTTGGGGGCTCAAGCATCTTCTTGAAAGATAATAGCAATATAGAATTTGTTCTAGGATTGCTTAACAGCAAAGTTTTTTCTTATGTCCAAAAAATTGTTAATCCTACAATCAATATTCAGGTAAAAGACATTCGAGTTATGCCTTTTGTAAAGAAAAATGAGAACGAGATAACAGGATTGGCAGAAGAATGTTCGTTCCTTTCGAAAGAAGATTGGGACTCCTTTGAAACCTCTTGGGACTTTACCCGCCACCCCTTTATCAAGGCCATTACCAAATACCCCAACATGATGGATATTGGAAACATTTACCTTGCTGAGTGCTATGACATCTGGGCTGGCGAATGTGAAGAACGCTTTGAGAAGCTGAAAGCCAACGAGGAAGAACTGAACCGCATTTTTATTGATATTTACGGCTTGCAGGATGAACTGACCCCGGAAGTAGAAGATAAGGATGTGACCGTGCGCAAAGCGGACCTTGGCCGGGATGTGCGCTCCTTTATCTCCTACGCTGTGGGCTGTATGTTTGGCCGCTACTCTCCCACCTATGATGGTCTTGCGTATGCAGGCGGTACATGGGATGATGGCAAATACAATATTTATAAGCCGGATGCAGACGGTATTATTCCCATCTGTGACGACGAATACTTTGAAGATGACATGATGGGCCGTTTTGTGGAGTTTGTGCGGGTGGTATATGGTGACAGCTCGCTGGAGGATAATCTGCGCTTTATTGCAAACGCACTGGGCGGCAAGGGGCAGCCGAAAGAGGTCATCCGCAACTACTTCCTGAACGATTTCTATACCGACCACTGCAAAATTTACCAGAAGCGGCCCATCTACTGGCTGTTTGACAGCGGTAAGAAAAATGGCTTCAAGTGCCTGATTTACCTGCACCGCTACCAGCCGGATACCATTGCACGTATCCGTACTGATTATGTCCACGAGCAGCAGGCACGTTACCGTACTGCCATCGAAGGTTTGGAAAAACAGGTGGCCGCTGCCACCAGCACCAGCGAGCGTGTCAAGCTGACTAAGCAACTGAACAAAGTGCAGGCGCAGGACACTGAGCTGCATCAGTATGAGGAAAAAGTTCATGCGCTGGCCGATCAGATGATTAAGATTGATCTGGACGATGGTGTGAAGCATAATTATGAGATCTTTAAGGACGTGCTGGCGAAGATTAAGTGATAAATAATAATAAACAAGAGGTGAAATTGGCGATGAAGCAGAAAGTATTAAAGGGTTTAAAAATAGTAACACGATGGCTTGCATGTGCGAAAAGCGCTTTGGTACTTGGTGTAATTGTTGCTTTGATTACATGGGGGATGCCATTGGCTACGCCCCAATTTGTTGCTAAAGTAAATGGACTTCTTTCTGCATTTGATGGAAACACGGACGTTGTTTCTTTGATGTTTTCGTCAGTTATCTCTTTTGTAGGAATATTTATATCAGCACTGCTGGTTTATATTCAAGTTTACATAAATAGATTTCCGTCAGAATTGGTTTTGAATCAGATAAAACCTCGATATGCCAATTTTGGTACAGCGATTGCCTTATATCTTTTTTTCTGCGTTGTTGAAATGGTAGTGAAAATGGGGCGATTCTCTGATGCTGTACTATCTGTTTGTGGAGTGGGTATATTTATTTGGCTCTTTTATTTTGCATACTCGCTACACTATAAAACATCTTTGACGGAGTGTACCCGTACATATGTTAAAGACATTTTGAATACAGAGAGTTTGCTGGAGGATTCTAAAGCACTAAAAGCCAAATTGAAGATTCTTGAAAAAACATATAATGAGTGTGTCGCTAGAAATGAACTGTATGTGTGCCAAATCATTTGTGAGGAAAGCAATAAGGTTTTCCTTGAGTCAATGAAGGAAAGTCAAACGTCGATTATTAATGGTGATAGCAAATCAAAACAAATTTCCGAGGCAATGGATAATACATTTGAACATTCTATATCTCTTGCGAGAGATACTGAAATGACAGCAGATCGAAAAACACAGACCACTGCAGTTCGAAACGTGGTGTCTCAGCTTACAATGTGCATAAAACTGGGAATGATGGATCAGTACAAAAAATATACCAATAGGTTGATGGGCGAATTGTATTTTTTGTGCAAAAGCGAAAATGGGGAGTTACAGGATCGATATTACCATGCACTTATGGAAATTGTTAGAATAAGTGTAGAATCAAAAAATTCGCAAGAATATTTGAAATGTACTTTAACTTCAATGAAAAGCAATGCCAAATATTTTGGATACTTATCAAATTATGATATGTCGGATGGATATCTTTTTCTTCTAGGCTATTGTATTGAAAAAGATATGGGTGAAGAGTACATAAAGGATTTTGTGAATTTTCTTAAATCTGCAACAGTTGTAATGCCGGATTTTGAAAAGGGTAATCGATCAATAGAAATTGTTCGGAACACAATATTTACAGTGCTGAGAAGAAATAGAAAAGCAGAGATATATATTGTTATTGATTCGTTAGACTTAATAAGACAATTTGCCATAAAAAGCGAAAAATGGACGATTCTAGCAATTCAAATTTTTGTAGAATTCGAAAATGAAAATTTTAAGGATTATTTTGAAATTTCGTTTGAAAAGCATGTGAATTTGTTGACTTCAATCCAAGAGTCATACTCTGATAAATTTTTGAGAACACTTCCTCATCCGAATTTCAAACGTTTCTTAGGTGAAAGCGAAAACCGCATAGAAAGGGTTCAGATTCTCAAAGATTCGTTCATTCAACTGATGAGAGAAGCTTATAGATTAGATATGGCACGGATGAGTTATCAGCTTTTTTATGAATTGCAAGATTGTATTACAGATGAAAATATAACCGAAGCAACACGAGAAAGCTTGATGGAAATATATTTCATTGTGATAGAGCAAAGCTTAATGTCCACTCATGAGGATCTTAATATCTTGATGCTTTCTTGGATGCAGGAAGCGATTGAGATACTTGATCGGAAGAAATTGATGTCTGAAAACCTTGGAGAAGAAATTATAAACATTATAATTGATAAAATTACGCAGACTGGTATGAATGAGGACGTGCGAGAATATTTATTGGGAATGATATCAGGGTGGTCTATTCGATTCGAAAAAGGTAATCCACAAAATTTTGTTTTGATAAATAAACAAATAAGAGTTCTTTTAATAAATGGCTTACACAGCGTTGGTCTTTTTTCGCTGGAAACATTAAACATTGCACTACTGAAAAATATTTCCAATGATTTGGGATGGATGTTAATTAATGCACTCCAACAAGACTATCCCGAGGTACAACTATTACTTGATAGTGTAATCGACCTTTACCGAAAATCTGTGATTTTTGGTGTGGCGTTTAATGTTAGAATTTATTTGCTAACGTTATTCACGACAGTAGGTGCATTTTGCCAAACGGACAGTAAATATAATCCTACTGGAGATGCTGTGATTTCTTTTTTGAAGGAAATACCACATGATATGATTGATCTCGCTATCGATGTTAGAAAAAATGATTATGATGGATGGGATAACGATGAATTCGGAAATATAAAAAATGGAGTAGCAATACTAAAAGGCAAACTGGCAACCTAAAAACACAGGGGCATTTGTAGACAATTAAAAAGGATGATATGTTGTGGAAACAGATAAAATCGTATTAGACCTCAACCGCCGGTTTGCGGCACCGCTGCCGGAATTTTATGAGCGCCGGATCATCTTCTGGCACGATGAAGAAAAGGAGTATGCGGACAAGCTGGATGAGATCCGGCTTGAAAATGCTAAGCTGGTCGCACTGACCGGCAGCAATACCTTTGCGGTCAAAAAAATGCTGTCGGTGGATGACCTGACGAGCAACTATGTTGTCTACTGCCCCATTTCCTACGAGCGGCAGGAGGATGACTGGCTGCTAGATATTGAACTATACAGCGAAAGCTACCGGACGGATGCTGTTTCCAACTGGATGCAGGAACTGGATATCTTGGACAATCCCTCTATGCGCAAGCTGGTGAAGCACTACCGGAAGTTTTTTGGTGCACAGGCTCGTCGTGCCAAAATCATGGCACAGGATAAGATACCTGCCACTCCGGCACAGCTGCACATGGCCGTGATGGCGGCGCTCTGCGGTATGAAAAAAGCACAGCCCAATGAAATCTTGCTGAACGTGCTTCGTGGTGGACTGGATAAAGCGCAGAATCCAATCTATCAGAGTTTTGTGGATTATAGTGCAGAAGAAGCTTTCTGGGCAATGGTTCGGCAGGGCTGTGGCTATGCAGAGGAAGAGCCGGATCTTGGGCAGCTGGCAATTCATCTTCTGTTGACAGCTTCTACGCGCACACTGCGCCCGGAATTTCTGGCAGGGCTTGAGAGGTTCCTTTCCATTCCGCATCAGGCGTACTGCTACGAGCTGGTGTCGGAGTGGCTGCACAGTGATGATCTGCAGCAGCTTTATGATGTGGCCCGCTATGTGGAAGATGAAGCACATCTGCCGCAGAGGCTGGAAAAACTAACGGTTGATGATCTGGCGACAACGGAGTGTTTCCCGTGCATTAACGAGATCATCCTGAGCAAGCTGATGACGGAGATCAGTGACCATATCATTGATGTGGATGTGATCACAAAGACGGTGGAAAAACGCCGCACCTGTGTCTGGTACGAGTACTTCCGCAATTTCTACGAGGGTCTGTTGCAAGTAGCCAACATGCAGGAGTTCTTCAAAGAGCACTCCGCAGGGTTCCATACCCCGGATGCAAAGCAGGTCTGGAAAGAATATGCGGAGGACTATTACAGGATGGACACCTATTATCGACTGTTCCATCTGAGCTTCCAGAGAAGTCTGGAAACCTCCAATATCAAACTGGACGACCTGTTCAAGCATGTTGTAGATAAGGTAGAGGGGCTGTACTCCTACTGGTTTCTGGGAGGCCTCGGCAAAAACTGGTCGGATGTATGTGCTGATGAGATGGCAGAGCATGGCCGCGTATTGGAAATTCCGCAGCAGTCGGATTTCTACAATGAGTACATCCGTCCGGCAGATAGCCGCGTGTTCGTGATCATCTCGGATGCTATGCGCTACGAGGTGGCGGCATCACTGGCAGATGAACTGCGCAGAGAAACGCAGAGCAATGTGAAACTCGGCAGTATGCAGGGCATCTTCCCGTCTATCACGAAATTTGGCATGGCGGCACTGCTCCCACATAAGGCGTTGACGGCTGAACTGAAAAATGAGGTACTGAATGTTCTGGCCGATGGGCAGTCTACCGCAAGCACGAACCGGGATAAGGTCCTGAAAGGTGTAAATCCGGCCAGCGTGGCGTTGCAGTATAAGAACATCATCGGGATGAAACGTGCAGAGCGTGCGGCACTGGTCAAGGGGATGGATGTAGTCTATATCTACCATGATACCATTGACGAAGCAAGCCATACTTCGGACACCTCTGTGTTCCCGGCATGCGACAGGGCTATCAGTGAACTGAAGAATATGGTGCGCATTATCGTCAATGACTTCGGCGGGGCGAACATTCTGATTACGGCAGATCATGGCTTCCTGTACACTTACAGTCCGCTGACCGAGGATGACAAAGTGGATAAAACCAGCTTCCATGATATGGAAGTGGAATATGGCAGACGCTATGCAATCATGCAGAAGGAGGCGAATCCGCAGTATTTGCTTCCTGTAAAATTCCTGGACGGAAAAACGGAATACACTGGATTTGCTCCACGGGAAGGTATTCGCATCAAGATGAATGGTGGCGGGCTGAATTTTGTGCATGGCGGTATCAGCCTGCAGGAAATGACGGTTCCGGTGATCGAATATCATTATCTGCGCAACGGCTCTATGGAATATCGGCGCAATAAGCAGAAGTATGATACGCTCCCCGTAACAGTGAGTTTGCTTTCTTCCAGTCGGAAGATCAGCAATATGATCTTTTCACTGGATTTCTACCAGAAAGATGCGGTAAGTGCAAACCGTGAGGCTGCTACTTATCTGGTGTGGTTTACGGATGAATACGGAAAGCCTGTCAGCGATACCCAGAAGATTATTGCGGACAAAACCAGTGAGAACGGCGCAGATCGTACGTTCCATTGCAACTTCAACCTCAAATCGATGAAGTTCAGCAATACAGCAACCTATTATCTGGTGATTGCGGATGAGCAGGGTCAGCAGATGCAGCAGCGGGAACAGTTCCAGATTGATATTGCATTTGCGATTGATGAGTTCGATTTTTTTAATTGATGGGAGCAGGAGAACTATAAATGGAGCCGAATGCGGAAAACAGCTGCCGCCGAGACGAAATCAAGGAAAAGTTACGGCAGAACTTTGACGGAAAGATCGTTCGCAAGGACCTGACCAAAAAGATCAAGGAAGGTGCGAACGTTCCGGTTTATGTGCTAGAGTTTTTATTAGGCCAGTACTGCAGTTCAGATGACGAAGCCATTATTGAGAAAGGCGTACAAAATGTAAAACGGATTCTGGCGGACAATTTTGTTCGTCCGGATGAGGCACAGAAAATTCTGTCACAGCTGCGAAAAAAGGGAAGCCATACTGTTATTGATATGATCACGGTCAATCTTGACATTAAGAAGAACTGCTTCTTTGCCAGTTTCTCTAATTTGGGATTGGACAAGGTGCCCATTGCGGATGAATATCCGGAAAAATATGATCGGCTGCTCTGCGGAGGCATCTGGTGCATTGTACAGCTGGATTATGAAGTAGAGGGTGACAATAATTTTGGCCTTGTTGATCTGGGCGGTGAACCGTTGCAGTCCAGCCAGAAAAAGCAGAAGAACCTTACTCCAATCAGTATCCGTAAACTAACACCGATCCAGATGCCGCATATCGATATCGACGAATTAAAGCGTGGCCATAAAGCTTTTACAAAGGATGAGTGGCTGGATATCCTTCTGCGTTCTATCGGCATGGAACCGGACGAATTCACGGAAAGAGAAAAATGGCTCCTGCTCACACGAATGATTCCACTGGTGGAGAACAATTTCAACCTCTGTGAACTTGGTCCCCGCAGTACGGGAAAATCGCATCTTTATAAAGAAATCTCGCCCAACAGCATTTTGATTTCTGGTGGACAGACGACCGTTGCAAACCTGTTCTACAATATGGGGCGCAAATCGGTTGGCTTGGTTGGTCTTTGGGACTGTGTGGCTTTTGATGAGGTTGCCGGAATCAAGTTCAAGGATAAAGACGGCATCCAGATCATGAAGGACTATATGGCATCCGGGTCCTTTGCCCGTGGTAAAGAGGAAAAGGCAGCCTCGGCCTCGATGGTCTTTGTAGGAAATATCAACCAGAGCGTGGATGTGCTACTGAAAACCTCCAGCTTGTTTGACCCATTCCCGCCCGAAATGGGAACGGACACTGCATTTCTGGATCGTATCCATTGCTATTTGCCCGGCTGGGAGATCCCGAAATTTCGACCCGAACATTTTACGAATGACTATGGTTTCATCAGCGATTATCTGGCTGAGTTTATCCGGGAACTGCGGAAAGAACAGTATGGTGATGCGCTGGATCATTATTTCCGATTGGGCAAAAATTTGAATCAGCGTGATACCATTGCTGTACGGCGTATGGTGGATGGTTATCTGAAACTGATGTACCCAGATGGAGTGTTTGATAAATCTGAACTGGAAGAAGTTCTGCAGATTTCATTGGAGATGCGTCGCCGCGTAAAAGAACAGTTGAAAAAGCTGGGCGGGATGGAATTCTACGATGTGAATTTCTCCTATATCGACTTGGAAGACATGTCGGAGCATTATGTGTCGGTTCCTGAACAGGGCGGTGGCAAGTTGATTCCAGACGGTATGTGCAATCCAGGACAGGTCTACACAGTATCTCGCGGAAAAAGTGGCATGATTGGTGTATTCCGTTTGGAAAGTCAGATGTTGCCTGGTAGCGGAAAGTTTGAGCGCACAGGTCTTGGCAGTGACCGTGACTGCAAAGAGTCAACGAATACGGCGTTCAATTTCCTAAAAGCAAATGGAAAACGCATCAGCGGAGGCATCAGCACTGCATCTAAAGACTACATCATCAATTATCAGGATCTGCAAGGTATTGGCATGACAGGAAAATTAGCATTGCCTACGCTGATTGCGCTGTGCAGTATTGCGCTTGGACGGCCAACAGTCAGTACCCTTGCTGTTCTGGGTGAAATTAGTATCAGTGGTACAATTCTAAAGGTAGACGAGCTTGCAAACAGCTTGCAGGTATGTCTTGACAGCGGAGCGAAGAAAGTTCTGCTGCCGATTACAAGCGCTGCAGATCTTGGAACTGTACCTCCCGAATTAGTGGGAAGTTTTAATTTAATCTTTTATAGTAGCGCAGAGGATGCAGTGTTCAAAGCATTGGGTGTTGAATAAAGGGGAAAGTTTATATGGCACAATTTGGTGTTTATGGGATACTCGTCTAAAAGATTATACTGTAATATTTTTAAGATGGATTCCTTGCTAACATGGTCGACATGAAATACAAATTAATGTTTTGATGTAAAAATGAGGAGGTATCTATGGAAGATAGCGTCCCAAAGTATGATTTGTTTCAAAAAGCATATAAAAAATTGAAATCAACTGCGTATTATGACAAGACAAACCTCCATTTGAGAGATCGGATTGCGGAAGCGGAAAACACTCTCAATATAACGATAGAGGAACGCTTGAAGGATTTGCACCAAGCGTTTGTAGCGTCAGATAGCACGAAGTGGGAAAGGAAAAAAGAAGATATTTTGAAAAGCATTTCCTGTCGTCTGCTTCCGAAAAAGATTATGGATACAAAGGAAGAAAAGAATTGTTCGGACGGAACAAAAGGCGTTTTGATTAGTGGAGTGCCAGCAAAACAAGTCAAAGTTGATGAGATACAATATTTCATTGACATGAAGATTGAGGGAATGATTCTTGGCGTTCTATGGATTATGATGATAGGATGGCAGTTAGATAAATCCTATACCAATTGCTATGGAAATCGTATACGAAAGACGCTATATAATGAATTTTCTAAAGAACCGACCTTTTCCCCAGCGCTGTTTGAGCCGTATTTTCAGAATTATGAGAGTTGGCGAGATCAGGCATTAACTTTGGCACAGAAGTGTATGCAACAAGATGATGTTCTGATTTTTACGCTAGACTTTAAGCGCTACTACTACTCCGTGGATGTATCAGAGGAATTCATGAAGGAGATTCTTACTGGGGTAAAAGGAAAATCTGATTACAATGAAGAATATCTGAGTAGGATAAATGACTTTGTGTACTGTGTGATCAAAAGATATTCACAAATCTACAAAGAGCATAGCGGAGAAGAGTGGATTCGCCGTATATTACCAATTGGGTTTCTGCCATCGGGGGTTTTAGCAAACGAGTGTCTGAAAAAATTTGATACAGCAATTTTGGACGGATGGAATCCACTTTACTATGGACGGTATGTAGATGATATATTGCTTGTGGAAAAGGTGGAAGAGGGAAGCCGAATCGCTCAAAAAGCGCAGGATGGTAAACTGGAATTCTATGAGGCCTTTGAATATTATACGGTAAATAATTCACGCTGGACGGGTAAAGAAAACCGGAATGCGAGGGCTGTTTTCAAAAAAGAAGAAGACGAATGTGGAACTTACTGTATTTTGCCAGAGTTTACAAAACCATTGGGAAGCGCCACGAAAATCCAATTACAGGCAAGCAAAATTAAGTTGTTCTACTTTCAGCGTGGACAATCGGATGCATTGATCACTTGTTTTAAGAATAGCATTGAAAAAAATAAATCGGAATTTCGCTGGATGCCGGAAGATGACGCTGTGTTTCAGGAGGACGATTATTCGGAGGTTTTTGAACTAAGCCACCATGGAGTGAATAAACTTCGTGAAGTGGACGATATAGCGGTTGATAAATACGCACTTTCGAAATATCTGGGGAAGTTACAAAGGATAAATGGACTGATTTCGGAGAAGACGAAAGGAGAAGAGTATAATTTTGTCCGTGACATCCATAAAATATTTACGCCTAAAACAATAATTGAAAATTATACACTCTGGGAACGAGTAATTGCGATCTTATTTGTAAAAAAATCCTATAAGGCACTACTTAGGTTTATTGCCCTTGTCATAGACACGCTTGATAAAACAAGTTATGCCATAGAAGGAGTGGATGATGATACCGGATTTGTAACAAATGCATTGCGAGAGGCACTGCAAGAACATCTCATTTCCAGCATAGCTCGTCCGATGGCACTTCATGATGGGGAGACTTTTGAGGAATGGAAGTTAGAAGATGCGCAGAGCCTGCTCAGCGAACAGATGAAAGAACTTTTGACAAAAGCACAGAATCGTTCGAAAGGTTATTTTAAAGCTAAAATGCTGGATAAAAATCTGTGTGTTATCTGGCCAGAACTAGTGAGTTGTGGTGGTGAGAATCCGCAGAAAAAGGATCTGACCAATGAAGATAATGTAGTGGAGCTTCTGAAAAAAGAAACCTGCACAGAAACTTTTCAAGAAAAAATGAACAAGATTATAAATCAGAGATACATCTATTACCCCTACCTTATCAAACCGGCAGATCTGATGCTCGCAAGATTGATGTATGATCTTGTTCGTAAAAAAGATCTAGAAGATTTGAATAAAATCGAGGAAATTTTCAAACAATGCTGGCAGTTGAACTATAGCCCACTTCCATTTGAAGGTTGGACAAATAATAGATTTATAGAAGA
>OLYC01001856.1_pt1 | contig 13457 bp, 16 predicted proteins | sample 1674271 | NCBI WGS metagenome assembly OLYC01 (sample SAMEA103958154, study PRJEB25191) | human gut metagenome
AAATCCTACCGGACATATTCCGTGCCTCCTTGATTTATTAGGGAGTTTGTGCATTCTGCCAACTTGATGGGACTATTATACTTTCTCCGTCTGACGATTGCAAGAACTTTTTTCTCTTTTCAACAATTTTTTTCTTCTTTTTTAGGCATTCCGTAAAGGAAGGACAAACGCTTACTTGTCCGCGCCCGCTTTTCCTTGGGCAAATTGCCCACTTTCCCGCAGGTTTTTGATCTCTTCCGCCGTGAGCAGGCGGTATTCACCCTTGGAAAGCCCCTCGTCAAGCGTGAGTGAGCCCATGCTCAGCCGCTTTAAGTAAACGACCGGCTTTCCGCGCGAGGCCAGCATCCGCTTGATCTGGTGGAACTTGCCCTCGCGGATGGTGATGAGCGCCTCGCTCTGCGCGTCGCTCTTTAAAATCTCAAGCTTTGCCGGAAGGCATTCAAGCCCGTCGCCGAGCGTGATGCCCTGCACAAAGGCTTTACAGTCAGCGTCGTCGAGCGCGCCGTCGGTGCGAGCGAAGTAGACCTTGTCGACATGCTTTTTCGGCGCGAGCAGGTCGTGCGCGAGCGCGCCGTCGTCGGTCAAAAGCAGCAGCCCCTCCGTGTCCTTGTCGAGCCGCCCGACGGGAAACAGGCCGATCTTTCGATACTCGGGCGCAAGCAGGTCGAGCACCGTCTCCCCGCGTCCGTCCTCGGTCGCCGAGAGCACGCCCGCAGGCTTGTGGAGCATCACATACGTGTGCTCGCGATAAAAAAGCTCTTCGCCGTTCACGCTGATGCGCGCGGTCAAGGGGTCGCACTTGTCCTCCGCGCTGGCCGCGATGCGCCCGTCGACGAGCACGCGACCCTCGCGCACGAGGGTCTTGACCTCGCGGCGCGAATAGCGCCCGGTCGAGGCGATGATCTTGTCGAGTCTCTGCTGTGCCATGGTGGTTCCCGCCTTTCTGCATTCTGAAGTATCAGTGTAGCATACTTTTTCTTTCGGTGGAATAGCTTTTATCGAAAGGGTGTGGTCGCTTCATGTTCATCATCACCGCCAAGTGCTCCAAACGCCGCGTTGTAAAAATTCTGCTCATCTTCGCGCTGCTGCTCTCGCTCTTTCTGGCGCTGCGCGCGTGCCGGCATTCGTCTCCGCCGCCCGTCATCGCCGCCGGAACAAATGAAGAGCGCATTGCGTATCTTGCCTCCCTCGGCTGGGAGGTGAACGACCAGCCGATCGAAACGCTGAGCGTCACGCTGGGCGAAACGCTCGAAGAGCCGTATTTGAGCTACAACGACCTCCAGCGCTCGCAGGGCTTTGACCTCACACGCTATTGCGGGCAGACGCTCTCGCGTTACACCTATGTTGTGACCAACTATCCTGACGCCTCGCTCCCCTGTCAGGCCGACCTGTACGTCTGCGACGGCGCGCTCGCCGCGGGCGACATCGTCTGCACCGGCGAAAACGGCTTCATGGCGGGGCTCGCTTTCCCCGCCGGTTGACAGCGCTTTCTTCTCCCTCTCACAGCCCCCGTGCGGGGGCTTTTTCTTTTTGACTATTGCGCGCGGCTGTGGTATGATTTCGGTGAATTGATATAAAGGAATCATCCCATGGAATTTTACACCCTCGCCAGTTCGAGCGCCGGCAACGCCGCGCTCGTCTGTCACAACGATACGCACCTTCTCATCGACGCGGGCATCTCCTGCCGCCGCATCACACAGTCGCTCGCGGTGCTGAACCTCACGCTCGACGACCTCGACGGCATTCTCATCACGCACGAGCACATCGACCATGTCCGAGGACTTGTGACGCTCGCCAAAAAATGCCCCGCCCCGCTGTATGCGACGTTCGGTACCGCGGCGGCGATCCAATACCCCGAGCCGCGCCTGCGCGCCTTTGCCACGGGCAAAGAGTTTACGATCAAGGACCTGCACGTCCGCTCGTTCCGCACGTCGCACGACGCGAAAGAAAGCGTCGGCTACCGCATCGAGAGCAACGCAGGCTCGCTCGCCGTGCTGACGGACACGGGCTTTGTCACCGATGAGGCGCACGATGCCGCCCTCGGCGCGGACATGCTGCTGCTCGAATCGAATCACGACGTCGTGATGCTCAAAAACGGCGGCTACCCCTATTATCTCAAGCAGCGCATCCTGAGCGAGTACGGGCACCTGTCGAACGACGCCGCGGCGGAATTCGCCATCGAATGCGTCCGCGCGGGCACGAGCGACATTCTGCTCGCGCACCTGAGCGACGAGAACAACTCTCCTCAGCTTGCCGAATACACCGTCGGCCGCGCGCTGCAATCGAGCGGGCTGAGCGTCCGCCTTGCCGCCGCGCCGCGCGACACCATCAGCGAGGTACACGTATGCAGAAGATCACCGTCCTTTGCGTCGGAAAACTGAAGGAGGCCTTCTACGAGCAGGCCGTCAAGGAATACGAAAAGCGCCTTTCGCGCTATTGTAAGCTGGAGCTTTTGGAGCTGCCCGATCAGCGTCTCGGCGACGAGCCGAGCGAGGCGGAGATCCGTCAGGCGCTCAAAAAAGAGGCCGCACTCGTCGAGCAGAAGCTTCCCAAGGGCGGCGCGCTCATCGCCATGTGCATTGAGGGGCAGGAGATGAGCAGCGTAGCGCTTTCGCAGAAAATGCAGCAGCTCGCCGCGCGCGGCGCGTCGCAGCTGACGTTTCTCATCGGGTCGAGCTTCGGCCTTGACGAGGACTTAAAGAAAAAAGCCGACCTGCGGCTCTCGATGTCGCCGATGACATTTCCGCACCACCTGGCGCGCGTGATGCTGCTCGAGCAAATCTACCGCGCCTACCAGATCGAGGCCGGGACCAAATACCACAAATGACTCATCATCAATATAAAGGAGGACACCACCCATGTCGGATGAAGTAAAGCTCACCTGGGGCAAGACAGAAAACGACCTTTTGCAGCGCTGGCCCAAATCCGCCGACGGCACGCCGGAGGAGCCCGCGCTTTTGACCGTCGCAATGGACACGAACGCCGAGACGGACATGCTCTGCGCCATGCTCCGCTCGTATGACATCCCCGTGCTGCGCAAGTACGAGGGCGAGGGCTCGTTCGGCAAGATCGTGCTCGGCACGCCCGGCAGCGGCACATGGCTCTATGTGCCGTCCTCGATGCTCGAGGACGCGAAAAATCTGATCCGCCCCATTGATGAAATTCCGGAACAGGAGGACATGCAATGAATTACCGTCAGGAATATGAAAAGTGGCTCGCCTCCCCCGCGCTGAGCGAGGACGAGAGAAACGAGCTCAAGGCCATCGCAAACGACGAAAAGGAGATTGAAAACCGCTTCTACGGTCCGCTCGAATTCGGCACGGCCGGCCTTCGCGGCACGATGTACGTTGGCCTTCACAACATGAACCGCCACGTCATCCGCTGGGCGACGCAGGGCTTTGCCAACGTCATCCGCGCTGAGGGCGAAGAGGCCATGAAAAAGGGCGTCGCCATCTGCATGGACTGCCGCAACCACTCGATGGAGTTTGCGCGCGCCGCGGCCTGCGTCATGGCGGGCAACGGCATCACCGTCAAGCTCTTTGAGTCCCTGCGCCCGACGCCTGAGCTCTCGTTCGCCGTGCGCGAATACGGCTGCGAGGCGGGCATCAACGTCACCGCGTCGCACAATCCCAAGGAGTACAACGGCTACAAGGTCTACTGGTCGGACGGCGCGCAGCTGCCGCCCCAGCACGCCGCGGCCATCGCAAAGGAATTAGAGCACATCGACATTTTCACCGGCGTCACGTCGATGGACTTTGACGAAGCCGTCAACAAGGGCCTCATCACGATGCTCGGTGAGGACTGTGACAAGCGCTTCATGGCAAATGTCATGAGCATGGTCAACGACTATGAGACCGTCAAAAAGGTCGCCGACGACTTCAAGCTCGTCTACACGCCCTTCCATGGCTGCGGCCACAAGCTCGTGCCCGAGGCGCTGACGCGTCTTGGCATCAAGCACCTTTTATGCGTGCCCGAGCAGATGGTCATCGACGGCAATTTCCCGACCGTCGTGTCCCCGAACCCCGAGAATCCCGAGGGCTTCTACCTCGCCATTGACCTCGCCAAGAAGAACGACGTCGACTTCATCCTCGGCACCGACCCCGACAGCGACCGCGTCGGTATCATGGTGCGCAACAAGCAGGGCGAGTTCGAGCCCGTCACCGGCAACCAGACGGGCGTGCTGCTGCTCGACTATCTGATCGGTGCGATGAAGCGCGCGGGCAAGCTGCCCGCGAATGCCGCCGCGCTCAAGACTATCGTCACGACCGAGATGGCGCGCGCCGTGGCGGAGGCGAACGGCCTCGACTGCTACGACACGTTCACGGGCTTTAAGTTCATGGCCGAGAAGATGAACGAGCTTGAGGGCGCGGGCAAAAACACCGTCATCTTCTCCTACGAGGAGAGCTACGGCTACATGATCGGCCACTACGTGCGCGACAAGGACGCAGTCACGGCCTCGCTGCTGCTCACCGAAATGGCCGCGTGGTACTACTCCCAGGGCATGACGCTCTTCGACGCGCTCAACGCGCTCTTTGAAAAGTACGGCTGGTACGGTGAAAAGACGCACAACCTCGTCATGCCGGGCTTAGATGGTGCGGAGAAGATGGCCGCTCTTATGAAGTCCCTGCGCGAGACGCCGCCGAGCGAGATCGCGGGCGTCAAGGTCGCGACGTACAAGGATTATTCGGATGGCACCGCGCGCGACGCCGCAAGCGGCGAGGTCACGAAGATCGCGCTCTCGGGCTCGAACGTGCTGCGCTTTGAGCTCTGCGACGGCACGCACATCGTCGTGCGCCCGAGCGGCACCGAGCCGAAGATCAAGGTCTACATCCTCACCAAGGGCGCGGATGCGCAAGAGCGCGACGCAAACCTCGCCAAATACTCCGCCTGGGTCAACACCCTCGCCTGATATTCCCCAATTCTACCAAAGCAGCAGAGGGCGGCACGGATCACGCGCCGCCCTCATTCAATTTTAGCCGCACCGCGGCGAAAGGATGACGACACTTTATGACTCTGCTCGCTCTCTACTGGTCCATTATGATCGCCTGCTACCTCCTGGCCTCGCGCCTGCGAAAGTACGCAGAAAAATTCAAATTCGTGGACAAGCTCATGTCGCTTTCCGTTTATGCGCTGGTGCTTTTGATGGGCCTGCGCATGGGCGCAGACGAGGAGGTCACGTCGAGCCTCGGCAGCATCGGCATTCAGGCGCTTTTTGTCACGGTGCTGACTGCTGCGGGCAGCATGCTCGGCGCGTTCGCCGTGCGAAAGCTGCTGCACATCGACCGCCACGCCCACCCCGCCGGTGCAGTCGTCAACGAAGCGGAAGCTGTGCACGAAAAGGCCGACGTCTCGGGCGCGAAAATGTCTTTTATCATCCTGCTGATGGTCGTTGTCGGGATGCTGCTCGGCGATCTTGTCATCCGCCGCGTGTGCACCGACCTACCCGCCTTTCAGTCCCGCTCGGGCGACTATCTTGTAGTCGGTCTGTGTATCATGCTGGGGCTCATCGGCTTTTCCATGGGGCTGGACGGCAGCATTGCCCGCATTCTGCGCAACGCGGGGCTCGGTGTCATTTTAGTCCCCATCTTCGCCGTGCTCGGCACGTTGCTCGGCGGCGCGGTCTATGCCGCGCTCTCACCCATGACGCTGCGCGAGGGACTGGCCATCAGCGCAGGCTTCGGCTGGTACACGATGGCCCCGAGCGTCATCGCAAGCGCGGGGCACACGATGGCGAGCGCGGTCTCGTTTCTGCACAATGTGCTGCGCGAGATGCTCGGTATCATTCTGCTGCCCGTCATCGCGGGCAAGATCGGCTATATCGAGGCCATCACCATCCCTGGCACCGCCTCGACTGACGTGTGCCTGCCGATCGTCGAGCAGGTGTGCAGCTCGGAAACGGTCGCCTACTCGTTCTGTACCGGCATGCTGATGTGCATCACCTCCGCAGCGCTGGTGCCGATCATCATCGGCGCGTAAAAAATCACCCCGCAATGCACGGAAGAAATCATAAAGGGGAGTTCTCTTGTGATAGAGGGCTCCCCTTTTCGCGTCTTTACACACGGTCAAGCAAGTGCGGTATCGGACGCTCACTGCACTGCCGGGCACTGCCGGCCTTCGTGGTCGATGGTATAGTCACAGGTGAGCAAGATCTTCGAAATCGGTACGATCTTATACCCCTCGGCGAGCAGGTAGTCGAGGATATCCGGCAGCGCCTCGGGCGTATGCTCGCCCGCATTGTGGAACAGCACGATCGACCCGCTCTGCACCTTGCCCGTCACACGCTTCGTGATCTCACCCGCCGAGATGCCCTTCCAGTCGAGGGAATCCACGTCCCACTGGATCGGCTCCATGCCTATCGAGCGGATGGTGGAGATGACGTGGTCGTCATACTCGCCGAACGGGCAGCGGATGAGCGTCGGGCGGACGCCGGTCAACGCCTCGATCTTATCGTTGCAGGTGTTCACGTCTGCGATGATCTGGTCGGCGGTGAGGGAATTATAATGATCATGCGCGTTGGAGTGGTTCATGAGCTCATTGCCGCTGTCCACGATGGCCTTGGCCTGTTCGGGATACTGATCCGCCCAGTTGCCCACGACAAAAAAGGTACAGGTGACACCGTACTCCTTGAGCACGTCGAGGATCTTCTGTGTGTTGTCCGCCCCCCACGCCGCGTCGAACGAGATGGAGCACACCTTCTGGTCGCGCTGGACACAGTAGATCGGCAGTTGGCGCGTGGCGGCCGACGCGCTGACGGCGGCGGGATAATTGACGGCGGCAAAGATCGCCGCGGCGGCCAGCACCGCCGCGCCCAGCGTCAGCCATTTGCGCCGGAGCACCAGAAAGCGCGGCGGCTTCTTCTCCTTTTCAGACTTCTTCCTGCGGTCAAAATGAAACAGCATCAGCATATCCTCCCCAATTCTCTTGGTAGAGGGTATGCTGGTGCTGTTCATATCATGCAAGGGGGACGGGCTTTACTCGATGCCCGCCAGCGTTTGCGCTTCGGCAACGTACTGGTCGATGAGGCCCTGCTCCTGCATCTCGGCGATCTTTTCGTTCAGGTAGGCGGCAAAGTCCTCGTTGCCCTTCTGCACGCCGATGCACTGGCCCTCGCTGTCGCTTTCGATGCCGATGTCCTTGACCGTCAGGTCATCGTTCGCCGCGGCGAATGCAAGAGCTGCGGTGTAGTCGATGTACACAACATCGAGCTTGCCGCTCTTGAGCTCCATGATGAGATCCTGCGCCTTGACGAGGCCGACGACGTTCTCTTCACCCGCAAGCTCGTTGGCGATGGGCACCTGAATGGTACCGTTCTGCACGCCGACCTTGTGACCACTCAGGTCTTCGGGCTTGTTGTAGAGCGCGTCATCCTCCGCGCGGATCAGAATTGCCTGCTGCTGCTTAAAGTACGGGTCAGAGAAATCGACGGACTTCAAGCGCTCCTCGGTCGAGGCCATACCGGCGATGACAATGTCAAAATCACCCTTGGCGAGGTTGATGCACAGGTTGTCGAACGACATGTCGACGACCTTGAGTTCGACGCCGAGGTCATCGGCGATGTACTGCGCGATAGCAACGTCAAAGCCGACGATGGTGTCCTTGCCGTCCACCTCCGTGTGGAACTCGTTCGGGGGATAGTCGGCAGAGGTTCCCATCACGAGCACGCCCGCCTCTTTGATCTGCTCGATCTTGGACTTGGCGGTGTCATCGGACGACGCATCGCCGTCCGAGCTGCCCTGCGCGCTGTCATCGCTCTTGCTGCCGCAGGCGGCGAGAGACAGGATCATCATAAGCGCTAAAAGCAGCGCCGCAAATTTCTTGAATGCGTTCATCTTTGTTCCCTCCTGCGTGTCTTATTCCCACAGGGGCTTGTCCCAAAGGTTCACCTTGGTGCCGATGCCCATTTCCGTCGCGTTCAGATAGAGCTGATAGGCGATCATGATGTCCAGCGCGCCGAGGCCCATGGACGCGGCGGCGACGAACTGATCGTCCGAGGTGCGCAGCTTCTTCGTGCCGAGCACCAGCTCGCTCAGGTCCATGATCTGGCTCTCATCGAGCTTGCCCTCCTTCGTGAGCTTGGACAGCGGGTTCGTGTGCTGCTTGAGCTGTGTCCAGTAGTCGGCGACGATGCCGTCGGCCTTGAGGAAGACGTCCTCCATCACCTCGTTGGAGTGCATGGAGACGAGGCCGCAGCCGGGCGTGAGCCAGGAGGTGTCCATGAACGGCTTGGGCGCGGTCGTCTCGCCGACGATGAGCTGGGACTTGAGCGCCGCAGCCTTGCTGTCGCTCGTCGGGATGATCTCGACGCCCAAGCTGTCGCCGTACTCCTTCGCGATGCCCTCGGCCTTGGCGACATCAATGTCGCAGAGGTACATGGTCTTGATCTGGGGCAGCGCCTCGTGCACGGCGGAGATCATCGTGCGGCCGATAACGCCCGCGCCGACAAGGCACGCGGTGTCCGCATCGGAGGGGGCGGCATACTTGGCCATCAGGCCGCCGACGGTGGAGGTGCGCATCGCGGTGATGAGCGTGCCGTCCAGAATGCAGAATGGCAGCACCGTCTCGGGGTCACTCAGGATGGAAATGTCGATGCCGTAGGGGATGCCAGGGATCGTGGCGTTCTTCTTGGACTCCGCCGCCCACTTGATGCCGCCGATGTTGATGTCGCCGCCGATGTAGCAAGGCATGGCGTTGAAGAACGACTGCCAGTTTTCCTTGTCAGGGATGCTGGTGTTGGTCTTGGGCGGGTTCTTGATGAGGCCCTGACCGAGCATCGCGTAGGTCTTTTCCGTAACGGCCAAGATCTGTTTCATATCGAGAAGGCCGGCCTTGATGACATCTTCCTGCTTAAGGAACAGAATTTCGGGATTGATCGTGTGAAGCATTTTTGTTTCCTCCAATAATATCGTAAATTTTATTTTTTGTTTGTTAAATGACGTTGATGACTTTGGATAAGAACTCTTTGGTTCGTGCGTTCTGTGGGTACTCGAAAATCTCCTCGGGCGTGCCCTGCTCGGCGATCTGTCCGCCGTCCATGAAGAGCACGCGCGTGCCGACCTTTCGGGCAAAGCCCATCTCGTGCGTGACGACGACCATCGTGATGCCGTCGCGGGCGAGGTCGGAGATGACCTGCAGCACCTCGCCGACCATCTCGGGGTCGAGCGCGGAGGTCGGCTCATCGAAGAGCAGCACATCGGGCTCCATCGCCAGCGCCCGCACGATGGCGATACGCTGCTTCTGCCCGCCGGAGAGCTGGGAGGGATAGGCGTTCGCCTTGTCCTCAAGTCCCACGCGCTTTAGAAGCTTGAGGGCCTTTTCCTTGCTCTCCTCTTCCGACTGCTTTTTGACCTTCGTGAGCGAGATCGTAATGTTTTCAAGCACCGTCAGGTTGTTGAAGAGATTGAACTGCTGGAACACCATGCCGACCTTCTGTCGGTGCTTGTTCACATCAAAGCCCTTGGCCGTGATGTCCTCGCCCTCGAAGTAAATTTTGCCGGCGGTGGGCTGCTCCAGAAGGTTCAGGCATCGGATAAAGGTGGACTTACCGCCGCCCGAGGGACCGATGATGACGACCACGTCGCCCTTGCAGATGGTCTCGCTCAGCCCGTCGAAGACGGTCAGGCTGCCGAACTTTTTCTGCAAGTCCTTGATCTCGAACAATACGTTACCGTTCACTCTTTCTCAGCCTCCCTTCAAAGATGTTCAGGCCCTTGCCGAGGATGATATTCAGCGCCAGGTAGATGATGGCGGAGATGTAGTAGCAAGGAAGCGGGTTATAGGTAGAGGTGACCACGATGCCGTTGTTGTACATCAGATTGCCGATGCCGAGGTACTGGATGATCGAGGTCTCCTTGACCATCGTGACAAATTCATTGCCGATGGCGGGGAGAATATTTTTGACCGCCTGCGGCATCACCACGTAGCGCATGGCCTGCGCATTTGTCATGCCGCACGAGCGCGCGCCTTCCATCTGGCCCTATAAATAGGCGAAATAGAGCGGCAAACGATTTGGTAAAAATATACACAAAAGTCAGCATAACTATGACGGTCGAACATCCGCTGCGGCACAATACGGCGTGTTTATAAGCAAGCGAAAAGATTTTGCTGCATGAAAACACGCAAAAAAGAAAGGTGCCGGGCTGAAACGTTCACTGTTTCAGTCCGACACCTTTTTCATAAAAGTGCAAAAGTGCGCAAATGACCCCTGCCATCCCCAAATGGCAGGAGCCGTCTGCGTGATCGTGTGGGGCGCGCACGCGCCCTGGTATCATAAAGCCGCGAGCGGCTCTATCATCATGCGTCGTTTTCGAGCATCCGGTAGCCCACGCCGATCTCGGTGAAGATATACTCGGGCGAGGCGGGATTCTTCTCGATCTTGCGGCGGATGTTCGCCATATTCACGCGCAAAATCTGATTGTCGGCCTTGGCCTTCGGCCCCCAGATCTGCTTGATGAGATAGTCATACGTCAGCACCTTGCCAGCGTACTTGCCGAGCAGCGCCACGATCTTGAACTCGTTGAGCGTCAGGTGCACATCCTGATCGCCGATGAGCACATGGTGCTTGTCATAGTCGATGGTCAGGTCCTTGACGGTGAACTTGCCCGACTGCGCGATCTCGTTGTTGTCGAGCGGCGTGCGCGTGTGACGGATGGCCGTGCGGATGCGCGCGAGCAGCTCGCTCGTGCCGAACGGCTTTTCGATGTAGTCGTCCGCGCCGAGGTCGAGCGCCATGACCTTGTCATGCTCGTGCGTGCGCGCCGAAACGACGATGATCGGCAGGCTCGACCACGAACGGACCTCCTTGAGGATGTTCATCCCGTCCATGTCGGGAAGCCCCAGGTCGAGAATGATGAGATCAGGGCAATGCGAGGTGATCATCGAGACCGCCTCGGCGCCCGTCTGCGCCACCAGCACGTCGAAGTCGTTCGCGGTGAGAACCGTCGAAATAAAGTTGCTGATGTTCTGCTCGTCTTCCACCACGAGCACTTTATCCTTCAATTTCACTGTTGATGCCCTCCTCCAGCGGCAGATAGAAGCGGAAGCACGCTCCGCCCGAATCTAAGTTTTCTGCGGTCATCGTGCCGTCATGCGCCTTGACGATGGTGTAGCACACGGAAAGGCCGATGCCCATGTTTTTCTTCATATCAAAGTTGTTGTGCGACACGCTGGAAAGCCCGCCGTTAAAGATCGTCGTGAGCTTCTCTTTCGGGATGCCGACGCCGTTGTCGCTGACGGAAAAGCAGGCGTTCGTCCCCTCGCGTGAGAGGCAGACACGGATCTGCGTGACGTTTCCGCCGTGGATGGCGGCGTTTTCCAGCAGATTCATAATGACCTGACGGATCAGCGTCGCGTCCATCGGCACCATCAGCACCTCGTCCGGCACCTCGATCGAAACCTTGATCGCGGGGAAGCGCTTGGTGAACTTGCTGACCGAGACGCCGACGATCTCCTCGGCCGCCTCACAGTCCTTTTCGATCTTTGCCTGTCCGCCGCTCATGCGCGTAATGGACAGGAGATTTTCGACCATGCGGATGAGCCACTGCGCATCCTCGTTCACGTCTTCCAAAAGGCGGCGCTTCTGCTCGGGAGAAAACGAATCCTCGTTTTCAAGGATCGCGGCGGTGTTGCCGACGATGCTCGTCAGCGGTGTGCGGATATCGTGCGACATCGCGCGCAGGAGATTGGCGCGCACGGCTTCCTTTTCTGTTTCGATGCGCAGCCGCTCCTGCTTTTTGATCTGCGTGTTCATCGCGCTGATCATCATGGACACCGTCAGCATCGCAAGGAAGGTGAACGGGTAGCCGGTGATCGTGAAGTTGAATTCCCAGTAGGGATATGTAAACACGTAGTTGACGAACAGCACACCGGAGACAGCGCTGAATATCCCCCAGAAATAGCCCTCCGTCCAGCGCGAGATGGTCGCGACCGCCAGCACGAAGATGAGGTTCACGTAGCCACTGCCGTCGTCGATCCTTCGCAGCAGCGTGCAGAGCACCGTCGCCATAGCCAGGATCGCCGCCGTCAGCAAAAGGTCGTAGATCCAACGCATTTTTTCGGGGATTTTTGCCATGTCGCCGCCTTCTCTCGCTTGATCATTGGCGCGGAGAAAGACTCCGCATGCTTTCCGTCCCCATTATAGCATACAGCCTGCTAATTTTGTGCTAAATCGAATATTTTTTTCATGGTAGCAAAAAGGACGGCGCGATGCCGTCCCTTTCGCTGATAAAGGAAGAAGTGGAATTCAAAATTAAATCTTGCGGATGCTGACATTCGTCACATTCGCCATGTTGAAGCCGGGCTGCTGGGCGATCGCCGCCATGATGGCGACCTTGACCTCGTCGGTCAGACCGTCAGCGGGAACGGCGGGCGCTGCCGGCGCGGCAGCTGCTGCGGCGGGCTTCGGAGCCTCGGGCTTCGAGAGGATCTTGCCCATCAGCATCGTCAGGAAGATGATGCAGGTAAGGCCCACAAACGTGACGCCCATACCCATGATAACAACAAATGCGCTGGAAACTTGCATCGGCGGATACGCTCCTTTTATGTATTCTGGCGCTATTATAGCGCGCAGAATTTGCATATCAACCGTTTGGAAGTCCTCTTAGCATTGGCTTAACGCGAAGAGTTTTTCCCTTAACAGCGTTTTTATTGATGTTCAGTTTCCGCTAAAGATAAAACAGTCAGCACGCCGTCCTTTACGCGGAACTTAACGTCCCAGCCGCCAAAGCTCATACCGTACACGCGCTCGGGGTCGTTCTGGTACTGCGGGCGCGGGTCCTGCGCAAGCACACCGAGCAGCGCCTCGCGCAGCCCCTCCGGCAGCTTTTGCAGGAGCTCCGGCGGGCTTTTGACTTCGATCGTCTCTTTCGGCGACGGGGCAAAGCCGCCCAGCGCCTCGGGATGCGCATCGGCATACGGAAGGTAGGGCTTGACATCATAGATCGGCGTGCCGTCCATCAAATCTGCGCCCGAGACGATCAAAACGTCACCGAAGCCATCCTCATGCTGCACGCTTTCGAGCTTCACGCAGGAAAGTCCGATGGCGTTCGGCCGGAACGGCGAGCGCGTCGCAAAAACGCCCACGCGCTCGTTGCCGCCAAGGCGCGGCGGGCGCACCGTCGGCGACCATGTGTCGCGCACGGCGGCGGAGAACTGCCAGATGAGCCACAGATGGGAAAAGCCCTCGATGCCGCGCAGCGCGTCGGCATTGCGGTATTCCGGTTCGAAGACGATCTTCGCACGAAGCGCGGGGACGAGCCCGCTCTGGCGCGGGATGCCGAATTTTTCCGGAAAGTCAGAGTGGATTCTGGCAATGACTTTCATTGTATGTTCCATAGAGTGCTCCTTTTTTCGCACCTAACAGAGGTGCGTGAGTTTTGCAGCGCCGCGGGCGCTGTATGGGGGTCCCCACCTGCTGTGGGGACGCGGGACAAAGGGGGTATTCTCTTCTCGAAGAGAATACC
>OLYC01001864.1_pt1 | contig 13404 bp, 7 predicted proteins | sample 1674271 | NCBI WGS metagenome assembly OLYC01 (sample SAMEA103958154, study PRJEB25191) | human gut metagenome
TCAAAAACGTCCAATGTTTTTTTAAAACAACGGTATGTATGTTTTAAAATGCCGCTATGAATAAAATCATTTAAAACAGTGTTATAACACCATTTTAATGCTGTTATAACACTGTTAAAACAGCATTTTTTGAAAGATGCTTGGAATTAAAATTGGCAGTTTTCCTGAAAACATTAACTTTGTGGAAAAATAACAATCTATGCAACAGTATTTGGATTTATTGAACAAGGTCTTGTCGGAAGGTGTCAGGAAAGACGACCGGACAGGGACAGGAACGATTAGTATATTTGGACATCAGATGCGATTTAACATGGAAGAGGGATTCCCTTTGCTTACGACAAAGAAGCTCCATCTTAAATCCATTATATATGAATTGTTATGGTTCTTGAAAGGAGACACGAATGTGAAGTACCTGCAAGACCACGGTGTCAGCATTTGGAATGAATGGGCGGATGCCGATGGCGGTTTGGGACATATTTATGGCTACCAATGGCGTTCATGGCCCGACTACAAAGGCGGTTCCATCGACCAAATCCGTGAAGCAGTGGACACCATCCGCAACAACCCCGATTCCCGGCGCATTATCGTGAGCGCATGGAACGTGGGAGACTTGGACAATATGAATTTGCCGCCGTGCCACGCTTTTTTCCAGTTCTATGTGGCAAATGGCAGGTTAAGCCTCCAGATGTACCAACGGAGTGCGGATATATTTTTAGGCGTGCCTTTCAACATCGCCTCTTATGCCCTGTTGCTCCAGATGATGGCACAGGTGACCGGCTTGAAGGCAGGTGATTTTGTCCATACTTTGGGCGATGCACATATCTACCTGAACCATTTGGACCAGGTGAAGTTGCAATTGACCCGTGACCCACACCCTTTGCCAAAGATGGAGATAAACCCGGAGGTGAAGGACATATTGGATTTCAAATACGAAGATTTCAAACTGGTGGGCTATGATCCGCATCCGCATATTGCGGGAGCCGTAGCTGTCTAAAAAGAAGAAAGGGAAAAAGATGAGCAAAGTATCCATTATCGTAGCCGTGTCAGACAATGGTGCCATCGGAATCGAACAGCGGTTGCCGTGGCGTCTTTCAGCCGACTTGAAACATTTCAAGGCATTGACCGTGGGACATACAGTCATCATGGGAAGGAACACGTTCGAGTCATTGCCGAACGGACCGTTGCCCAACCGTAAGAATATCGTGCTCTCCTCCCGTAAAGGGTTGGAAGTGCCCGGTTGCACCCTGTGTTCTTCTTTGCCGGAAGCGTTGGCGGAGTGTGCGGAAGAAGCGGAAGTGTTTATCATCGGCGGGGCGACCGTCTATCGCCAAGCCTTGTCAAAGGCGGACAAACTCTATTTGACCCGCGTGCACCACACCTTCGAATCCGCCGATACCTTCTTCCCCGAAGTGGATTGGTCGGAATGGGAGGAAGAGGGAAAAGAAGACTTTTTGCCAGACGAAAAGAACGAATACCCTTATACCTTCTATACATATAGAAGAAAGGAATAAGGGGTTAGCTTATTTTAACGGGTACTTTGCAGCTTTTGGCTCTTCAGTTCAGTCTATACCTATATATTATATATTCAAGGAAAATAATCCCGATAGAGCAAAAGTAGGATTTGCCCGGGTATGGTTACATTCTTTAATAAATAGGTAGGATATGAAATATAGAGTTTTATTTATAGCTATGTGCTTGATTCCTGTTTTAGCTATGTTTTCATATTGTGGCTTACAGGCGGACAATTCCGTGAAATCTAATATAAAGTGGAATAGTATGGTGAACGAAAAGAGTGCCCCGCAAGTCATCTACAAGTTGGTGGATGAGATGCAGAAAGAGTTAGAGAAGAACAGCGACCGCTTCCCCGAACTGATGAAGGAGATGGAAAACTACACTTCCCAAGTGAAAGACCCGGCAGTCAAAGCATTCTTCCATTCGTTGATAGCTGAAATGTATTCCACTTACTACCAAAATAACGAATGGACCATCCGGCAAAGGACGCAGTTGGCAGACTTTATCCCCGAAGATCTCCGGGAGTGGAGCGCCAACCTGTTTGTGGACAAAATCGGGCAGGAGGTGAAATCCTCTTTGGAACCAGCCGAAGCGTTGCAACAGACGAGCGTGGAGAGCTATAAGAAGATAATGGATTTGCAGACCGATTCAAGGGAGTTGCGTCCTACTTTATATGACTTCCTGTTGGATCGTGCCATCCGCTTGGATGACCGCAATGCGGAAACTTACTACCAACAATGGATAGCTTTCCGTAAGACACAGCCCAACAAGAAGGCGGCGTTGATGGTGATATTGGCTTACCTCGAAGAGTCCTTGCAGATAGGCACGCCTTCCAAGAACCTTGCTTATCTGCAGGCGTTGGATTCTTTGTCGTTGGAATATACAGACAAGGAGTGCCGTTTGGAATTGGCATTGGCAAAACTGAGACTATTGCAATCGGGCAGCAACGTTGGTTATTACCGAAACCTGCCGGATGGAAAGGAGAAAGAGAGATTAAGTACCATCCATGCGTTTGTAAGCCAGTGCGTGGCTGACTTTGGCAAAACAGGCAGAGCCAGCCAGTTCTACCGGGTGCAAACGGATATGGAGAATCCGTATGTCTCTGTCCGGACGGACAATAATGTCTATCCCGGCAAGAAATTGGCTTTGAAGTTGACTTACCGGAATCTTCCCCATGTCAAGGTCTCTATCTATAAGAACAGGGAGTATCCGGAATCCGTCATGCACCAGAGCAAACCCAAATTGGGGGAATTGGTCAGCACCACGAATGTGCAACTGCCCGTGGGAGAGCCCTTCTTGGCGAAAGATACCATCGTCGAGATTCCGGTGGAAAAGAGCGGACTCTATTATTATAAGGTGGAAGGAGATGACAAGATTTCCGTTTCCGGCACATTCAGCGTAAGCCGCTTGGCAGCCATTGTCCGTCCGACAAACGACAAACGGAGCGAAGTGTTGGTGACCGATTATCATTCCGGCAAGCCGATAGCGGAAGCGATTGTCATCTGCTATGGAGGCTACAACCGCAGTTATGTCCCGGAATTGGTGGGGAAAGTGGTGACCGACAAACAGGGAATCGCCAAGATTGATTTTGGCGACCCTTATAAAGTCCGCTCCGTCCGTCCGCTTATGGAGGGAGACACGGCTTCCTTGCCGACATACGTCCGAACCTCTTACCGCAGCGAAAGAGAGAAACAGATAGCTGCCGTTTCAATCTTTACGGACCGTGCCATCTACCGTCCCGGACAGACCGTCTGCTTCAAAGGCATATTGTATGCCGATGATGAGAAGCAGACCTTCGTGAAGGCAGGAGAGGAGTATTCCGTATCGCTTCGTGATGCCAACAATAAGGAGATTGTCCAGAAGAAGTTCAAGACAAATGAATTCGGGTCGTTCCAAGGCGAGTTTACTTTGCCGACCTCATCCTTGACCGGAACATATAGCCTCTCATCCGCCTTTGGCAACCGTTCGTTCCGGGTGGAAGAGTATAAACGCCCGACGTATGAGGTGTCGGTGAATCGCGTCAAAGAGATTGTCTCCTTTGGTGAAAAGATGGTATTGACGGGAAAAGCCGTTGCCTATTCCGGTGTGCCTTTATCTTCCGGCAAAGCCAAATGGTCTATCCGGACAGCACCTGTGTGGTGGGCACGTTATTATATGCCATTGGATTGGGACAACCGCTTGGAAGTATCCGGAGTGGCTGAAGTGCGTGAAGATGGGACTTACCAAATCGACTTCGTCCCGGTACGCCCAGAAAGCGATAAGCCGTGTGTCGTGCTGAATTATCAATTGGATGTCACCTTGACCGACAGCAAAGGGGAGACGCAGGAAACCAGCACTACTTTTGCTGTAGGCGACACTCGCATGCTGCTTTCGGTGGATGTGGCAAGCCAAATGGAGAAAGAGAAATCCAAAGTGGTTGTCACAGCGATGACACTGAACGGGGAGAAGATAAATGCGAAAGGAGAATACAAACTATACACCTTGAAACCGAAGGAAGGGAAAACCCGTGTGGAAAGGGAACAATATGAGACGGGAGAAATGGTGCTTTCCGGTTCCTTTGTGTCGGAACAACCGATAAACAAGGAACGGTTCGCCTCATTGCCTTCCAACCGCTACCGTTTAGTCGTGTCTGGCAAAGACGATAGGGGAAATCCGACGGAAGCGGAACGGGACTTTGTCTTATATAGCATGAAGGACCAGCGTCCGCCGATAGAAACCGATTGCTGGATGCCGCAATCCCATTTGGAATTGGCACCGGGAGAGACTGGCAACCTCCTTTTTGGTACGACCCACGAAGCGATCTACCTCCTGTATGAACTCTTCTCACAGGATGGAAAGGTGTTGCGCCGCGAGGTGGTGCGGATGGGGAAAGCAAACCGTTCCTTCCCAGTCCGCTTTGAAGAGGCGTATGGTGATGGCGTCACGTTGTCCTTTACCTACATCTTGGATGGCAAGTTGATTGCCGAAGAGGCTACTGTCACCCGCAAGCAGCCGGATCGTAAGCTGACAATCATCCCGACAACCTTCAGGGACCATTTGTTGCCCGGCAGCATGGAGACATGGAAGTTCCGTTTGGTGCAACCCGATTCGACTGCAGCCAAAGCAGAGGTGTTGGCAGGAATGTATGACCTCTCCTTGGATGCTATCGCTTCCCATCATTGGCGTTTCTATCCGGCACATCATTATTCGCTCTGGACGGAGAGGTTCCATGCCGGACAAACATTTGATTCTTCCAATGGAAGCTCTTCAAAAAGGAGAGAATCGATTCCATTTTATTCCTATCATTACGATAACCTATACGGGGCTTGGTTTGATATGTTGAGTTGGTCTTCCCCGTGGAAGAAGGAATATGTAATGCAAGAGAGCCGACCCATGATGAGAAGTGCTTCTGTAAATATGAAGGCACTTTCGGATGATGGTTTCGTCGAAGAGTCAGCAGAGGGAGCATCGCTTTTGCTTGCCGATGAGGAGGCATCTGTAACTGAAGACAAGGCGGAAGCATCTTCTGCCCCGGAAGGGAAACCGGCAGAGTCTGCCTCTTTGCGTAAAGATTTTGCGGAAACAGCCTTCTTTTATCCTCTGCTGAAAACGGACGACAAAGGTGAAGTCTCTTTCGACTTTACCTTGCCGGAGAGTAATACGACATGGAAGTTGCAATTGTTGGCACACACAGAAGGATTGAAATATGGTTATTGGTCGAAAGAGGTGGTATCAAGCAAACCGATCATGGTACAACCCAACTTGCCCCGCTTCTTGAGGGAAGGAGACCAAATGACCCTCTCCGCCCAGTTGTCGAACCAGTCGGGAAAGGAGATAAAGGGAAAGGTCGCATTGGAATTGTTCGTCCCGGAAGATGAAAGCATCCTTTATCGGGCAGAGAAGCCGTTCACCTCTGCGTCCAACAACACCGAAACAGTCCATTGGGCTGTCCCGGTAGCGGAATGGTCGCACTATGGCGTTTTAGGTTGCCGTATCGTTGCAACCACTTCGGAAGGGAATGACGGGGAACAGCACCTCTTGCCGATATTGTCCAAGCAGATTATGGTGACGGAGAGCATACCATTCTACTTGATGGATGAAAAGGAGAAGAGTATCCAATTGCCTTCACAAGCAGTAGAGAATCCATATCGGGTAACTCTTGAACTGACAGCCAATCCAGTTTGGTATGCCGTGCAAGCATTGGCTACATTGGATATTATCGAAAATGAAGATTTAGTTAGCCTGTTGGCAGTCTATTATAGCAATAGCTTGTCCCAGCATATCGCCCAGAGCCATCCGAGGATAAAGAAAATCGTGGACAAATGGAAAGCGGAGGGATCCAATAGCGAAACCCTGTTGTCCAACTTGGAGAAGAACAGCGAATTGAAGAGCGTCTTGTTGGAAGAGACGCCGTGGGTGATGGAGGCAAAGAATGAGACAGAACAGAAACAGCGTTTGCAGCTGCTGTTCGATATAAACCGTGCCGGCAACTTGAAGCGTGAGGTATTGGAGAAGCTTCAGAAACGCCAGTTGGATGATGGCGGTTGGGGCTGGATGCCGGGAATGAGGAGCAGCCTTTACATGACCATACAGGTGTTGGATGCAATGGCTCGCCTGGTGGATTTGCAAGCTGTGGAATATGGCGAAACCGAGAAACTGATGCAGATGAATGCTTTGGCATACGTGGATCGCACCATACAAAAGGAATATGAACTGGATGTGGCACTTCGTGGTTCGGATTACACCCCTTCCGAGTATGAACTATATGCCCTTTTGGTGCGGAGCTGCTATCGTGATGTCCCGGAAGCCGGCAACTCCCATGAAGCATACAAATATTATGCAGACAGAGCGGCAGCCCGTTGGAAAGAGTATGGATTGTCCGGTAGGGCGATGGTTGCCAAACTGATGTGGAAGAATGGAAACCGGAAATTGGCAAAGACCATCTTGGATTGGTTTAAGCAAACTGCCACGGTGGACAGTGAGAAGGGAATGTATTGGGCGAACAATCGTCCTCACTTTGCCGGTTCAATGATGCCTTTGGAAACCCATTGCTTGATTATGTCCCTCTTTGCCGATATGCAAACCGATATCCGGCAGATGAACCAGATGAAGCAGTGGCTGATAGGACAGAAGCGGACTCAGAATTGGGAATCGGCAGGAGCCTCCATCGATGCCATTTATGCGTTGCTGTTGGCAGGTGATTCTTGGATTGAGAAGGATAACAGTTGCCAGGTTACATGGAATGGGAATAGTTGGCGTTCGGATGAGGGAGAAACGGCTACCGGCTATTTGAAGGTGTCGCTCTCCAACGACCAGTTGAAGCAGAGCCAGCAACGCCAAGTGCGAATCCGGAAAGAGGGAGACGCTCCGGCTTGGGGTGCGGTTTATACGCAATACTTTGCCCCGTTGAGTTCCATTGAAAAGGACAAAGGCGTGATGAACGTGGAGAAGAAACTCTTTATAGAGAAGAAAGAAGGATCAGAACGGCAGATGGTGCAGGTGACAGAGAACCAGTCTTTGCATGTAGGCGACAGGGCTGTGGTGCGTTTGACGATTCGTTCGGACAGGGCTATGGATTATGTATTCCTGAAAGACCTCCGGTCGGCTTGCATGGAACCGGTAAATCAGTTGTCCCGTACCGAGTGCAGGGAAGGTATTTGGTATTATCAGGCGGCACGTGATTTGTCGGAGAATATCTATATCGAACATCTCCCCGAAGGAACATTCGTATTGGAATATCCAGTCTACATTTCCCGGACAGGAAAATACACCGGAGGCATCTGCACTATCCAATGCCTTTATGCGCCGGAATTCATTAGCCGGACGGAAGGGATGGTGATTGAGGTGTGTCAGAATTAGCAAAATGCAAGGCACTGAGGATGAGACCGACAGGAGTTTACTGATGTAAATGACTGAGGTCGAATTCCGAAAGTGGCGCAGCCGTTTGCAATTATGACACACCGCCTGTTATATAAGGTAGTAGCGATTATTTGCTTCTCTTCTGTTCAGCCTGCGATTGGATTAACTCCACATCGTCGAAATAGTTGATTCGCATAGCCTTGCGGACATCTTCCAAAGTAGCGGCAGCTGTTTCCCTTGCTATTTCGCTACCACGTTTCAACATCTGGTAAACGCCAGGGATATCTTGTTCAAACTGCTTTCTTCTTTCACGGATAGGTTCCAACTCTTCTTGCAGGATAGCGTTCAAGAACTTCTTCACCTTGACATCTCCTAAGCCACCCCGTCTGTAGTGAGCTTTCACTTCTTCCAAGTTGTTATATTCAGGAAGGTACTTGGCAAAGTCCTCGTCTTTGCAGAAAGCATCCAAATAGGTAAATACCGTGTTTCCTTCCACTTTGCCCGGATCTTCGATGCGAAGGTGGTCAGGGTCGGTAAACATGCTCATGACACGTTTCTTGATATCCTGTGCGGAGTCGGACAGATAGATGCAATTGCCTAATGATTTGCTCATCTTAGCCTTTCCATCTGTACCCGGCAAACGCAAACAAGCTGAATTGTTAGGCAACAGGATAGAAGGTTCAACCAACACTTCCCCGTAAGTGGAGTTAAAGCGGCGGACGATTTCCCTTGCCTGTTCCAACATCGGCTCTTGGTCTTCACCGGCAGGAACTGTAGTAGCCTTGAATGCTGTGATGTCTGAAGCCTGGCTGATTGGATAGGTAAAGAAGCCCACAGGAATGCTGGTTTCAAAGTTTCTCATCTGAATCTCTGTCTTGACAGTCGGGTTACGTTGCAAACGGGAAACGGTAACCAAGTTCATGTAATAGAAAGAGAGCTCGCATAATTCCGGAACTTGTGATTGGATGAAAATCGTGCTCTTCTCCGGGTCAAGACCACAAGAAAGATAATCCAAAGCTACCTCGATGATGTTCTGACGAACCTTTTCAGGGTTGTCTGCATTATCTGTCAAAGCTTGGGCATCAGCAATCATGATATATATCTTGTCAAATTCACCAGAGTTCTGCAATTCAACGCGCCTCTTGAGTGAACCAACGTAATGCCCTAAATGTAAACGTCCAGTAGGACGGTCTCCAGTAAGAATAATTTTACTCATATCTTTATTTGTTATGAAACAGAAGTGACTCTGTTTGTCTAATTAAGTGTTTTTTCCAGCAGTGTTTTGATAAATTGGTCTTTCTCCAATAACCCCAACTTGCCTTGTTTTGTTGAAATTGCGTCAAAGGTACAAACTTTATCTGGTTTTTACTCAGGTTTGCAAATAAGAAATAGTACAGGAGCACAAGAATGCAAGCCTGTTGGGTGATATTTTACTAATACAGGCATAGCTAAAAGGGGCTGCACCCAAACATTCGTTTGTATACAGCCCCTTGAGGTATGTCAGAATTAGTAAAATGCAAGGCGTGTTTTGCCTTTCTCTTTTCAGATGTTGGCGATAGAGATGATGTCGGCAAAAACACCTGCTGCCGTAACATCTGCTCCTGCACCATATCCTTTGATAATCATCGGATACTCATGATACCTTTCTGTGGAGATCATGATGATGTTGTTGCTACCTTCGAGTTCGAAAAATGGGTGATGGCTGTCTACGGCTTTCAGACCCACTTCACATTCCCCGTTTTCCATTTTGGCAACAAACCTCAACCGCATATCTTTTGCCTCGATTTCCTTACGTTCCTTCTCGAAATCGGCATCCAATTCAGGAATGCGTTTCCAAAACTCCTCCAATGAACCAGAGAAGTATTCGTCAGGAATGAAAAGCTTTTTCTTGACATCCGATTGCTCCACACGGTAGCCCGCTTCCCTTGCCAATATCACCAGTTTGCGGATGACGTCTTTCCCGCTCAGGTCGATGCGGGGATCCGGTTCGGAATAACCCGCCTCCCTTGCCATGCGAATCGCCTTGCTTAAAGGGATATCGGCACTGATGGTATTGAAGATGAAGTTCAATGTGCCGGAAAGTACAGCTTCCAATTTCAATATATGGTCACCACTGTTGATTAAATCATTCATGGTGTTTATAATCGGCAGTCCTGCCCCGACATTCGTCTCAAACAAGAACTTGATGCAACGGTGGCGGGCTGTCTCCTTTAGCAACAGGTAATTGTCATAGGCGGAAGAGGCAGCCACTTTGTTGGCAGCCACGACCGAAACATTGCCGTCCATTAATTTACGGTACATTGCCGCTACCTCCTCACTGGCGGTGCAATCGACAAACACGGCATTGTATATGTTCATGTCCAAGATATGATCACATAGTTTGGCAGGGTCACTGTCTATACCTTCTTCCTGTAACTCTTGCTTGTAATTGTCCAATTGGATGCCCCCACGGTTGAATACCGCCTTTTTAGAGTTGGCAATGCCCACGATATTGAGCTTCAACCCGTTTTGAGTCATCAATTTGGGCTGTTGTGAGCGGATTTGCTGCAAGAGGTTGCTCCCGACGGTTCCTATGCCTGCCACAAACAAGTTAAGTACTTTATACTCGGATAGAAAAAAGGAGTCGTGGATGGAGTTCAACGCTTTCCGCAAATTCTCCTTCTGGATAACGAAAGAGATGTTTGTCTCGGATGCACCCTGCGAACAAGCTTTCACGCTGATACCGGCACTGCCCAATGTCCCGAACAACTTTCCTGCGATGCCCGGCGTATGCTTCATGTTTTCGCCTACGATGGCAACAGTAGCCAACCCCTTCTCCGCCACGGTGTCGTTCATGTCTCCTTGCCCACGTTCCATGGCAAACTCTTCGTCCAACACTTTCACTGCCAAATCCGCATCTGCATTCTTGACTGCAAAAGTGGTGTTGTTCTCGGAACTTGCCTGAGCCACCATGAATACGCTGATGCCATTCTTTGCCAATGTCTTGAAGATTCGGTAGTTGACACCAATGACACCGACCATACCCAAACCTTGAACGGTAATCAAACAGGTATCGTTGATGGAAGAGATACCCTTGATCAACGCCTTTCCTGTCGTTTTCTCTTTTTCTCGGGAAATGTAGGTGCCCGGAGCTTCAGGATTGAACGTATTCAGGATACGGATAGGTATGTTCTTATGATAGACCGGATAGATGGTAGGCGGATAAATTACTTTGGCACCGAAGTTACATAGCTCCATTGCTTCGGTGAAGCTAAGACGGTCGATGACGTATGCAGAGCTGATGACACGCGGGTCGGCTGTCATGAAGCCGTCAACGTCTGTCCAGATTTCCAAGATGGAAGCATCCAAAGCAGTCGCCAAAATAGAAGCCGTATAGTCTGAACCGCCTCTGCCCAAATTGGTAACTTCCCCATTGTCTTTGCTGCTGGAGATAAACCCAGGCACCAACGCAACTTTAGGAAGCACGCTGAATGTCTCTTTTATCAATTGATTAGTCAGTTCAAAGTCCACGATATGGCGGTTGAACTGTTTGACAGTCTTTATGAATTTGCGGGAATCATATAATTGGGCATCACGGATGACATGGGATATGATAAGGGAGGATAACCTTTCCCCATAGCTGACGATGGCATCCGAAGTCTTGGGAGACAAATCATTGATAAGGAAAACGCCCCTAAAGATGTTTCCTAATTCATCCAATAATCCCATTGCACGGATTTGCACACTCCGGCGAACCTCTTTATCGGGAATGACCCCTTCTATAACGTCCAAATGACGTGCAATAATACCAGACAATTCCTTTTCGTATGCGATATCTCCGTTAGCCGCCAAAGCAGAAGTTTGCAACAGTTTATCGGTTAATCCGCCTAAGGCAGAAACAACTACGATAACCGGTTCGTCTATTCCTTCAACAATTTTTTTTACATTTAATATGCTTTCAACGGTACCAACAGATGTACCCCCAAATTTTAATACTTTCATTTTATATCAGGTGTAATTTATGGAACATGATGATAATAAAAATCCAACACGGATTCAATATAAATAATGTAGAAAAAGTGCCGGTCGCCTTGACTTGTGTAAATCAAGACCACCTTTGTTTTAGTTTTGAATATTAACCCCCCGGGGGGCCATCAATGCCCATGTATAATATGCGTTGAATGCCGTCATTGTTCTGAATTATTACTTTGCGCTTGCAATATTACAGATTCCTGCAATATTATCAAAGATTTTCTTTGACTTTTTTTATTTTGTTACTTATCTTTGCGAAAGTTTGAACACAATGAAAAATAATTGAATGTTTTCACGTAGCCTATTTGGCATTTGAGTATGTAGATTTTATAACGATATTGGTTATTTTTTGTTAAAGCACAATAGAGCATGCGCAATTATTAAATATTAATATTAATTTTATCGCAAGTTTTGTGTTTTGCTGGTCAACCAATAGGGAGCAGCTGACGACTTAACAAAAATACCATTTAACACGAACGGAAAAATGAGTCATAATTCGAATTCGGGAAAGAAACGGAGTTTTTTTAAAAGCAAGCCCTTTGTATTATTGGTAGGCTTGGGACTTGGTGCCGGCTTGATGGCAGGCGTGTACCAAACAGCAGTCTATTTCTCTTCAGACGATTCATGTATGATGTGTCACGTGCATCCTCATGTTTACGATAGTTGGAAATTGTCCAAGCATGTCAACAATGGAAGCGGTGTCAAGACGCATTGTGTCGCTTGCCACCTTCCTCCGCAGTCTCAAACATGGGATCATTATACGGCAAAAATGAAGTTGGGATTGAAAGATGCATGGTCTTATATGACGAAAGACAGTGCCGATTTTGATTGGGATTTAAAGTCGGAATTGGAGCATGCAGTCAAGTATATTCCGAATGAATCTTGCAAGGAGTGCCATCAGAACCTATTCCCGGAAGGCATCACCAGTGACGGTGTGACAGCTCACCTTTATTATGAGGAGAACGAGAAGAAGTTGGATTTGCAATGTATCAGTTGCCACTTGGATGCAGGACATTATAATCCCAACTACGCTCATGCTAAGATGACAGGTATTCCGGGAGCTTCTTCTTCGAGTGCTCCGGTAGATACCAGCTTGTTCTTTAAAACTGCCACTCCGGTAACTTCGTTTGAGAATTACACCGAGCAGATACCGGGTACGATGGTTTCCTTTAACATGGTTGCCATCCCTGGAGGTAAGTTTGAAATGGGTAGTCCGGAGAATGAGCCATTCCGCAATGCGGACGAGACCTTGCACGAAGTAACGGTCAGCCCGTTCTTTATGTCGGAAGTGGAAGTGACTTGGGACCAGTATTGGGCTTTCTTTGCTAACACCATGAGTGAAGGCCGTACTTCTCCTGAACAGGTATATGCCAATAATAGTAATCCGGATGTGGATGCTATTTCAGGACCGACGCCTCCATTTGGTTTCCCAGACCAAGGTTGGGGAAGCGGAGACCGTCCAGCTATCACCATGACACACTATGCAGCTGAGACCTTCTGTCAATGGCTTTCTATGAAGACAGGTAAGAAATACCGCCTTCCGACTGAAGCAGAATGGGAATATGCAGCCCGTGGTGGAAAAGAGACTCCGTATTTCTTTGAAGGTAATCCAAAAGATTTCTCGGATCAAGGATTCATGCGTAAGTTCTTTGCTGCCAAAACTGACAGCATCAGCTCTTATGTTATTTATGCGAAGAACAGTCAGAACAGGACACAAGAACCTGTTTCTGTCAAAGCGAATCCATTTGGCTTGAAGAATATGTTGGGTAACGTTCTCGAATATTGTGCTGACAAATACGATCCGGAAGCCTACAAGAAGACAGCAAACGCTACAGATCCTCTTGTGACAGAAGGAGAAGAGTGGGTTGTCAGAGGTGGTAACTATACTTCCGATGCGGCAGATCTTCGTTGTGCGGCGCGTGCTCATACGGAACATGCGGCTTGGTTGAAGACAGACCCGCAGCAGCCGAAGAGTATATGGTGGTATTCTGATATCAAAGGTATTGGATTCCGCGTGGTGTGTGACTATAATAAATAATTAAA
>OLYC01001888.1_pt1 | contig 13285 bp, 10 predicted proteins | sample 1674271 | NCBI WGS metagenome assembly OLYC01 (sample SAMEA103958154, study PRJEB25191) | human gut metagenome
TTGCGCCGCCCGGACAGTCCCTTGCCTTTTCTCTGGGAGACGAGAAAGGCTTTGAGTGGATAGGGGCTTATGACATTACCGGACGAGCTTCTTGCCGGGACGGACACCGCCAAGACCGAAAGCAAGACCGGGCAGGCGCAAATACCCCCCCGAGAGAATTTGAACACCCAACACCTGTGGGTCAAAGATATAGCAGGCTCAGAGTCGAAATTCCGACTCTGAGCCTGTTGAATTCTTGTTGTAATAGATGAAGCGGTGCTAAGGATGCGCAAAACAGATAGTAGCACGCATCAGACGATTATGTACTTCAGATTGCTTTGCTCAAAGAGGCTAATCCAGTTTCCACCTATATCGCTGTCTGTAATTACCATGTCGAAATCTGAAAGATTTGAGAACATGCAGGGACGCATTTTGCCGAACTTCGATGAGTCGACCAGTAGAATTCTTGTGGATGATGAGTTGATAGCCGCCTTCTTGTACATAAATTCATACGGCTCGATGCATGAAAGGTTTCCTTTTGAAGTTACTCCAGCTGCTGCCATAAAGCACTTGTTGATATTCAGTCTGGATATAAGCGCGACTCCTTCGGGAGAATCGAAAAGCTCAGTGTTCCTGTGGTAAAATCCGCCGCCGCAAATGAGAGAGATGTTGCTTCTGTTCTGGCAGGCAACCATAGTGTTCAGGGTGTAGCCCACTACCGTGATGGGAAAGTCCAGATTTAAGTGCTTGAGCATACACTCTGTGGTGGAACCCGTATCTATCAGAACGATATCATTCGGCTCAATGAGCTTGCAGGCCTCCAGACCGATCGCTTCCTTGCTGCCGGACATGCTCTGTCTCTCGTCGTGAATGAAATAGTCCTTCTTTATCTTCGAGCCATCCTGGTTATCATTCAGAATTGCAACGCCATTGATAACGGTGGTATATCCCTGCGCGGACAGCTCGTGCAAATCTCGGCGTATGGTCATATCCGAGACTCCGATTTCCGAGGCAAGTGCGCTTATGGATTCACCTACTCTGTTTGCCAGGATGGAGAGAATACAGCTGATACGCTCGGGCTTGTTCTTCATATATAAGCCTTCTCCTTTTCTGAACGGTATTTAACAAAATGCTCGTAATATTTTTAATTTATAACAAATTTATCACAGCGACAGAGAAAATTCAATAGTAACAAAGGGGAAATGCACCTTGGTTTTAACAAAATTTGCAGATTTGCTTGGATACAGAGGCGCGGTAATACAATTATAAGCCGGATATTTCATCTGAAATGCGCTGAATTTCGCGTTATTCTGAGAAAATGTGCGTATTGGCAATCAGATAAATGACTTTTGTTATACACCAAAGCAAAATGTTAACATGTCAACAAAATGTGTTAACAATCGCTGCCGATTAACAGCTAAAAAGAGCGGATGTTAAAAAAGTGTTGGTTTTATACAAACGAAGAGATGGATATTATGAACTATTCACAAAAAAGTTTTGAAATATTGACGCAAATTTTTCTTTATGTTAGCATATGTTACAGGATGAACAAAACTTGTGATAAATAAATATTTTCACAAAAGCTGAAAGGATATATAACATTGAAGAAAGAAGAAGTATACGGACACATTGACCATACGCTCCTCAAGGCGTTTAGCACAACAGAGCAGATTGAAGCCATTACAGAGGAGGCGCTGAAATACGGCACTGCATCTATATGCATTCCGGCAAGCTTTGTAAATTACATTCACAATAAATATAAGGATGTCAATATATGCACCGTAATTGGCTTTCCCCTCGGATATTCCACCACTTCAATCAAGGTTGCAGAGGCAAAGCAGGCAATTGAAGACGGCGCAAATGAAATCGATATGGTAATCAACATCGGCTGGGCAAAGGAGCATAAGTTTGATGCTGTTACCGAAGAGATCAAGGCCGTCAAAGCGGCGTGCAGGGACAAGATTCTGAAGGTTATCATTGAGACCTGTTATCTGACTGACGAGGAAAAAATCGCACTTTGCAAGTGCGTTTCGGATGCAAAGGCCGACTACATTAAGACCTCAACCGGATTTGGCACCGGTGGCGCAACGCTGGAGGATGTAAAGCTTTTGAAGGCCAATGTTGCACCTTATGTAAAAGTAAAGGCGGCAGGCGGTATGAAGACCAAGGCAGACCTTTTTGCATTCCTTGAGGCCGGTGCAGACAGACTCGGCACAAGCTCGGGCATAAAGCTTCTCAACGAATAATTTGTTGATGGTGATAACTGATGAGTAACCGTTTTCTTCTTGAAGCTAAAAACATAATCAAGACTTTCCCGCCTACTGTGGCATTGAATGATGTTCACTTTTGCCTGAGGCCCGGCGAAATCCACGGCCTGATGGGCGAGAACGGCTCAGGCAAGAGCACGATGTGTTCAATCGTTTCGGGCATTTATCCCTATGATTCAGGTGAGCTCTTCCTGGAGGGTGAGCCGTATTGCCCTAAGAATATGATTGACGCAGCAGCTAAGGGCGTTTGCATGATTGTTCAGGAGCAGGGGACCTTTGCGAGCACAACCGTTGCGGAAAACATATTCATCGGAAAAGAAAAGCAGTTTCATAACGGCATCAGGCTGGATACGAAAAAAATGGCGAATGCCGCACAGAAGATTCTCGATGAGCTTCAGATGCAGCACATTGACGCCAGAATGACCTGCGGCAGACTTTCCTTTGAGGACAGAAAGCTTGTAGAGATAGCAAGAGCAATGTATTCAGACCCAAAGGTTCTGATCATAGATGAGACGACCAGCGCACTTTCCAAGAATGGCCGCGATATTCTCTACGGCTTGATGGAAAAGATGAAGTCAGAAGGCAAGTCCGTAATCTTCATCTCACATGACATAGATGAGCTTATGGAAAAATGCGACTATCTGACGGTTTTTAGAGACGGCATTTACATTGACGAGGTGCCGAAGGAGAAATTCAATGCCGATCTGATCAAGCAGCTGATGGTTGGCAGAGAAATGGTCGGAGCCTACTATCGCGAGGATTTCAAGCCGAGCCACGAGGACGAGGTTGTCCTCTCGGTTGAGCATAAAGGCTTCCACGCCACCTGGATGCCGGCCTACGGCGCGGCCCAGCGCGGCGGCACGGCCAACTGCACCGTCAAGTACGGCCCGGAGAAGATCACGAACCCCGGCCAGCAGAAGCCGGATCTGGTCCTGGCCATGAATACGCCGTCGTTCAAGAAATTCGTCGGCATGGTCAAGCCCGGCGGCACCATTCTCGTCAACGCCGACATGATGACCGAGGACACGAACGTTCGCGACGACATTCAGGTCATCAGCGTGCACTGCAACCATCTGGCCGACAGCGTCCAGAATGCCAAGGGCGCGAACATCGTCATGATCGGCGCCATCACCCGCATCCTCGGCGACTTCACGCACGATGAGGGCATTGAGGGCATGAACGATATGTTCCGCAAGAAGGGTAAGAGCAAATTCGAGGCCAAGAATGTGGCTGCCTTCGAAGCCGGCTACCATGCGCTGGAGAGCTGAGTATGAAGGTCACATTTGCACAGGAAATGCAACTATGCAGGGCGCTGCTGGCCGCACAGGGTATGTCCGCAGAGGACGCGGAGATCCTCGGTTCCTCCGTTGCCCATTCCGATTTTACCGGTATCTATTCCCATGGCCTGTCCCGCTTTTCCAACTATCTCAAGCGCTTCGCCAACGGAGCTATGAAGCCGGACGCGGCGCTGACCATCACGAATGACACCGGCTCGACGGTCGCCTATGACTGCGACAACGGCTGCGGTGTCGTGTCCCTGACACACGTCTACCGTCAGATGGCGCCGCGCGCCAAAGAGTACGGCATCGTCATCGCCACCGGCCGCAGAGCCTCTAACATCGGCTGCGGCAGCTTCTATGCCGAGATGGCTGCGAAGGACAACCTCATGGCGCTGTTTTGCTGCAACACGGTCAAGTGCGTGGCGCCGTTCGGCGGGGCCGACAGCCTGCTCGGCACGAACCCGATCATTGTGGCCGTGCCCGCCGGGGAGGAGCGCCCGCTGATCCTTGACATCTCCACGACCGTCACCGCCATGGGCAAGATCCAGGCGGCGGCACGCGAGGGCAAGCCCATCCCCGCCGGCTGGGCGCTGGATGAAAACGGCGCGCCGACGACGGACGCCGCCAGGGCGAAAACGGTCGTGCCCATCGCGGGACCGAAGGGATACGGGCTGGCCGTCATGATCGAGGCGTTCGCCGCGCTGCTGGCCGGAGCGAATTACGGGGCCGGCATCGGCGTGCCGAACAAGGGCGAGCATGAAAACACCGGCTTTGCCATGATTCTCGTCGATGTGGAAAAGTTCATGCCGGCCGATACCTTCAAGGCCAATGTCGATACATATATCCGCTCCATCAAGGGCAGCCGCAAAGCCGAAGGCGTGCAGGAAATTCTTATGCCCGGCGAGCTGGAGTATCAGCGCTACCGGCAGTATATGCGCGACGGCTATGATGTCAGCGAGGCGCTGGGCAAGGAGCTGGCCGGCTATGCCGCACAGTTCGGTCTCGTGCCGGAGGGCACGGATTTCGAGACGTTTGTCCGCGGACTCTGAGCGTGTTCCTTGCTCTGCCCCCGGATCCTTTTCTCTCTGCGCAGTCTCTTTCGCTTCGTGTTCACCCATTTCACCTTTTTCTGTTTTTCATTTTTTGGCTTTCTTTTGGGGCAGAGTAAAACGCAAAAATAGCCTGCCAGCGGAGTTGCGAGCCGCCGGCAGGCAAAATTGTGATCCAGCAGACCGTTCTCCCTGCCGAATCTTTCGCATCCGGGGCAAAACGAACCTCCTTCCGCGCCCGGAGACGGAAGTGCGCACATTCACCAATTTCATTCGCTGATTTTCGGCAGTATGACAAAAGACCAGCCGCCGCAGGAAATGCCTGCGGCGGCCGGTCTCGTATTTGGGGAGGTGTGCTCAGCCGTGCTTTTTCACGCGGCGCTTGCCGGTCATGTGCTCGACAGTCAGGCACAGCACGGTCGTGCGCGGGATGACCGCCGTGGAAAACGGGAAGTCCGGCGCGCGGTACTGTGCCATGAGCACGCGCAGCGCGTGCTCCTTGCCGCTGTCCGGCACGACCGTGATGTGCCCCTGACCGATGACGCTCTCATACGTCATGGTGCAGTTGCCGTGCTCGTCGTCGAGGATGAGGCCGTGGCCGCGGTCCATCTCGAACGATGCGTTCGGGTTTCTGGCGATGAGGTCGTACTTTGTGCCGGTATCCGCGCCGTGAAAGTACAGCCGGACGGTCCCGCCGTCGACCTCCAGGCCGAAGTTCAGCGGCAGGATGTAGGGATACGGCTCGTCGTGCAATGCGAGGCGGCACACGTCGCACCCGCGCATGACGGTGATGAGTTCGTCAAAATCTGTGATCTCGCGATCTGCTCTGCGCATGAAAATGCTCCTTTCCGATCAGCCGATGGGCGTGCCGAGACGCGCCAGCACGTCCTGAAAATACTCCGGCAGCGGGCAGGTGAACGTCACAAGCTTGCCTGTGCGCGGGTGGATGAATCGCAGCGCGCGCGCGTGCAGGCACTGTCCGCTCAGCCCCTTTTCCGGCCGCTTATGCCCGTAGACGAGGTCGCCGAGCAGGGGATGGCCGATGTGCGCCATGTGCACGCGGATCTGGTGCGTGCGGCCGGTCTCAAGCTCGCAGCGGATGTGCGTGTAGCCGTTGTAGCGTGCGATGACCGACCAGTGCGTGACGGCGCGGCGGGCGTTTTTTTGCGTCACGGCCATGCGCTTGCGATCGGTCGGGTGGCGGCCGATGGGCGCGTCCACCGTGCCGGCATCGTCGCGCAGATTGCCGCAGACGACGGCCTCATATGTGCGCGCCATCGTGTGGTCGGCCAGCTGCGCCGAGAGCGCCAGGTGCGCAAAGTCGTTCTTCGCCGCGACGAGCAGCCCCGACGTGTCCTTGTCGATGCGGTGCACGATGCCCGGCCGCCGCTCGCCGCCGACGCCGGAGAGACTCTCCCCGCAGTGGGCGAGCAGGGCGTTGACGAGCGTGCCGTCCTCGTGGCCGGGCGCGGGGTGCACGACCATGCCGCGCGGCTTGTTGACGACGATGAGGTCCGCATCCTCGTACACCACGTCCAGCGGCAGATCCTGCGCCACGAGCTCCGAGGGCGCGGCATCCGGCAGCGTCACGACAAACGTGTCGCCGGGGACGGTTCTGTAGTTTTTCTTCACGGGCGCGCCGTCTTTTGTCACCGCGCCCTGCGCGAGCAGCCGCTGGGCGGCGCTGCGCGTGAGCCCGGGCAAAGAGCGCGCGAGGAGAGCGTCGATCCGCTCGGCGCTCTCCTGTGTTTGAATCGTTCGTTGTTCCATTAGAAATCCGAAAACTCCGCCAAAATGTCGTCGAGTGAGTACGCTGCGCCGTCGGCACTGCCGTCCGTGGCATCGTCCGGCTTGGGCGTTTCCGGCTCGGCGGGCGCAGCGGGTGTGCTGTTGAGATAGGCCAGCAGCGGGTCTGCCGCCTCGGCCGCAGGCTGCGCCGCCGGTTCGGGCTGCACGGGTGCTGCCGCTTTGGGCGCCGGGGCTGTCGCCTCGGGCTCGGGCGCTGCCGGTTTGGGCGCGGCGGGTGTCACCGGCTGCGCGGCAACGGGCGCACGGTCCCACGCGGCGAAGAGATCGTCCTTCGCCGGAGCGGCTTCCTGCGCGGCGGCAGCGGGTGCGGCGTTCGGCACGGGCTTCGCGCTCGCTTCGGGCGCGGCGGAGGGCCTGCGCCTTGCGGGCAGGTGCAGCCTGCGCGCCTTGGGCGCGTCATGCGCTGCCTCCGTGCGCTGCCTGCGCGCGGTTTTCGGCGCGGCGTCATCCGCACTGTCGTCCCCGCGGTAGAAGATCACGTGCAGGCACAGCGTGATGCCGGCCACGACGATGAAGATATCCGCCAGGTTGAACACGGCGAAGCGCACGAAGAGGAAATTGAACATGTCCACGACGTAGCCGCTGAGGATGCGGTCGATGCAGTTGCCGACCGCGCCGGCGAGTACCAGCACGACCGACCAGCGGCCGACCTTGCCGTGCACGACGTTGCGCCGCAGGCAGAACACCGCGATGGCGGCGAACACGAGCGTGAAGATGATGAAGATCCAGTGCGGCGCGTGCTCGAGCATGCTGAACGCAGCGCCGTTGTTGTGGATGTTCGTCAGCTCCAGCACGCCCGGAATGAGCGTGACGTGCCCGGTGTCGAGCGCGATGTTGACGGTGACCCAGTATTTGAGCCCTTGGTCAGCGATGAGGATCAGGATGGCTACGATGGCATACCACATAGCGGTTCCTCGCTTTCGGATCAGGATTTTGGGATCGGGTGATTACTCCGCCTGCTGCGCGGCCACGACCGCGGCGCAGCGCGGGCACAGACCGGTCTCGGGGTCGGCCTGCTCGGAGTGCATCCAGCAGCGCGGGCACTTGGTGCCGGGCGCGTTGTGCACGGAGATGTGCAGACCGGGGAAGTTCGTGCCGGTGCCGGTGACGGCGTCGGCCGGCACGTCGTCGCCGATGAGCGCCTGCGATACGATCAGCAGCTCCGGCAGGTTCATGCTCTGCACATCGTCGAGCGCGGCCTTGGCGGCGTCATCGTCGGCGCGCAGCGTCACGGCTGCCTCGAGCGGCTTGCCGATGCGCTTTTCGGCGCGGGCGGCCTCGAGCACACCGTTGACGTCCGTGCGCACGCGGATGAGCTGGTCCCACCGGGCAAGCTCGCTCTCGCTGAGCGCGTAGGCATCGAACGGCTGGTTCATGACGTTGAGCAGCACGTTGCGCGCATCGTCCTCGGCGCGGTGCGGCATGGCCTGCCAGATCTCGTCGCAGGTGAAGGCGAGGATCGGCGCGAACATTTTCGTCATGCTGTCGAGGATGAGGAACAGCGCCGTCTGCGCGCTGCGGCGCTCGAGTCCGTTGCGCTCGTCGCAGTAGAGGCGGTCCTTGATGATGTCGAGGTAGAAGCTTGAGAGCTCCACGACGCAGAAGTCGTTGATCGCGTGCGAGATCACGTGGAACTCGTAGTTGTCGTATGCCTTGGCCACGCGGCGGATGAGGTCGTTGAGCTTCGTGATCGCCCAGCGGTCGAGCGGGAGCATATCCTCCGGCGCGACGAGGTGCGCGGCGTCAAAGCCGTCGAGGTTGCCGAGGCAGTAGCGCGCGGTGTTGCGGAACTTGAGGTAGTTTTGCGTCAGCTGCTTGAAGATCTCCTTGGAGCAGCGCATATCGGCGTGGTAGTCGGCGCTGCCCGCCCAGAGGCGCAGCATATCGGCGCCGAACTCGTTGATGATCTCGGCCGGGTCCATGCCGTTGCCGAGGGATTTGTGCATGGCGCGGCCTTCGCCGTCGACCGTCCAGCCGTGGGTTAGGCACTCGCGGTACGGAGCGCCCTTGCCGAGCGCGCCGACGGCCACGAGCAGGGACGACTGGAACCAGCCGCGATACTGGTCACCGCCCTCGATATACATATCCGCCGGCCAGAAGCCCTGGTCGCGCTGCATGGCGGCGACGTGGGTAGAGCCGGAGTCGAACCAGCCGTCGAGCGTGTCGGTCTCCTGCGTGAAGTGCTTGCCGCCGCAGTGCGGGCAGGTGAAGCCCTCGGGCAGGATGTCGGCCGCCGGGCGGTCGAACCAGGCGTTGCTGCCTTCCTTTTCGAACAGCTGCGCGACGGCCTCGATGCTCTCCTCGGTGCAGACGGGCTTGTGGCAGTCGTCGCAGTAGAACACCGGGATCGGCAGACCCCAGCGGCGCTGGCGGGAGATGCACCAGTCGGCGCGCTCGCGGATCATGGCGGCCATGCGCTCCTTGCCCCAGGCGGGCAGCCAGCGCACGTTCTCGCACGCGGCGACCGCGTCCTCCTTGAAGGAGTCCACGGAGCAGAACCACTGCGGCGTGGCGCGGAAGATGATCGGGCTCTTGCAGCGCCAGCAGTGCGGATAGCTGTGCACGATGTCCTCGGATGCGAAGAGCGAGCCGGCCGCCTTCATGTCTGCGAGGATGACGGGGTTGGATTCCTCGGTGGACATGCCGGCGTACTTGCCGGCGTAGTCGGTGTGGCGGCCCTGATCGTCCACGGGCACGACCATGTCCATGCCGTAGCGCTTGCAGGTCAGGTAGTCGTCGGCGCCGAAGCCGGGCGCGGTGTGCACGCAGCCGGTGCCGGAGTCCATGGTGACGTAATCGGCCAGCACCAGACGCGAGGTCTTGGGCAGGAAGGGATGGTCGGCGAGCATGTTCTCAAAGAATTCGCCCGGGTGCTGCTCGAGCACCTCGTAGCTGTCAAAGCCGCCGATGTGCATGACCTTCTCGGTCAGCGCGTCGGCCATGACGTACACCTCACCGTTGGGCGCCTGGACGAGGTTGTACAGCTCGCGCGGGTTGAGCGCGATGGCGAGGTTGCCGGGCAGGGTCCAGATCGTGGTCGTCCAGATGACGAAAAAGAGCTTGCTGTGCTCGACGTTCGGCAGCTTGCCGAGGTCGTCGTGCATCGGGAACTTCACGTACACGGTCGTGCACGGATCGTCCTGATACTCGATCTCCGCCTCGGCGAGGGCGGTCTCGTCGTGGGCGCACCAGTACACCGGCTTGAGCCCCTTGTAGATGTGGCCGTTGCGGTACATCTTGCCGAACACGCGCACCTCTTCGGCCTCAAAGCCCTTGTTCATGGTCTTGTAGGGGTGCTCCCAGTCGGCGACGACGCCCATGCGCTTGAAGCCGTCCATCTGGCGGTCGATGTATTTCTGCGCATAATCATGGCAGGCGCTGCGGAAGTCGGCGATGCTCATGGCCTTGTGGTTGAGCTTCTGCTCCTTGATGATGGCGCTCTCGATGGGCATGCCATGGTTGTCCCAGCCGGGGATGTAGGGCGTGTAGTAGCCGCGCATGGCGTAGGAGCGGACGATGAAGTCCTTGAGTGCCTTGTTGAGCGCGTGGCCCATGTGGATGTTGCCGTTGGAGAACGGAGGGCCGTCGTGCAGGCTGAAGCGCGGCTTGCCGTCATTCTTTTTGAGCATTTCGTTATACAGATCCATGTCGTTCCAGCGGCGGAGCATATCGGGCTCACGCTTGGCGAGGCCGGCGCGCATGGGGAAGTCTGTTTTCGGCAGGTTGATCGTGGCGTTGAAATCGTTCTTGGACATGGTAAAAATCGTTCTCCTCTCAGAGTGGTTTTCCGTTAAAATTGTGCAGGGCGGTACGGCACCGGCCGTCCCGCCCTGGTTGATTGCTGTTCACTCAGCTGTTGTGCAGAAAGTGATAGAGCTGCGTGGCGTCATCTGCTGCACTGTCGGCCGCGGCATCGTCAGCTTCCACGGGCTGCGCCTCCACGGGGGCGGCGGACACGGTTTCTGCTGCATACACGGGCTCTGCCTGCACAGGCTGCCCGGCGGCCGGAGCTTCCGGCTGCGCGGCAGGCACAGGCTCGGCCGGCGCGGCGGGCGCAGGCTCGGCAGGTGCGGCGTTCGCGGTCGGGCGCGCAGCCGCGCGCGGCGCGGACGCTGCCTTCGACCCGGCGACACCGTCGAGATACTCGAGCTGCGTCAGGCACAGATTGCGCACATCTTCCAGGAATTTCGCGCAGGAGGTCTTTGCGTTGAGGAGCTTGGCTTCCTCGTTGGCGGTTTCGTGCTGAAGTCCGCCAAGTATTCGGTCGGACGTGTTCTTGGCCTCGCTGAGTATCTTGTCGGCGCGGGCCTGGGCATCGTCCTCTATCTGCTTGCCGACCTTCTGGGCCGACAGTATGGCCAGACGCATGGCGTCTTCACTGGCGCGGTACTCTTCTATCTTATCGACCAGCACCTTCATCTTGCCCTTGAGCACAGCGATTTCCTTCTGCGCGTTGGCAAGCTCGGTGGCCACTTCTTCCTGATAGTTCTGCACAGCGGCCATGTCGTAACCGCCGAACATCGCTTTTTCAAAGGTTTTTTCCCGAATATCCTGAGGAGTCATGTTGGAAAGTCCTCCATTCTTTCTGATGGTATACTACTCGCGGGGCTGTCAGGGACAGTATGCCCGAATGTTACAGGTGAAACTCGCCCGACTCCATGTCGTCGAGCTGGTCGCCCATGAGGTCGACGTTGAACGGCGTGATGATATACGTTGCGCTGGCGACGCGGCGGATCTTGCCGTCCTGCGCGTAGGCGACGCCGGACAGGAAGTCGATCAGGCGGCGGGCGATGTTCTTGTCCGTCTGCTCCAGATTCATGAGCACGGCGCGGCGATCGCGCAGATGGTCGGCGATCTCGGCCGCGAGCTCAAACTGCTTGGGCGCGACGAGCACGACCTTGAGCTGGCCGCCGCTGTTGAGGTTGACGACCTTGTCGGCCACGCGGCTGTCGCCGCGGGCGGTGTAGCTCGGCGCGGGGCGCTCGGGCTCTCTCACCGGCTCGGAGACCGGGTCGTCGCGTATAAATGAGCTCTGCTTGGCGGCGGGCGCCGTGCGGCGCGCCGGCCGTGCCGGAGCGGGACGCTCGGGCGCGGGCGCTTCCGCGACCGGGATCGCCTCATCCTCATCGTCGAAAAACTCGTCGTCGTCATCGTACGGACGCGTCATTTTCTTCAGTTCATCCAAAAAGCCCATGCAGGGTCCCCCTTTATCTACCGGCGGCCGCTGTGTTGCCGCTGTGTTCTCTGTCTGAAAAAGCGGGCGCGGCGCTCAGTGCCGGGAATAGTCCCGTGCGCCGAAGATCGACGAGCCGACGCGCACCATGTTCGCACCGGCGGCGATGGCGTCCTCAAAATCCCCGCTCATACCCATGGACAGAAAGTCCATAGAAACATTATCGTATTTTTTTCTGCCGATGTCAACAAAAAGCTCGTGCATTTTCGTAAAATATGCATGATTTCCGTCGGAAGTTTCTGCCACGGGCGGGATCGCCATCAATCCGCGCACGCGGATGTGCGCGCAGGCGGCGGCGGTTTCCAGCAATTGCGGCAATGCGTCGGGGTCGACGCCGCTCTTGGCGGCCTCACCGCCGATGTTCACCTCCAGCAGGATATCCTGCACGATGTCCTGCATAGCGGCGCGCTTTTCGATCATGGCCAGCAGCTCCGGCGAGTCCACCGATTGGATGAGATCGACCTTGCCGACGACCTGCCGCACCTTGTTGGTCTGCAGGTGGCCGATGAAGTGCAGCGGTGCGCCGGTGTAGGCGCCCTCGGCGAGCTTTTCGGTCATCTCCTGCACGCGGTTTTCGCCGCAGGCGTCGATCCCGGCGGCGACGGCCTCGCGCACGCGCGCGGCGTCGTTCATCTTTGTCGCTGCCACAAGCGTGATGTCTGCGCCCGTGCGCCCCGAAAGGCGGGCGGCGGCGTCGATGCGCGCGCGGATGGCGGCGATGTTTTCGGCAATGGTGCTCATTGTGGGTGGTGCCTCCTTATTTTATGACCTGTCCGTCGGACAGACCTTTGCCGCTGACGACGATGTCGTTGCCGGCGCGCAGGGCGTTGCTGTCCGCGCTCTGGGCGACGAGACAGTAGCTGTCGGTCTGGTAGATGATCTCGATCGGCTTTTTCTCCAGCTGCGCCGCCGTGACGACGTAGACGAAGGTCTGCCCGTCGTCGTCCATGTGCACGGCCTTGAGCGGTACGCGCAGACCGGTGTGCTCACTGTAGACGACGTCGGCCGTGGCCTTGCGCATGGCCAGCGTGTCGGCCAGCGCATTGTTGCACGCGAACACGACCGCAACCTCGCCGCTGCCGTCCGGCTCGCTCTTGCTGAACACGGTGGCCGAGACCGTGCCGCTGTAGTGCTGCGGGAAGTCGAGCGTGGCGCTGCCGCCCAGATTCAGGCGGTCGGCGTCGGCCTTGCTCATGACGGCGGCGAAGTACCACTTTTTCGCCGTGACGAGCTTGCCGATCGTGTTTGCGGGTGTCGAGGGGCTCGTGTGCTCGAGCGCGGCCACGCCGTCTGGCGTGAGGTTTTCAAGCGCCGCCGGGCTCAGCGCCTCATAACCGTCCACCGTGGAGGTGAACAGCCCCGCCGCCGGTGCGGTGATGCTGCCGCGGCCGACGCCGGCCTTTTCCAGCTGGTGCAGCTCGGCGTTGAGCGCGTCGAGATCGCTCTGCGAGACGGTGCCCGTCGAGGCGCCGAAGAGCAGCGAGCTGAGGTCCATGCAGATGTCGTCAAGCTCGGACGCGCTGCCCGCGGAGACGGCGGCGTTGAGCTGCAGGATGGCGCTGTGGACGCTGCTGTCAAGCTCGGATGCGCCCGAGGCGCTGCCCGCGCGTGACAGCAGGCTCGAGACGTAGGCGATCTCCTTTTTGAGCTCGCGCGCGCGGCTGGCGC
>OLYC01001906.1_pt1 | contig 13221 bp, 6 predicted proteins | sample 1674271 | NCBI WGS metagenome assembly OLYC01 (sample SAMEA103958154, study PRJEB25191) | human gut metagenome
AAGCATGGGGTTGACCAGCCGCTGATCCAGCGCCAGCTTGCGGCCATCGTTGGTGATGAGCAGCATATTGTCCACGCTGCTGTCCACCTCGCGGTTGCGGACTTTCTCAGCGCGCTCCGCCAGCGACGCCACGATCTCTTTCTGATACTCCGATGGCTTCAGGGCGATGTTGCGGTAATGCGCCTCCGGCACGGGGAGCTTGAGCATATCCGCCGTCTGAATGTCCGCCACATTTTTGAAAACGCTCATCAATTCCGGCAGGTTATAAAACTTGGCAAAGCGCGTCTTGGCCCGGTAGCCGGTGCCCTCTGGGGATAGCTCGATGGCGGTGACGGTCTCGCCGTAGTTCGCCGCCCAGCTATCGAAGTGCTGTAAGCCCTGTTCCTCCAGTGCCGACATCTGCAAGTAACGCTGGATGGTGTAAAGCTCCACCATGCTGTTGGAAATGGGGGTGCCGGTGGCAAAGACAATGCCGCGCCCTCCGGTGATCTCGTCCAAATAACGGCACTTCATAAAGAGGTCTGAGCTTTTCTGCGCCTCGGTCTGGGCAATACCGCCCACATTCCGCATTTTCGTATACAAAAAGAATGACGATAGGTAATCCTTTGAACGTGATGTGCGGCGAAGCCGCACATTCGTTTCCTCCGGATTTTCCCCCGTCTCACGCCGGGCGTGCACCTTTCAGCGCACCCGGCCTACCATCAGATTGACTTACTTTCTACTGATTTCATTGCATCTGTACCCTCACGAATACAGCGCACTTGTAAATTTCACTTTTTGAGTTTTTCACGATATTTCTTGATTTTGCGTACCGCCTTGGCATCCAACTCTGGCGGTATAGGACTGTTGTGTACCATGCGGTGACACGGTATACATAGCCATGCTAAATTTGGAACTTTGTTGATTCTTTCAATCGGAAGTCGTGGATTTACATGATGACAATGTTTCGGAATCAGTTCAGAGAAATATCTACCACAGCATTTGCATTTTCCCTTATCTCGGTTGTAGGCATATTCCCGATTCATAAAATACTCGAAATTGGCTTTCCATCCCTTGCCGCTAGCGTAGATGGATAAGGCTATATCTTCGGGTGTATTGATGGAGGGGCGGTCACAGGGCAACGGTTTATGCTTGGTACGATAATTTACATACCGCCTGCGTCCATCCTCCGTATAAGGGGTCATTTTCTGGTCAAATGGTTTGCTTTCATAACGACTGTGTGTAATAAACGCATAGGTTATTCCGAACCATTTCCCATCAATTTGAATTGCGAAGGTTTTACTGTCATAACCTTCGTGCCGATGTGGCAGATTACTTAATTCCTTTAACGGCACCTGCATTTGGTTGTACTGCTTGGGAAACAGGTTTTTCCATACTGCCAACGCCGTATTATTCACTCTACGGTCAATGGCATGGTAGGCATGAGAACAGATAGAGGGTTGCAAATACTGTGCCAGTCCCATAATCACGGAGTTCACATACTGGATTTGAGCCGCCTGCGTGTTGGATTGCGTGTATAATCCAATTTTCCTAACTTCTTTTTGCAAGGTATGGATTTTCTTCGTCAATCGTTCCATATCAGGGAATGGCTTTCCTACCAGATTATCTGACCATGTGGCTGGGTCTGGTGTTTTCCTCTTTCGTTCTGCCTTGACTATGTAACCGAGGAAATGAATACCATTCTTTCTCAAATCGGTTACATAGGTCTTTTCCTGTGACAGTTCCAACTTCATGCGATGCTTAAAATACTTTGTCAGTTCATGCTTCATACGGAACGCTTCCTGTTCCGTAGAGGTCAGGATCACCCAATCATCCGCATAGCGAAAATTGTATTTCGGGGTGATTCCAGACCATTTCAGCCTTCGGGTATCGTTGCATTTGTGCTTGCATTGACGGTGCGGCTCCATATAGCAGCGCCCCACATACCAGTCAAAGTCATTGAGATACACATTGGACAGCAACGGAGATAATATACCGCCCTGTGGTGTTCCCATTTCTGTTGCATGGTATAAGTCCTGATCGATATATCCGGCTTTTAGCATTTGGCTGATGATTTTCAGAACCCTCTTATCGTGGATTCCGATTCGCCATAGCTTTTTCAGCAACAATCTATGATTGATGTTGTCAAAACAGCCCTTTATATCTCCCTCGACTGCCCATACCGGCTGGTCTTTGGATTTCACACTTGCATTGATGACATTGACAATATCCCGGATAGCGTGCTTCTGCGCCCGGTAAGGACGGAAACCATAGCTGTGCGGATAGAATCTCGCTTCGCATATCGGTTCCAGAATCAGTCGCATACATTCCTGTATAATCCTATCCAATACAGTGGGAATACCCAGAGGTCGCTTTTTGCCGTTTGCCTTTTCGATATACTTCCGTTTGGCTGGCTTCGGCTTGTAATTGGAGATATTTGATTGAATCAACTGAAATAGTTCTTCTTTTGGCATTTGCAGATACTTGTCCATTTTCATCCTGTCCACACCGGCAGTTTTGCTGCCCTTGTTGGACTTGATGTTATGAACAGCGGTTACAATAGTCACTTCGCTGACCATTGCTTCCAACAGTCCCGTGAATGAAACGCCTTGCCCCGATTTTTCATAGAGCAGGTCTTGAAACTGTTTCAATTCTTTTTCTGTTGAAAATCTGACGCTTAAATGCACAAGGTTTTCACCTCGCAGTTCGCCACCCGTCTTTCAGGGAGTTATTGGATTTTCTTTCGTGAAATTTACAAATCAATCTGACTCGTGCCCTTCGCCGTGGGGCATTTCAGCCCCGTGTAATTGGCATTACCCAATTGCAGACTACTATGGCACGGCTGACTTCCTGTATTCTTCATTGTGCTGTAACACTCCAAATACAGGCTCTCAAACGTTCCCAAATCTCTATCCTTGTGGTCAATAGACCGTTGAAACCCTTAGGCCGCTACCTTACACCGGGAGAACCTAACCACACTTTGAATCACAGTTGTTGTGTGGTTCCGCATGAATATTTCATTTCATGGGGCATATACGGAAAAACCAGCCGTATCTGCTTTCTCCAATCTTCATCCTTTCGGATGCCAAGCACTCTTACGATGCTGCATAGCTTTCACTACTGGATAGCCATAGGTTTCGGAAGCCCGCACCATTATTATCCATGCCTTTCGGTTTAGGTTTTCAGGTTACGACTTCACCACGCTTTGTACCCTGTCTATTTACAGATAGACAACGCACAGTGGAGTATTAGCTCTCGTACTGCCTGCGGTTTGACAGACCGCTGAGGGATTTCTCCTTTCCGGCATTGATTCTGTACGGCAGAGGAATTTCGCCTCTGAATTTGAGATTTGAGTTCTCTACGATATTTTCTTGATATATCAAGTGCTATCGCATGGTGCTTTTCGTCATAGCTGTCTGCTACGACTTATGCACAACGTTTCGCACGGTTCTTAAAATAGTGTGACTCGTCAATGAAGATGCGGTCAACGCCCAATTCTTCAAAGGTGACCACATCGTCCTTGCGGCTCTGGTCGTTCAGCTTGTCGATCTTGGCTTGCAGGCCCTTCTTGGTTTTCTCCATCTGTTTGATCGTGAACTTCTCCGCTTTTTCTCGTTTGGCTTCGGAAATGCCCATCATAATTTCGTCGATCTGCTGTTCCAGAATGGCCCGCTGGCGCTCTACGCTCATGGGGATCTTCTCAAACTGCGAATGCCCGATAATAACGGCATCATAGTCGCCGGTGGCGATTCTGCCACAGAATTTCTTGCGGTTCTTGGTTTCAAAATCCTTACGGGTAGCGACAAGGATGTTCGCTGCCGGATAGAGCTGCAAAAACTCAGTGGCCCACTGCTCTGTCAGGTGGTTGGGCACCACAAAGAGAGATTTTTGACACAGGCCCAGCCGCTTTGACTCCATCGCCGCCGCGACCATTTCAAATGTCTTACCGGCACCCACTACATGAGCCAGCAAAGTATTTCCACCGTAGAGAATGTGGGCGATGGCGTTGACCTGGTGCTTGCGGAGTGTGATCTCCGGGTTCATGCCTGAAAAGCTGATGTGACTGCCATCATACTCACGGGGACGGTTAGAATTGAACAGGATATTGTAGGTTTTGCAGATAGCCTCGCGCCGGTCCGGGTCTTTCCAGATCCATTCGGCAAAGGCATCTTTAATGAGTTCCTGCTTGCTCTGGGCGATGGCGGTTTCCTTCTTGTTGAGGACAGCGGTTTTCCTGCCATCGGCATCGTACACATAATCAAAAATGCGGACATCTTTCAGGTTCAGGGTGTCCTCAATGATCTCATAGGCGTTGATGCGCTTGGTGCCGTAGGTGCTGAACGCCTTCACATTGCCGGGGTCCATGCCCTTGCCCTCCATGCGCCACTCGCCGGTGATGTTGGAGTAATGCACCTCGATGCGCCGTTGAGTGCTGCGCGGAGTTCCCAGCGTTTCAAAAGTAAACTGACGTACATATTCCGTATCCAGCCATGTAGCGCCCAGCCGGACGGAGATCTCGCTGGCGGTGAGGTCGGTGGGCTGCACCTGTGCGAGTGCATCAGCGTTGATCTGATACTGCGTGTCCTGCTCCGCCTTGCCTTGGGCAACCGCCCATTTCTGACGCACATTGCCGGAAAGATATTCGTCCGCAGGCAGGTATTTCTCATGCCCATCGTTTTCGCCGGTGTAAGCAGGGTTCAGGAACACCACGCCGGTCAGTTCAGAAAACAGCGTCTCCTCGTCCTTGCCGGTGAGCCTGCCCATATAGTCCATATCCACATGGGCCTTTTCGCCAATGGACAGCGCCAGCGCCTCCACCGCCGTGTCTACCTTTTCAGCGGGTTTGTGACTGCGGATGGTGCGCTTGGTGAACAGGTCCGCCTTCCTTTTCAGGTTCCGGTCCTCGTCCAGAATTTCCAGTGAACACAGCAGGAAGTAAGAACTGTCCTGGTCAAAGGCAATGGCATTGCCGCGAGAGTTGATGAGTCCGTACTTTCGGGTGAAGGCGTTGTAGAGGGTATTCAGCTTGGCTTGCTGCGCCTTGATCTCTTCATCGGGATAGTCCTCGGTCTGGTATTCCAACAGCGTCCGCACACAGTCCCGCAGCTCGATCATGCCGCGGATTCTGCTCTCTGCCGTCTTGGATACCTCCACCGGGTTCATGCGGCTGTTTTCCCGATAATAGATCTGACCGTCCACCAGTGTATAGGAGAAGTTGCGGACAGCGGGATCAGCCTCGATGGAATGATCCTCGCCCTCCAGCTCATCCTCCCGGTCATAGGCGGTGATCTCGCCGTGGATATTTTGAACAGCCTCCGCCAGCAGTGCTTCCAACGGCTGCTCCGGGTACGGCTCGCAGGTAGGCGTGGGGCCGAACGGCCCGGACACCATCTTCATCTCGCCCAGCACCATGTCGGGGTGGTCGATGAAGTAGCTGTTCATCTGGATGCCGTTGCTGTCCGTCGCCAAATGCACCCACTCAGGCTCAATATCTACCATTCGTTCCCGCTTTTGCAGGAACAGAATGTCTGAAACCACCTCCGTGCCCGCTGCGGCCTTGAACGCATTGTTGGGCAGGCGGATGGCCCCCAGCAGTTCCGAGCGCTGCGCGATGTATTTTCGCGCGCTGGCGGTGCGCTTGTCCATGGTGTAGCTGGAGGTCACAACGGCGATAACGCCGCCCGGTCTGACCTGATCCAGCGCTTTGGCCACGAAATACTCGTGGATGGGGAAATTCAGCCGGTCATAGCGTTTGTCCGGCACATGGAACTGGCCGAAGGGGACATTGCCGATGGCAACATCGAAAAAGTTATCCGGGAAGGCAGTTTTTTCATAGCCCTGCACCGCGATACTGCTGCGCTGATAAAGCTGGCGGGCGATGCGCCCGGAGAGATCATCCAGCTCCACGCCGTAGAGCTTGCTGCCGCTCATGCTTTCCGGCAGCATACCGAGAAAATTGCCGATACCGCAGGCTGGCTCCAGAATGTTGCCCTGCGTGAAGCCCATCTGCCCCAGGGCGGCATAGATGCCGCGGATGACCACAGGCGGCGTGTAGAACGCCGTGAGCGTGGATTCACGGGCGGCGGCGTATTCTGCATCGGTAAGCAGTTCTTTCAGTTCAGCGTAACGAGAATTTTTCTCGTCAAAGAAGTCCGCCAGACCGCCCCAGCCCACATACTGTGCCAGCACCGCCTGTTCCTCCGCTGTGGCGCTGCGGTTCTCCGCCTCCACGGTTTTCAGGGTACGGATCGCGTCCAGATTGCGCTGAAAACGCTCCAGCGGTGCGCCCTCTCCGATGTGGTCATCGGTGATGCGGTAGTTCCGGCCATCCGCGTCCAGCGGATAGGCAAGCGCGTTTTGCTTTTTCTTTTTCGGCGGGGTGAGTACCGCAGGCGGCTTGTCCGTCTGTGGCTGCGGCGGGGCCAGCGCAGCGGGGTCCGCCTGCTCCATGTGAGCGCGGACATAGTCGATGGATTCCTTTCGGAAGATAGGAAAGCCCGTCCCGCCTTCAAAGGTCACATCCCGCAGCGATACATTTTGTGTATGATCGTCTACGCTGTCCACTTCAAACTGCCGTCCATCTATGGTCAGGCGTGTGCCAACGATAACGGGATCGGCAGTTGAAACAGGTTCGGACTGCGGCTGCTCCGGCTTCGCTGCGGTGTTCCTGGACTGCTCCACATAGAGCCATTCCGCCGCTTCCTTTTCGTTGACTGCCTTCCTGACCTGCTCCAGATAATCCTCAGCCTGCCACTCGCTGGGGAAGGTCTCACGGACGCCCTCGCTGTCAACATAAATTTCGTCCCGAATATCGTCCCAGACGGCGTAGCCGTCGTCCGTTTCGATCACGCTGAACCGCTCATAGGCGGGCGGCTGCTCTGCGGCAAGCCGTGCTGCATCCTCTGCGACCTGCTCCACAAAGCTGCGTTCCTGCTGAGGAGCATCATGCCGGTGATTGAACAGGCTGAACTCACCGTTTACATAGGCATAAAGTTGAAAATGAGTTTCATGGACAAATTCATAGTGGCGGTCATCTTTTTGCATTTCACCCAACCGGGCATTCAATGCGTCCATGAGCCACATTGCAGTGGACCTATCCTGCAATTCTTCTTCAATCAGCGGTACTGCCTGATAATAATCCATGCCCATGTAATAGGGACGCGGCACATTGTCCGGTGCATTGTACAGACTGGAGTAAATGGCCCGCGCCACCTGTCTCCGCTCATATTCCGGGATCTTTGCGATGGCATCCTCGCCGGGAAATCGCTGCTGTGTGATAAGTTTTTGATATTCCTTGACCACATTAGGGATGGTCAGATGGACGGTATCATATTTTTTGAATCCGTAGTCCCGCACATATTCCAATCCCTTATGAGTCTTGCTGTGATTGTAACCCGCACATCCGCCACCGCTGTACTCACCGAACTGGTTCTTGATGAATTTCTGCTGTTCTTCCAGCGTGTGAGGATAGCAGAAATGCGAGTACACCGCCAGTCGTCTATCAACACTGTCTCTTAGGAAAAACTGGTCGATCTCGTCTTGTGTGATGAACATTTTGCACTGACGCAGGAAATTTGGCTGGGCGTTAAAGTGCCGCTCCGGGTAGGGCAGACCGTCCAGCACAACACCGATCCGGTGGGTGTTATAGTCAGACAGGCGGAAACGCAGGATGTCCCTATCCGCGGCATGAGCGTCAAGGAAGGTATGATATTCCTGTGCCAGCGTTTGCAGCCCACCCTCTGTCTTTGCGAATGCAACCATATCCTCGTCCAGCTCCGGGTAGCCCTTGTGCTGGTCGTGGATGGCCAAAGTCTGCGGGAGCAGCCCCATGTCCCGGCCTTCCTTGGTCAGGTCACGGGCTGTCATCAGGATGGCGTCCATCGCTTCATGCAGCACCTTGTCCGGGGCCTGCGCCAGTTCGGATGCAGAGAGATAAGTCCCCGCCTCCAGCAGTTCCAGAATGCGAGCCGATGCCTGTTCCCATGTGACCATGGTCTTGCTGTACCCGGTGCGGACGCTGTCCCCTTGGGCGAGGTGGATGCCGTCCTCCAGAAACCACACGGCGTATTTGCGGCCTTCGTATTCAATGCCGCGCCCGTTCGCCCTACCGAACTCCCGGCGCAGAAATGATATATTTTCCGATTCTGGCCGCTCCCGCATATAAAATACGGCGATGCGCTCCGCACTGTTGGGTTCGTTTCCGCCTGTGCAGAGGGCCAGATCAATGACCTCCTGCGGCACCGTGCGGGCCGGAGCCAGGATACCGGAGGGTGCGTCTGCCGGAGCCTCATACACCGGGGCGTCGCCGCCCATGTCGAATAGGGCAAGCTGCTCTGCCATCACCGGGGCGTTTTGCAGGCCCAGCTTGATCTTGTACTCGCCGCGCTCGATCAGGCCCTCGGTCATTTCGGTGATGACCGACCATGAAAAAACGGACTCTGAGGTGCGGGAGAGGTAGCTGCCCTCCCACATCAAAAGTCCGTCCTTCTCGGCGTGGTAGCCTGTCCGAACACCGTCGGTCAGGACTTCCACCCATATATCGTTGTAGCTGTTTTTTAAGAACTCTGTGCGCTCCGCAAGGCTCTTGTGTGCCTGAAAGTATTCAAAGATCTCCTGTCGCTTGTGCTTGCGCCCGCCGTCATCCAGCAGATTCGCTTCAATGAGGTGCATATCCAGGAAAGCAGGAAGCTCCGTACCGTTGGGGGTTACGGCGTCGTGCTCCAGCGCAAAGGCTGCTGCCTGTTCCTGTGCCTTTTCGTCCGGGTAATCACCGTAGACGCGGAGGCACTGGCGTGTTTCGGCGTCATAGACGGCAGCGCCGTCATAGGCAAAACCATCTTCCTCCATCGTACCGGCAACATAGCCCTGCGCTGCGGCCTCCGCTTCTTCCAGCGTTTGATAGTCCAGCTTATCGTCAAAGCCGTTTTCAAAATGGTGATAGGCTGCAACCTGATAGGCTGCAACCTGATAGGGCGCGGCCATCTGCGCGGCGTAGCGGTCAATGGCTTCTGTGGTCAGCCATTCCGGCTTTTCCGGGAGGGCGTCATACAGCTCCCGCATTTTTTTGATCTGCGCGTAGACACTGCCTGCCCACAAATGCTTTTCACTCCGGCCACCAGCGCCAAGGAAGTAGTCACAGTCAGCGCGCAGGCGGTCCAGCAGCACATAATCTCCGCTGTGATCGACAAAGGCAGGAAGCTCATCACTTCCTGCCTCTGTGGGTTCTTCGGTTGTCAGGCGTAGATCAGGTCGCTGAGCACCAGCTCCTCCGCGCTGTGCCGGAGATTGTTCATCAGGCCCGTCCAGCGCAGGGGATCGGTCGCTTTCAGTGCCTCCGTCACGCCCTCGGCTCTCGCCATCTGCGCCACGGTCTGCTCCACCATCTTCCGCGCGGTCTGCTCGATCTCTGCCAGATGCTCCGTCAGCTTGCCGCTGGTCTTGAGGTTGGTGTAAAGCACTCTGCGGTGCTTCTTCAGGTACGCTCTCCGCAGCTCCGCGTACTTGCCCAGATGCACCTCCGGCGTCTGCGGCATCAGCAGGTTCGGCACCTGATAGCCGTTCTGCATCCTGTAAGTGACCTCCATGCTGTTCGCTCCTTTCATGGGGTGTTTCGTGTTGTTCTGTGTGGCCATCATAACCGTTTTTTTCGCGGTTTGCAAAAAATTGATCCCGCTGCGCCTGCATGACCGTTCGGCTGATCTCCCGCAGCCCCATCTCCGCGATGTCGCTGGTGGCGATGCCCAGGGCGTTGATGGTGGGCGGCGTGTTGAATTCATAAACGTGGGCAAACTCATCGGGCGAAAAATAATCGTCTGCCCGCAGGCCCAGCCGGGTCATCAGCATATATGCCACGCTGACCTCCAGCGCGTCCCGGTAGAACACCTCTAAATTGAGGTCGTCCAGTTCCTCCAGCAGGCTGTCCTCGCGGCAGTCGCGGAGATCTTGCAGGTAGTCTGTGATGTTATCTGCCACGGCATTGTGGCAGGCAGAGCGCACGGCGTCCGCCAGATTTTCTTTTTCGGCAAGGTTGCCGAAGGTGGCCTCCAGCGTTTCGATGACCTCCGGCTCAAAGGCCGGGTGCATCGTCCAGATGGGCAGCGGACGGGCAAAACGGGACGCATGGGTATCCGAAACATCAAAATAGAGCTTCAGGCAGTTTTGACCGTCATCACCAAATACGGCAATGCTCTTGGCCCCACGATTGACCCAGCGGCCAAACTGACGGTTCCAGCGCTCCATCTCAAGGACCGCCGTGGCGTCCGGGCGCTGGGCGTAGATCAGAATTTGATCATCGAAGGGACATTTGTAGTTATAGCAGGCCGCGCGGAGAAAGCCCGTCCAGCTTTGATAGCTGCCGGTGACGCTCTGCACGGTCTGATCGTACAGCTCGGTGATGAGCTGAAATTTGGTAGGCAAGTTGGCACCTCCTTATCGCTCCGGCTCCGCCCGCTTTTTTACTGCAAGCCGGTCATTCTTTTGCTGTTCTTTTTGGGCCTTTTCAAATGGCTTCCGCTGATAGCAATAAATATAAAACTGGTAATCACCTTTAACTGGCGTACAGCGGAGCATATACACATACCACTTTGTTTTCACCATGAATCCGCAAGAGGGAAGCAGCGCACCCTTGATGGCGCAGATCTGCTCATACCGGTTGCAGTAGCGGTTCATGCTGTCAAAGTCCCGCAGCGGGGAGCCCGGCTGCTCCCGCAGCCAGTTTACGGTACGGTCAATGTCGGCCTTAAACTCCGGCGTGTTCAGCGCATCCTGCTGGTGGGGCCACCATGTTGTATAAAACTGCTTGCCGCTGCCAAAATCACCCCGCAGGTGTCCCACGCAGCCCGCAGACTTGTCCTGTTCCTCGCTGCGGGAGAAATAGAGAGCGTGCAGCGCAGGCTCATTGACGCTGTAAAAGTCAATGACATCCTTATCACTGGCGGGATATTTCTCCTGAAATTCCGCAAGGGTACGGCATCCGCCATCTTGAAAGGAAAGACTACCGCTCTCCAGCGGAATCCACCCATCAATGGGAAGCTGGAACGGCTCGCGGGTAAGGACAGTACCATAGTAATTGACCACAATGTTTCGGGACAGTTCTACTGGCTCACCCCAATCCTCATCCCCGTGGCGCATCTCGTAGCGATATACGCCCTCCGGCACAGTGGCTCGGTCAATGCGGCATTCTGTAAACAATGCCGGTCGGTCAAAAATCGTGACTTCCTGATAGTTCTGCTTGCTGGCGTCATACTGGCTCACCGTGCTTCACCTCGTTCTTTCTGATTTTTTGCTTTTTCTTTTTTCATCGAAGGATAGGGAATAAACTCTTCCTCGCCCTCGATCATGCTGAACGATGAGCGCAAAAACGGGTGTGTCTCCCGCTTCTGAAGCTGGCGGATCATATCCAGCGCGGCTACTCTCGACGCGGCGCTGCCCTCCATCGTACCGTCCCTGAACACATAAAACCGCTTCATCGCTCGATTCCTCGCTCTCTATGCTTATTTTTCTCCTGATGCTTCTGCGTCAGAAACTCCGGCACTTCCTTGAAACCAACGCTATCCGTGTAGTAGGCGGTTTTCTTTCCACCTTGCTTCAGTACCACGATGTCGCTTACGGACATGGAATGCATCCGACGGGCAAAGGGGCGATGGTCGCTGTTGTGCTTTGCCCAAAGATGTTCCAGCGAATTCTCCTTTGCGAACATACCGGCATAAGAACGCTGATAATCAGCGTTCTGGAGTTTTCCCTTTGCCGCTTCATAAGGCCGGAAACAGTAGTCTACATCAGCGATTGCAGGGATCTGATAGATTTCATAGGTGCCGATCTCGGCGCTGATTTTCGGCGTTCTGGGAACATAGGTATTGCCGCTGCGTTCCTGCATTTCTGCAAACTCGCAGATATGATAGGCAGAATTACCGATGCAGACATGGCAATCGTCAATGTACTTACAGGGCAAAACCATCTTTTCACCGTCAAAGCGGGTAATGACGATGCTTTCCCCGTCCTTGATGGTAAAGAGCGTGTGGTATTCGCTGTCGATGAAGCGGATTATGCGCTTGTCATGGTCAGGGTTTGGAAAGGCGATAACGCCCATGATGTTTACCGGCTCACGGTCACTCATCGTGATTCACCTCTTTCTTTTTTCGGCGTGGTGCGCTTTTGTTCCTGCTGCACCATGCGATTTTGTTGCTTTTTATATTCATCAGTTGCCCGTTCACAGAAATCCTCGATGCAGGAAGAACGGTCAGAGCGGTAATGCCCCCAAAAGAAATTGGGTGGGCCGTCCCCGTCGTTTTTGCAGTTGCGCTGCCATGTGACAAAGGGGGCAGGGGCTTTTTCACATTCGCCCATGACAAACTCGGCACTGCCGACGCGGATGCGGGCGGTGATGTGGTATTCCTGATTGACTGCTTCGCCCACTACATAGCTGCCGTGTTCTAACTGGATGGTGCAGCTCCCGTTTTGTGCAAAGGTCGCTGTCACCGGCATGGCCGGTACTCCACATAGCATATCCGGCAGCATGATGAACTGCGACCTTTGGCTCATCAGCTCTTGCGGCAGTTTGTCCATAGGCAGGTAAAAGTGCTGCTTGCCCATGATCTCATAGCGCAACAGGAAACTGCTGACGGGATAGTACACGCTCATGATTGGGTCTTTGATATGGCCTTGGACGATGTTGGAATTCACATATCTTGCATTATCCAAATACCATTGCGGGTTCGCGCCTGGTGTATTCCAGCCGAACATGGAGCCTGCCAGCATTGCCGCTTCCTGAATATCCGTAATGCCGCGCCGCGCATTGTGGCTGCTGGCGATCTCACGGTTTTCTTCGCGTTTCCCGGTGTCCCACTCGGAGGGATAATAGCCGCGCTCACCGCACCGGATGATAATAAGCTGCCCGCTGGACGGCAGAATGGAAAAGCAGGTTTCCGGTAGCTCGTTCCTGCGCATCGGTTCGTTCCTCATCGCGCCTGCTCCTGCTGCCGCTTGCGGTGCCAGCCCTCCAGCAGCTTGATGATGACCTCCTCCATCTGCTTTGGGGTGTAGCTGGCGGGAAAGTATTTTTGCAGGCGGTCGTTGCGGATCGTGACCTTGCGCTCCAACGGCTTTTCCTCCCGCATGATGAGGTCGATGATGTTATTTTCCAGCTTACCCTCGCCGCTGAGCTGCTTGAGCCGTTGGGCCTGTCCCAACGACGGGGATACCTCATCGCGCTCCATGACCAGCAGGAGGTAGGTCTGTTCTTTT
>OLYC01001912.1_pt1 | contig 13190 bp, 6 predicted proteins | sample 1674271 | NCBI WGS metagenome assembly OLYC01 (sample SAMEA103958154, study PRJEB25191) | human gut metagenome
GCACATCCGTGAACGGAAGCTTACCGTTTGTAAAGGTGACTTCAATGCGCGTCGAAACAGAGAGCTTGTCTACAGTGTAGCTCGCAACGGGTCCGACAGACTTGCCATCCACCTTGACGTCCTTCACACGATAGCCCTTGTCGGGCTTGAAAGTAAATGTCACGGATTTGCCGAGATGCGAGAGTGTGAGCTTCGGCTCGACCGTGCCGTTCTTTCCGACCGTCAGAATCTTGCCGAGCAGCTGCTCAACATAGCGTTCCGGGCTGATGTCCGCTGCACGGAGCCAGCCGTTGTAGTAAGTTCCGTTGCCGAGCGAGGGATGCTGCGAATCGCCCGACCAATCGGAGACTTCGTGACTGTAGTCGTTGACATAGTGCCAAACGACCATATCGCCGTCTTCCAGCTTCTGATCTGTCAGTGCATTGCTCGAATGTTTGCCGTTGAGCGTGTACATCCAACCGGAGCGTTTGCCGTTCGTAAATTCACTCAAGGAATACCCGCCGAGGCACGACGGGGCGTAGATCGTCTTCACATAGCCGCCTTCTGCGCCGATGGCACTCAGACCGGCGTCGCTAAGCGCCTCTGTAAACAGATCATAGACTGTTGCGTTGCTTGCCAGCTCATACTTCGTGGTCGGAATCCAGGTGACGTATTCGGGCAGATAACTGTCGGTCGTCAGGTTGACGTCCTGCGTTGCCTCCAGCGAACCAATGAGCCGGAAGGAAACGGTGATGTCTCCCTTTCTAACGGCGTCCAGATCAGAGATTGCCTGCCGCAGAATCGAATCCACCTGCGGGCAGCTCTTTGCGGAGGTAATATCTCGCTGCGCCTTTGCCAGAATCTCCGAAAGCTTCTTTCTGCCGGCCTCGCCATAATCCTTCTGGTCAATGCCGAGGTAGTAGTCGTTCAGTTCCTTCTTGGCGTCTGTCTTCTTATTTGCGAGAAGTTCTGCGTATTCCTTTTCTGCGTTTTCAAGAATTTCCAGATACCCGTCAGGCAGCTGCGCCTTATCCGCGTTGGAAAGCTTTTTATACGCTTCTCTTGCGGCAATGATGTCCTCGTAGCTGTCTTCCGTGACCGAACCGATGGCATCAATTTTTGCTATCACGGACGCAACGCTTTCGGGCGTGTTGTCCTTCAGATCGGTCATGTCATACAGCGAGGTCTTGCCGTTCTTCAGGCGGTAGTACGAAACGAGCGCGTAATAGCTCTGTTCCGTCGCCATGTCGTTTGCGTCTGCATCCAGCTTGTGCGAGAACTTGCCGTTTCCCTTATAGAAGCGCATCAGACCGTCAATCGGGGAAAGCTTCTTGTCGCCTGCCTGGAAATGCCTTTCTGTTGCAGGATTCTTGCCGAGCGAGGTCAGCGCAACAATAACCTGTGCGGTGCTTTCTGCACTCAGTTCATTGTTGGCGTTGGGGAACGCGCCGGTTGCTTCGTTCTGCTGCAAAATCAGGTAGCTGATTGCCGTATCGACTGCATCCTTTACGTCGGAGTTTGTCTTGTAATACGGAGCGAGAGCCTGAATTGCCATCGCAGTCATATCGACGTCGGGTGTCGTGCCGTCTGCCGACCAGCCGCCCTTTCTCTGTGCGTCCAGAATCTCCTCAATCAGATCATTCCGGATGGTCGCGTAGTCGGGGACGGTGTACTTCTGGCTGTCGATTGCAAGAAGTGCGAAGATCGGTCCAGTGACGCCTTGCTGAACTGTCCAATCGAAATCACTGTAGCCCTCCAGCAGATTCTTGCCAGCAACAAACGTCTGCGGGTCTTCGCCGAGCGCAGTCAAGGCAAGAATGATGCGGGAGTTTTCAGTAGATTTGTCATTGGACAGCTTGCCGTTATTGTAGTTTGCATTGATGTAGCTGCGGACGGAGCGGAGATATGCGTCCTTGCTGCTGGAAGAGATCACATGATCCGCGCGTGCAAGGCCGAGCATGAGCCATTCGCCGCCAACAGAGCCAGTCGAGGGATTCTTGAGTGCCAGCGCATTGCCGGTCGCGGTGTAGGCGTCGGAAATCTGCTGGTCGGTGTACTTGTCGCCGGGCTCCGGGTCGGATGAACCGCCGCCCTTAATGTCGTCAACCTTATAATCATCGGTATAGTGGAAGATGACCACATCGTCGGCGCTCAGCTTCTTTGCCGCAATGCTGACACTGGGATATTCCCCATTGACGGTGTATTTCCAACCAGAAAGATTACCGTTCGTAAACTCGCCGATTTTCTCGCCCTTGTATGTGAGCGACTTCACATAAACCGAATCGCCGGTTCCGGAGGTTTCCGGTGTGATACCATTCTTCGTCAGGATCGGCTGCAAGAAGTCCCAAACAGTTGTATCCGGGTTTACCTGATAAGTGTCCGTCGCAATCCATGTCGTAAGGTTGCCATCTTTCAAGGTATGCACATCGGTTTCCGTTTCGGTATGCACATGGTCGCCGAGGAGGGTGAAGGTCACGGTGATCTTCTCCGTGGGGTCTTCCAGCTCCTGCTCGACGGCTTCGAGCTTACCGAGAACCGACGCGCCAGCCCATTTCAGAAGGTCTTCATCTGCTTTGGACATTGCCTTGCGGATCGCGTCCACAGAAGCCTTTACCTGCTCCTTGTTGCTGTCATCGATGTTGGCAGCATCGGGGAGGGCGAGAATCTTCTTATAGAGATCATCCGCCTTGGACGTGATGTTGTCCTGCTGTGCCTTGAGTGCAAGACCCTTGGCAACGAGCGCCTGATACTTCGCCAGAACGTCGCTTGCAACGGCCTTCCGGCTGGCATCATCCATTGCCTCGTACTGTGCGATCAGCTTTTCAAGGTCAGCAAGATCGTCAGCCGTCAGTGCGTTTGCGGCGGGCATCTTGTTGACTTCGTCGGCGAAGGCTTCATACGGCATACCCCAAATGACATCGGGGCGCATTTCCTTTGCTTCGGCTGTTCTGCCAGCTGCGACCAGTGCGTCGTAGACATCGTCGTACAGATCGTAGTACGCCTTACCGCAGGCAGTCGTCTGCGTGAAGGTTTCAGGCATAGAGCTTGTGTTGACGTTCAGCGTCTTTGCCTTGGCGATCAGGGAATCGTACTTATCAGCGGTGAGCGTGTACCGCGCCCAAACGTTGCTGCCGTGCAGAACGTCACCCAGACCGATAATCATGTCCTTGGGCAAAACGCCGTCATTAGACCCATTGCTATAGAACAATCCATCTTTGTACATAGTCTCTTTGATTGTCTGTAGCGGAGTATGATTGCCATAAGCAAACTGCACGTCTGGATCGGCACCAGCAGACGCGATGGCAGAAAGCACGCAGCCAATAGTATAAGCGTTGCCGCTGCTTGCGCCGTGGTAGCTTTGATTTGTCCAAAGGCTGGTGTACGTTCCGGAAGTATCCTGAACGTCGTGCAAGCTATCCACGTAATACACTAGTTCTTTTGTCGAAAGCTCACCGGACAAAGCTGCGATTGTCCATGCTCGAGTGTCGAGATCAAACGTCCGATTAAGTGCATTTTCTGTTGAAGCAGGATGCTTCAACCCAGCAGCTTGCGCCGCAAAAGTATACCAAACATCATTAGCAAATGGACCGGTACCACAGTCAATTAGACCCTGTACATAGTTGTAATGCTCATTCAAAACGCCGTTTTCATATCGCGGGAAATCATAGGGATTGCGACCAAGCATGATAATTTCCATGATGCAGGCTGCCCAGTCCGTAGCTTGAGTCATGGTATGCTTTGCGGGGTGCATAACAGACTTTTTATCAAAGTCAAATGCCGGTTGATCTGATGTACCTGTTGTCGCCTTTGCCATAAAGACATTCCAATAGCTTCCGAAGGTATAACCGGGGGCAGTTAGATCAGTGTACCATTTGCCAAGAAGTTCTTTAGCAAGAGCTTTTGTGTCATCAGAGACTGTTGAAAATGGAATTGTACCATTTTCATAACGTGTAACAAAATAATACTTCGTTATAGTGTATTGGTCTTCGGCTTTAATTGTAAGGCAGTAAAAATCTTTTTTGGGGTCGAGTTCAAACGTCTCGCCGTTGGTATAATTTGTACCATTGATGGTAGCTGTAGAACCAGCAGGAAGCGTAATGACCATAGTGCCGTTCTGAGCAGATGCACTTGTATAATCCAGATAGTATGCGTAAGTATTTGCGTTAAACGGAATGTCTAATTTTACGTTACTAACGGAAACCTCTGGGCTGGTTGCGCTGGAAGCATAAATAACACTAACAGGATATTCCGTTGTTTTGTTACCATCTGCCGAGGTTACACGAATCGTAAAGCCGGGATCATCCTGCCCTTTTAACGCCTCCATGTTCAAAAAGACACAAGAACCGACTTGTTTTCCAACAATCAAGCCTGAAGCATTTGAAACGATCTCCGCAGATGCACCAGCAGCCTTCGGACGTAACGAGAGTAATACCGCGTGTGAATAATGCTGCGTGCTATTTGCATCTGTTTTGTAGCGTATAGGCAATGCTAAAGTGTATTTACTTGTTTCCTCGTTCCATACAAACGGGCAAGATTCTAATTGGGAGTCTTTATCGCCAAATCGCAACGCTGCGATAGACGCTAAATCTGTATCAGTTTTTTCAGAGGGAATCTCTGTTGCGGACTCGCCGATATAGTTAATCAGATAGACAACCGAATTGGTGCTGAAAACCGGTGTGCTGCTTTCGTTACCTGTTCGGTCAATATATCTATCACCCAAGCCAGTTGTAGCAGAAGTAACACTGGGATCTAAATAGAAGGAAAACGCATCGGTGTACACTTCCACAACATTCAGTCCGGGTTTCAACGTAAAGGCAGGACTGGAATAATCCTGCTCGTCCTTAGCATTACCGGCAAAAAATCCATTTGCAGGTAGACGCTCGCCGTTAACTACCACCCAGTTGCTCTGAGCCTTATTCCAATAATATCCGCTTCGATTTGTATTGACTCGTTGTGTGCTTAAATCGTCACCACCGCTCTGGATCTGCGCACGAAGCACAATGGGAGTGGCAGATGTCACTGTTCCATGTATAACTGAGCTTGTTGTATTGTACGATTGTAGGTTGCTTACCCAAAACGTTCCCGGAATCGTGGCGGTGCTGTCCTCATCAACGAGTGTTACAACCTGCGGCCGACGAGAAACTTCACGCTGTCTGTAATCATTATCGACAACAAGCGTATAGATATTGCCATCACTCAATTGGATATAATAACATTTTCCAAGAGTGTGCGATATAGCAGAAGTTCCTTCGAAGCCTGTTTCATAGGTTTGCGCAAGCAGTCTGAATGTACCAGTTTCCTCATCGACAGTCAAGGCTCCTGCCTTCTCCAAATCAAACTGATCTGCCGGTGAACCACTCCAGACTTTTTGAATGGTTACGCCGTCGGGAAGAACGCCGGTAAGTAATACGGAGCCAAGAGCAATCGGCGAAGAATCCATCATATCAGCAGTCTGCCATTTCAAATAATAGACAGAATCTGAACCTTCAAGTTTCTCAATTTTTTGGTTGAAAGCACCGTTCAACTCAAAGGAACGCTCAACACGCTCACGCACAACAACACGTGCAACCGTACTGGTTACACTTTCGCTTCGCGCACCGCTTCTTCCCGTGACAACTACTTTATAATATGTGGTTCCAATGCTGCCGGTTGGCGGCGCATATGAAGAAGTAGTTGCATTGCTGATTGCTTCTGTTACAGCATTTTTGCTTGCACCCTTGTACCACTGATACGTCAGCGTAACACCTTCCGCAGCAGAAGCCGTCACAGACAATGGCTCCAACGTACCATTCGGCTCACAAAGATGTCCACTATAGCTCAGATCCTTTGTAATTGTTGGAGTCGGATCAATTTCTTGAGTACCTGTTACAAATTTGAATTTGAAAATGCATTGTAACTCATAGTTTCTTGTCACAACAGGCGTTCCAGAAGAAGGATCTACGCCCGTAATTGCGCCAAGATACAATGCGAGATAATCCGTTTCTCCGCTTCCATCTTTTAAGGAGACTTTAACTTGGGGATTTTCCAAAGAAATCTCGCCAGTTGATGGAAAATCCGAAGAAACCACTTCATTGTTTACAAGCGGTTTTGTTGTGTCTGTATGTGTTTTTTTGACATTTAGGCTAACAGTACCGTCCGTAGAAACAGACGATGCTGCTTTGTAGAATTTATATACCTGCCCGCTATCACTGGAGAGTGTTTCTAAATTACATACAAACGAGACTATATCCGCTGCATCCGTTACCGTTATTACATATTCTTTTGCATTGTATACGGCATTATCCTGTAGTGAAATTTGCTTTGTTGTCTTTTCCGTCTGGCTGCAATTTTGCGTCAGCGTGATTGATTTGAAAAGGATATGGTCGAGCGCAATGGAGGTTGTCTCAGCGCCGAATACTTGAACACTTAAAAGCCCCAGGAGGGCAACTACTAAAAGTAGCGAAATTATTTTTTTCTTTACCATCGTGCTACACTTTCTTCAGTTGATATAAAGAGGGAACATGGGGCGTTGCCCCATGTTCCCTCAAGTGAGACATTAGTTGGAGCTAGACCAGCTCATAGTAGACGTTTGGAAAAACAGGGTAATTACATCGCCGTTCTGAACCGTAGTGCGGTTCATATAATCCGTACCATCCACATTATTAACCTGGAAAATCCAGTCAGTTCCAGTGTAAGTGTAATCGGTTCCGCCGTCAGAGCGAGGCGTTGCGACTGTGGAGCCGTTGCTGCCCAGATTTTCCGTGACCGTAGTCAAGACATACTGGCTATTATAACTGCTGCGCTCTGCAGTCAAGTATACAAGCGCTTTTCCAATCTCGTTGGTGGCATTGCCGTTGGCATCCGTGATTGGAACGTCGATCCAAGCAGCATTGCGAAGCTTTGTGTAAGAAGCGTCATTAGAAATTGTCTGAACGGCATCATACACGGTCGGATTGGAGCCTGTAAGCGTGACGCTGCGGTTACCAAATCCAGTCATGCCGCTGCTACTGCGCTTGTAGATCTGCACTGTAACAGTAACAGCATTTGTGCTGTCAGTGGCAGCGAGGGCGGATGCGGTTAAGGCAAAGATCATAACCATTGCCAGAACCAGAGCGATAAGTTTCTTCGAGTTCTTCATGTGTTCCTCCTTATATATTTCTCTTGTCCGTGCATACAGCCCGGCTTGGACACTTCCGGACTGCCGCGATGGGGGTCTCCTGGAACGCAGCATCGCGTAACTGCGGTTTTCCCTGTCAAATTGCTTTGCGATCCCCGGCTCCGCGTTCCCAAGCAGGACCGGGGACTCTACGCACTGGCTGTCGGCTCACAGGGGGATGGAGCCTTGCCTTTATACAAAACCGTTCCCAGACGGATTGCATATAATATTTTGCTATGGGCGCTTACTCTGCGGCGCTCTCGCTCTCGGCGGCGACCTGTTCTGCCTTGCGCCGCTGCCGATTGGCTTTGCGTCTGGCTTTTTTCTCCGCCTTGCGCTTTTCGCGCTGGATAAGCAATTCTGCCTGATACAGCTTCGTGTTTTTCAGCGGCTTCGGGAAGTATTCCATACTGTGTTTCCACTCGCCGATACCCTCGACTGCACTTTTCCACGAGCCGAAGCGGAAGTCAATAAATTCGCCGCCGATGATCTCTGTCCTTGTCGGCGTCCGTCCAAGCTTCTTTGCGCAGTCCTGTAAGTATTTTTTCAGCTGCTCCAGAGAATCGTTCTGGTGCGCAAGTGCAAACTCAATATTCTTCCGCGCGATGGCGGTGACAGTTCTTTCTGCCAGTTCTTCCTCGACCATCTGCGAAAAATGCGCGTCTCTCTGGTTCTGGTTCATCCGTCTGCCCTCCATACAAGGGTGCGCGGCTGCTTTCTTCTCGCCATCTCGGCACGCACGATTCGGTCCTGTTCCCGGTAAAGCTCCTGCACGATTTTCCGTTTGGACGCACGCAGGGGCGTGAGGGCAGATTTGATGCTGCCGGTGCTGATCGTTTCAAGCGCGACCTCCCAACTGCCAAAGCGCAGGGCGATAAATTCGCCGCCGATCACCTCGCATTTGCGCGGCAGGTGCCCAAGATCGTCCGTACAGGCTTTCAGGTATTCGGTCAGCTGCTCCAGAGAATCCTTCTGATGCTCCAGCGCAAACTCGATATGCTTGTGGCAGAGGATGCGGTCGATGCGTGCGTAGATTTCCCGTTCGCGTATGGCTGCAAGCGGTTCTTTTCCCATGAGTGCCCATCTCCTTCCTTTTTGCAAAATGCAATCTTCTGAGAGAATCACATTTTTCTTCACAGAATGAAAAAAGCACCAATTCCCGTTCAGAGAAATTGGTGTTTTACGGCTGATGATCGTCGGATTCCTCCGTCCTTCGATACATCAGGCTCATCCTGCCGCACATGGTAGAACACGAACGGCTGCGAAGATAGCAAAGTATTCTGACTAGCAATCTGAATGGCAGTTCTGCCATTCGCGGATCGCGTCTGCCTTCTCACAGGGGTTGGTTACCCTGCAATGACGCCCTTTCGGACCAGCGGTTTCCCGCCTCGACGTTTTCCTCATGCGCACAGCTCCAGGGAGAGTAGGTTACTTCCGATTTAACCGCCAGCCTGCCGGAAACACCAACCGGCAACCCAACGGCTACACATCTTCGGATGCGAGCATTAAAATATGAAGTTGTAAGATAGTAGAATCAGTTTTTTCTTGTGTGGTATCCTAACCGTGCGTACGGCAAGGATTTTTTCACGTAAAGTGTCCCAATCCATGTGAATTAAGATTGGAAATACCTGTGGCAGCAAGCACCTTGCCGCCTGCTGACGGGAGTTCTGACGGGAAATGGGCGCAAAAAAAGCCACCGGCGCAGCTGCCGGTGGACACAAAACGTCATTATTTTCAGATGATCATGCGCCGATTTTGAGGAAAGCGATGCTCTGGATACAGCGGCGCTTGCTCTCCATCGATGGGTGGACATAGAGCTTCAGCGTCGTTTTAATGTCCGCGTGACCGAGCAGCTCACTGACGCTTTTTATATCCGCGCCTGCCTCCACACATCTCGTCGCAAACGTGTGCCGCAGGGCATGAAAGCCTCGGTGACGGATGCCGCAGCGCCGCAGAAGCACCGTGAACTGATACTGGCAGGTGCGCGGGTCCATGGGGCGATCTTCGCGGTCGGTCATCAGATAGGCATCTGGCGGGAGCTTCGCGGAAACCCTTTTCAGCAAAAGCAGCAGCTCTGGATGCAGCGGTATGATCCGCTCGGAGCTGTCGCTTTTCGGGCGCTGCACCAGAAGCTGGGATACGCCATGCAGCGTGACGCGCTGCACAGACCGGCGGACATGGAGCGTCCCGGAAAGAAAATCAATATCGCTTACGCGCAGCGCGCAGGCCTCACCGACGCGAAGTCCCGCATGAAGCGCCAGCATTACGGCAAGGCTGATTTTCTTTGACGGGAATAGGGCTTTTCCGAGTACAGCAAGCTCCGTCTCAGAAAATACGTCGATCTTCTTCTGCGTACAAGCCGGGAGCTTCGCGTTCAGCGCGTCGCAGACGCAGTGATACTCCCGCTGAGCAAAGCGCAGCAGCGTCTTGATCAGCACCGCCAGATCGCGTACTGTTTTTGCGGATAAACCGCCGCTGCCGTCAATGCGTCCGTGCTGCTTCATCCAGAGCAGAAAATTAGAAAGCTCTTTTGCCGTCAGCCGGGAAACAGGGATGCCTCCGAGGTGCGGCAGAATATGGCGTTCCAACATGAAACGGTAACGCTCCCGTGTGGAGAGTTTGACATCGGTTTGAAGCAGATACTGAGAAAAAAGCTCTTTCAGCGTCAGCTCACACGCAGCCGTGCTTTCGTGTGTCAGCGCCTGCATTGCTGCCAGCTGCTTCTTCTTTGCAATATCGTGCGTCCGCCCATAGACAGACTTGTATTTTGCCTTGCCATTTGGCAAGCGCATGGCGATATACCGCGCCTCCCAGCGACCGTCTTTCCGGTGATAAATGTTCTCTCCGTATTTCGGCAAGTGCTCCACCTTTCCTTTTTACCAGAATCATGACGGCAAATACAAGACAAAACCGTTCTGCATCTGCTGATGCAGATTTACATAACTGCTTCACACACTTTTTACACGATGAAATTTGCAAGAAATTGATGATTGAAGACATGGAATCGGGTTGACTTTTCTATATCTGCATGTATAATAAATGTGAAAGTAGAATATTTTGTGGTTTAATCGTCACGTGAAGTGGGACACTTTACGTGAATTTTTTGCTCAAAAATAAAACGGCCTTCGCAGCACACTACGCCCACGAATGCCGATTCACTGGCAGGAACTCCTGCCGGTAAAAAGCAGACCGTTGACGAGGCGTCGCTTTTGTTCCATGCTCAGGCGCGTATCTGACTTATCTCCCGCAGTTGGAGCTTCACAGTGACCGGTTCGCGGGGACTTTCACCCCATTCCGCATTGAGTCCGTTCCCTTTAGAAACGAACACCTGAACAGTCTATTCCTTTCTTTTATTTTAGCGCATTTTTCTGAAAATGCACGAATTATTTTGAAGAAGGCTCCTTCTGATTTCCTTTCTTAGATTCAGATTTCTTTTTCTGTATTGGTTCTCAGCTAGAGTTGGTCCTTCAAGCTACGCCGTGGTGTCGCGGCGCTGGTGACAGCAAAAGCGCGGACGTTCCCCTTGGCGGGAGCGTCCGATTTGCTATTTGCCCTCTATATTTATAATGTATAAGTTTGACGTGCAGCTCCCGTTTTCACGGTGTCGGCGCTGGCGCTGGATGTATCCGGCGCGTTCTAAGTCATTCAAGGCACGCTGAACCGTGCGCGGCGAGAGGTGCAGGTCGCGGGCTATCGTCTTGATGCCCGGCCAGCAGCTCCCGCCGCCTGCACGGTCACGGAGGTACATATAGACTGTCCGCGCCCGGTGCGGCAGGTCGGGATCGGCGTAGATTTCACAGAAGAAGCTCATTTCTCGCCGTAGCTGCTCATATAGTCATCCGCTTTCGGCGTTGCGACCTGCTGCGGTTTCGAATACAGACTTTTCTTGATATTCATCAGCAATTCCTCCTTTCCGGCGTAGTAGACCTCGCGCTGGGCGCGCTCCGGTGTCTGATATGGTTCTTCAAACTTGATGCCCCATTTGAAATATAATTGCAGCTTTGTGCGCATGGGATGCGTGCCGGTTTTCATGACGATGAAATTCCCCTTCGGGAGATTTTTCAGTTCGTCCGGCGATAAAAGCGCGCGCTCCGCCATCTGCAAGCTCTGGCTTGTATTATCCTTGCCCTTGCTGACAGAACCGGTCAGAACAGTCCGGCTGCCGAGGGCTTTGGACAGCGTTTCTGCCGTCTGGCTGTTGGGCGCGAAACCGCCGAAGATCGTGTCCTGGCAGTTGTCACCGATGATTTCTGCGCCCTCTTTGCCGTAATTTTTCTCTAACTGCGCGAGACTTTGGATGATCGGCACGAGCGTCAGCTTGCGTGACCGGCCTGCGGAAAACAGCGGCAGAATGTCAAAGGGCGGCATCGTGCCAAGCTCGTCGCAGTAGAAGACAACACGGTTTTGCAGCTTGCCGCCATGCTCGTCGGCCACAGAAAACAGCTCCCGCGAGAGATTTTGGATCATCAAGCCTGCCATGAAGTTTTTAGTTGAATCTTCCTCCGGCAGTACAAGAAAGATTGCTGATTTCTCAGCGGCGAAGTGTTCCGCGTCAATGGCGCTGTCAAAGCAAAGCACCTGTTCCAGCTCGGAATCGAGGAAAGCGTTCAGTCTGGAAAGCACTGTGGACATGACAGACGCCATGCCCTGTTCCGAAGTATTGAGGGCAGCACCCGCGAACCATCTGGCTTTGTGCGTCGAGGGAAGGTTGTCCATCAAGACCTGAAAGCCGGTTTTCTTGTTCTGGCCGCTGGGCGCGAGAAGCTCCTGCACCAACTTGAAAACAGATACGATATGCCGCTTTTCGTGACCGGCACTGTCGGGTGGAACGTACTCGGCAAGCAGCAGAATGACCGATGTGAGAAGCCCTTCGGCTGCGTCATAGAAGAACGCATTCTGTCCGCGATCCTGATCGTCGCCGCCCGGATTGACGATGGTTTTGGCGAGGATTTTTGCATATTTTTCCGCTTTTGCCCGCGCCGCAAGGTTGTCCGGATGCTCGCGTGCAATGTCCATGTAGCGGTTAATCAGCGTCAGCAGATTGCTCCCATCCGAGCGCGTCGGGTTGCGAAGATCGATCACGGAAACGTGATAGCCGTAGTACTTTTTCGCAATTGTGCCGTAATTTCGCGCGAGGTCACCCTTGGTATCCAACGCTAGATAGCTCATGCCGCTGGCGCAGGCAAACTCCAAATTGGGATACAGGAAAAAGGCAGTTTTACCGACACCGGACGCACCGATCATCAGGCAATGCACATCGTCACGGTCAACCAGCGCATCTAACTGCTTGCCGCGCTGTGTGCTGCCGAGGATCAGTCCCTGCACTTCGGGCAAGTTCTTTCCCGTGCGCCAGCTTGCAACGTCAAACGGCACGTTTGCGAACGTCTTTTTGACCTCCTGCGTGGTTGCCCACCGCGCAGTTCCGTGCTGCCCGTCACCCACGGTTTTGGACTTGATGCCGTTGAGCGAGTAGTTGTTCGTGAGGACGGACAGCAGAACGATGAACAGCACAATCACCACGCCGACCGCGATCAGCGGCGTTATAGACTCAGGCATGGTGCAATTTCCTCCTTCTGAGCATAGAGAAGATCGTCGTTCCAGTCTTTCAATTCCGGTACAAGCCGTTCCGTCATGATGCCGCGCTCGCGCAGAAGTTCTGCCATCCGCTCACTCGCGGCGTGACCGGCTTTGTCATTGTCGAGGCAAAGATAGACGATCTGCGTGTCCGGTTTCAGCATTTGCACCACCGGAATCGGCGACGTGCCGCAGCAGGCAACATAGCTATGCTCCTGCCACTGATGCGGGTTCATGGAGATGTACGAAAGCATATCAATGGGCGCTTCAAACACATAAAGGCTCCCGTCCGTGCCGGTATGATGAAAACTGTAACGTGGGTCGCTGGACTCGACATTCAGCCGAAAGGCTTTGCCGAAGCTGTTCGTGCTGCGCAGATGGGCGTGGCGTGGGCAGTTTCCTTCATCCGTGCCAATGAACACGGCATTGTGATGCGCCGCGTCCTCGTAGAGCAGCTTCTTGCGAGCAAAATAGGAAACCACATCCGCGTCCAGCCCGCGCG
>OLYC01001913.1_pt1 | contig 13188 bp, 13 predicted proteins | sample 1674271 | NCBI WGS metagenome assembly OLYC01 (sample SAMEA103958154, study PRJEB25191) | human gut metagenome
TTATGAAAAACTTGATGAGATTGAGGAATATTGCTTGGGGAACATGCGGAATATACCCTCATTATTTGTAACTTCGCATCCTTTTTTGAACTGAGATATGCGAAGGGACGCGATAGATTTCGGCTCGGACAACATTCCGAAGCTATTCGGCAAGATGCTCATGCCGACACTTCTCGGCATGCTGTGCATGTCCGTCATGACAGTCATAGACGGTGTTTTCATCGGACATGGGGTAGGAAGCGACGCGCTGGCGGCAGTGAACATATTCTCGCCTTTCTGGCTCCTGATGACGGCCATCGGAATGATGCTTGGCATAGGCTGTTCGGTCTTGTCGTCGATTCACCTGTCCCAGGACAATATCAAGGCCGCGAGAATCAACATGACCCAGACATTGATCTTCGGGGTGACATTGGCCTTGATCATCACCATACTTGTCGGGGCTTTCAGCACCCAATCCGCCCGCCTGCTCGGATCTTCGGACAGACTGCTTCCGTATGTTCTTGATTATCAACGATGGCTGTCGTTGGCCTTCTGCGCCATGTTCCTTCAGTCAGTCGGACTCCTTATCATCCGTCTCGACGGATCCCCGACCTATGCGATGCTCACCTCGTCCATTCCGGCCATACTCAACATCATACTCGACTATGTGTTCCTTTTCGTCCTGGACAAAGGTCTGGAGAGCGTCGCATTCGCCACGTTCATAGGCTTATGGTTCGGTGGCGGCATGGTGATCTTCTATATTCTTTTCCTGTCCAAGTCAATGAGGCTGTACAGGCTGAAGTGGTCGCTAAAGAGTCTTTGCCTGTTCGCGAGAAACATCGGCTACCAGTTCCGTCTAGGTTTTTCGGCATTTCTCGGCGAATGCAGCATAGCGGTCCTGATGTTCACCGGCAACTTCATATTCATGAAATATTTAGGCGAGGATGGTGTGGCCGCATTTTCAATTGCCTGCTACATAATGCCTTTCATATTCATGACAGGCAATGCCATCTCTCAGTCCGCACAGCCGATAATCAGCTACAACCATGGTGCCGGCAAGAGGGGCAGGGTGGTGGAGGCCCGCAAGGTCGCTTTGGCCACGGCGACCGGCGCCGGTGTCCTCTTGTCGTTGGCGCTGGCTTTCGGGGTGAAATATGTCGCCGCGCTCTTCCTTGACAGCGACGCTGGCGCCTACCGCATCGCTTCCGCCGGCATACCGCTGATGGCGACCGGATTTGTGTTCTACATCGTCAATGTCACGATAATCGGCTATTTCCAGAGTGTCGAGAGAGTGCTGCCGGCGACGACATATTCATTGGCCCGCGGCCTTGTCTTTCTTGTGCCGTCCTTTATCCTCATGCCCCATCTGGCAGGAACGCCCGGCATCTGGCTAGCCCTCCCCGTCTCGGAAGCCATGACCTTCGCCCTGATCGCCGTAGCCCGTCTGACGGCAATTACCGCATCAAGATGATAAAAGTCCACTTTCTGAGTTTGGAACTTGTCATCCATAGCACTTTGCGGAGTGGTTGTTTCAGATACTGAAACCATACGTATGGCCTCAATACAAAGGTAGCGAATTTTATGGACTCAACTGTTATCCGATGTGCTTCCGATGGGACATTTTTACGTCATCGGTGCGGTATTTACGTTTTCCGGTTGATATCCGTTTAGTGATTCCGGTGATATCCGTTCACTCTGGGGTTGATTTCAGATGTGTTTTTGAAAGCAAGTATTTGATTTTCTCTATTGATTTTGAAAACTTCACATAACAACAACGGAGACTCAATGAAAAGGACGAATTTAAAATAACTTAGAATGTGTAAACGAGAATGGAATGAACGCACCAGTGCATTAGTGTTTACCGGTCCGAATGGGAATTCTATATCATTCCATTGCAAAAGCAACAATAAGACGTACTGGCTCAATGCATATGAACAGGGAGACACACAATTTAGTCAATGCTTTCACATAGGTCCTGAAGGGCATTTTTATGTCAATGATAAAGACTCATCATCTGCGATATTCGTTAGACTTGTCAAATAAATAGTTGCGACATCTTATTAGCTGTATTCCAACAACTAGGTGCACGTCAAGATATTGGCGCAAATAAAAGTTCGTCTTCTTTGTTCAACGCAGTAATTCTATTTTCCGTTTATTTGTTTTCTCGACTTGAGCGAAAGAAGGAATCGCGCAAAGAATTGCGAGCGATACAATTAATAATGATTTGAAAAAAGCGTTTCATACGTAAATAAAACATCTTATGAACGCAATTCATGAAAAATTTAGACAAAAAGTATTAAGAAGCTGTTTTGAATTGTTTGAAATGTTCTTTGAGGTGAAAAATCTTCATTTTCTTCCCGCTTCTTCAGTCAGATAGCACCGCTATCTTCCTTGGAAGAAGCGGTCGAAACTGAAGTTTTTCACTCTCAAACCTTCAAACAAACAATTCAAAACAGCTTCTAAATGAGATATATTTGGAGAAAAAATAGTTCATGAAGATCGAAGAGGCTATATTGTATGTGCTTGCAGAACGGAACGGTGGTTTGCGGACGGAACAGATTGCAGAAATCATAAATAAGAGACGACTTCATGTCCGGAAGGATGGACAGCCTGTGACTTCAGCCCAGGTTTATGCGGTAGTGATGCACTATCCGGACACATTCGTTAAGGCCGAAGGGCGAATTATGCTGATGATATGACGTTGTTATTTTGTCAGTATATAGCGCAACGCTTCCATAGGGTGGTGGAATATCATCCGAGGTCCGCTGAATCGCATGACTTCGCGTATCTTTTCCCTCATGTCTGGACGGTAGCAATGGACATTGCACTTATGGCATTTGGTCTTTCTTTCACCGAACCTGCATCGGTCGAGTCTGGCCGTTGCATACGTCAGTAATTCTCTGCACTCCACACAGAGTTCCTTTTTGCCATGCTTTTTTCTGCACCACAGTTCGATCATGTGCCGTACTGTGGTCTTCTCCCACTCTATTCGGTTCATTATGTGTTTGTATTATTCTGCTTGCAAAGTCGAAGGTACGACTTAATTTGATAATATCAATCATTGCGGGAGACTTTTCTCCGTTTTTCAGTCAGTTTGACTGAGGCTGACTGATGAATTCGATGGAGATTATTGGATACTGACTGCAAAAAAAATTTGTACTTTGATAAAAGTTTGCTATATTCGCAAAAGATGAAAGAGGGTTCTCCTCTTCGATTAATTTCCTTTTATTAACATACCGGCAGCGGGAACAAACCTTACGGGCTGCCAGCGCGCGAGGCAGCAAGATGGGTTTTGTGACCGCACAGGTAACAAAACGACTAAGCGTATGCTTTACGATTTATTAGCGGATTTCTACGAGAAGTCCAGCGACCGCCATCCAAAGTACATTGTATTGATGGGAACTTATAATGAGAATACTTTCGATGAAATGAAAATACTTGGATTCCAAGAAGATTCTGATTCAAATGCCAGTTTTCAGGACTATGTTATGGATGGTGCCGATGAGAATTTCCTTCAAGAATATACTAAGGACGGTTATCAAAGCGAAATGCTTGATGTCTTATACTCGGATGTGAATTATGAAAAGATACAAGTCCGAGCCTTGGCTGACGAGGCGTTGGATGATGAAGGGCGTCATGCACCTCGCGGAGTGGTGATGGGGGATATGTTTGTCCATTTTACGGAGTCAGATCCGATGACTCCCGTCTGGTTCGTAAAACTGTATCTGGAGGTTAGAAAAAGACAGATTATTTTAGCAACCCGTCTTGAAGTTCTTCCGATAGAATTCGTGATTATTGCAGAATGTTATTGAATAACCGTTCCAATCAGTAGCCTTATAGGTAGTTACATATCTGGTCGGCACATTGAGATAGAGTCAACGAACAAGCAAAACGGGTATCTTCCATTATGAAAATACCCGTTGTTTCTAAGGATTGCCACGATGGCAATTCTGTTTCTTTCTTTACTCTTGAATTGTTTCTACTGACTGGAAATACCCTCCCCATGCTTGTTGGTAAATTGTCAACGATTCGGCTGGGACTTTCAGTACGCAATTTTTGTTTATCTGATAGAACGGACGCCAGCTGTTATTAAATTCGTCTGTTTGAGGAGTCTGTGGAACAGACAGAGCCCGACAAATAACCTCGTTCATTGATTCCCATTTGAATGCAGTTGCATGAAGCGAAACCAACGTGGCGGGAAAGTCAATGTTGTCAATTGAGTTATGGGCAAACGCAGCATTTCCGATTGACTCTACTTTATTCGGGATGGTCAGTTGGGTGATGCCATTATTGGAAAAAGCTCTTGCCCCAATTGTTTTTAATGAGGACGGCAAAGTAAGCGAAGAAATTTTGCATCCGCAGAATGCATCATTTCCAATGGCGGTAATTCCTTCGGGCAATGACAGGGATGTAAGCTTCGTTTGTAAATAGAAACAGCATTCCGGTATTTCAGTTATATTAGCTTCGATAATAACTGATTGTAATGTCGGATTGTTGTTTTCGCATCCGAATGCCCATTTCCCTATTGATGTAACGGATGAAGGTATAACCACTTCAGTGAGTTTTGCATCTTGAAACGCCCAATTACCGATTGTCTTTACAGATGGGGGAATGTTGATGGTGGTAATGGCACTCCCATAGAAGCAACTTGCAGGAATTTCAGTCACCCCTTGGGGAATCGTGAAAGAGGTCACCTTGGTATTTTCGAGTATCCAACGTCCGAGAGTGTTAACAGTAGAGGGAACATTGAGTTTCTCAAGAGCGGTGCAGTGTGCGAAAGCTGCCTCTTCAATGGAGATAAGTCCTTCCGGCAGGATTACTTCTTTCAGCGTTGTATTTTCACCGTTATAAAAAGCCAAAGCCCTATTCGGGAATACAGTCATATTCGTACCGGAGAGGTCGAGAACTTCTAAGGCAGTAAGATTTTCACGGATATATTTAAAGTCGGTTTCATTTAAAGTACCGGTCACTTTAAGCGCATTAATATTTGTGAGAGTGATACCACTCAAGACATTACTTAGTTCTCCTGCCGATATGTCCACTATTACACCGTTGAAATATTCCAGCACTCTCGAAGCGGAGATTTCCTTTCCTCTGTTGTCGATAAGCGTAATTTTAAGGATAGCCTTATCGCCGGTGTTCGCTCCCGTGGCTGTCACAGTTACTTTTGCATTATTTTGATATTTCCCATTCGTAAATGTCGGTTTAGTCAATTTTACCTGCCAAGGCGATGAAGCCGCACGGGTTTGAAAATCCATACCCACTCCCGCTTCGTTCTTCACTTCTGCTACGAGAGCGGTATAATCTTCTTCTTTCAACGTTTCCGGCAGGACGATATCGATAACATTCGTGGTCAGGGTTAGCATGAATGTTTCATAGCTTTCGAAGCCCACCGTCAGTGCAGAGGTGCGTGGCAAGGTTATCTTAGTGCCATCAACCAATGTGAAGATTACATTATCAAGGTCACTCGTATAATCAATGCCATCTTTTGCAAAAATTGCATCGCCCTGCGGCCCTTGTGCTCCGGTGTTACCTTTGTCTCCCGTTGCCTTTACTCCGGTTGAAGTCCACGTTTTACCGCCGTCGGTCGAGATTTCCCATAAGTTTGTATCCGTGTTGATACGGATTTGCGGAGCGATAGCGTCCGCACCTTTATCGCCCTGCGCTTTTACACCCGTGTCGGTCGTTCCAATCCACCAGTTGCCGTTGTCGCCGATGTGTGGTGTCTGCCCGTCAGTTCCGGCATTGCCTTGCGCTTTTACTCCGGTATCCGTTGTGCCAATCCACCAATTGCCGTTGTCGCCGATGTGTGGTGTTTGCCCGTCAGTTCCGGCATTGCCTTGCGCTTTTACTCCGGTATCCGTTGTGCCAATCCACCAATTGCCGTTGTCGCCGATGTGTGGTGTCTACCCGTCAGTCCCGGCATTGCCTTGCGCTTTTACTCCGGTATCCGTTGTGCCTATCCACCAATTGCCGTTATCACCGATATAAGGTGTCAGACCATCGCTGCCGGAAACTCCGTTATCACCTTTGTCGCCTTTTTCCCCGGTTACAGGCATTTTGTTTCCATTATCAAGCAGCCACTCGCCGTTCACAGTCCAGTAGTATTTCCCGTCAGAGTCCTGCTTCACGCTGATAACGGGCGTTGTTCCGTCCTCGCCCTTTTCTCCTTGCTCGCCACGCTCGCCGTGCTTGATGGTTACATTGCCGCTTTTGAAGAATGAGATGACGTAGCCCGTTCCGTCCTCAAGAGGTGTAACCGCCGTAACATAATCCTTGTCTTCAAGGGCCGCGACAAGGCTTTGCAATGACCGGATGTCCGTGTTGACGGATTTCTGCCTTTCTTCAAGTGCGGTTATTCGGCCTTCAAGGTTCTCAATGTCGCCCCTAAGCTCCGAATCGTCGTAGTCATCGCCGCAAGAGGACAACCCGAACATGCAGGCGCACACCATGGTACACGCAATCCACACCTTACGGATTGTTCCCGTTCCGATAAATTTCTTTTTCATACTGATGAAATGTGTCTTTCCAGTTCCTCAAAGACCTTTAAAAACACGAAGCGTGGAACTGCAATGCCACGTCTTAGTTGATGGTCGTAGGAAACCGTTGTGCACAGATGTAGTAATAGCAGCCCACGCTTAGTGTGAGAACCACTATGATATCCTTGTACAGATTTGAAAATTTCCTACGTTTTCTACTACAAGATAAGCATAACGCTTCTTACTTTTCTAATATGTCATGGAGAGGGACACCCCAATCCAAATGCAAAAGTAATAAAAAAGCTGCGATAATCACTTATCTTGTAGTGGATTTATTTGCCTGCCTCAATGGAATAGGGGGCTTTTACAGTTTCATTCCCTTACCTTTCCGTTGCGGTATAACGGGTTGTCGTATGCTCTGCCGCAGTTTCTCGAACTGCTCCCTGAACCATTCGCCGATGGGTCGCATGTCAACCGTAAGGATGAACTTGCCGATGTCAGCATATTTACATCACTGATTATCAGTGACAATTCATTTTAATCGGTACAACCTCTGTTTTGACAAATACACAGAATGTGGGGACAAATGCAAACCGTTGTATTTCATCGTTTTGCATATACGTGTTGTACCGCCTCTTTTCAGCCCTTTTGTGGAATGTCCGCTATCAGATACAATGTATTGAGTGATAGGGTATTTCCGCAGGTATGTTACAGAACGCTTGTTGAATACAAAGGTAGTGGTTTTCTTGGATTTTTGTGGTTTGCGGTAGATTTTTGAGCCTATAAAAACACTCATAAATACCCATTACCTTGCGTTCACTTTCTCGGTTGAGGGAGTGACTTTCTTTTTCAGTGCGCACAAAAAAAGGAGAGCCTAAGTCTATCATAATACAGTTACAGCTTATGCTTTCTACTGAAAATTTGACGTTCGATCAACTGCCGATGGCGGTGGTGGAACATTAATGTCAATTATTTGGAAAGTCTCCGAATGCTCTTTCAGTCTACCTCTTTTTTGCTTTCACTCTTGCACATTCGACTCTTTTTACTAACTTTGCAACAGTTGTAAAATTTACGACTGTAAAATTTTAATGAAATGAAGTTTTATGACAGGGAAGAGCAGTTGAAGACACTGCGCGAGATGAGGGAACTATCGTACAATGGTTATTCCCGACTTACGGTTGTCACTGGAAGGAGACGTATAGGTAAGACGACTCTTATCAAGGAAGCCTATCAGGATGAACCTTATGTATATCTATTCGTAGGTAAGAAAAGTGAATCAGTCCTGTGCAGAGAATTCTGTGAAGAGTTCCAGGAGAAGACCGGGGGATTCGTCCCTCCGATGAGTGCTTTCCGCGACGTCTTCCGTTTCTTGATGGAGGAAGGAACGCGCCGGAAATACACGCTTGTCTTTGATGAATTCCAGAATTTCCTGGAGGTCAATCCATCCATATATAGTGACATTCAGAACTGGTGGGACAAGTACCAGAAGGAGAGCCATGTGAATATGGTTGTCAGCGGTTCTGTTTATTCCCTGATGGAGAAGCTTTTCAAAGACAGGAAAGAACCACTTTACGGGAGACAGGATTCCACCATCAAACTGCAGGCTTTCCCCACTTCAATCCTCAAACAAATCATGGAGGACAATGCTCCGGGGTATTCCAACGACGATCTCCTTGCACTCTATACTTTTACTGGTGGCATCCCTAAATATGTGGAGTTATTCATTGATGTGAAAGCCACGACTTGCGGAAAGATGATTGCCAAAATCTGCAAGGAGGATTCCCCATTGATAGAAGAGGGGAGGAAACTCCTCATCCAGGAATTTGGAAAGAAGTATGCGACGTACTTTTCTATCCTTCAGGCCATATCGTTGGGGTATAATACCCAAGCTTCCATTGAAGACTATTTGGGGGGAAAGAGCCTAGGCGGGCAACTATTAAAACTGGAAGATACTTATGACCTTATCCGGAAAGTCCGGCCGATTTGGGCAAAGCCCAAGACCCAGACTGTAAGGTACGAAATCAGCGACATTTTCCTGCGTTTCTGGTTCCGCTATGTGGAGAAGAACCAGAGGCTCATCGAGATCGGACAGTATCCGGCGCTTCGCAGGATAATGGAAGATGATTACGAGACCTATTCCGGTGACGTGCTTGAGAGATACTTCAAGTTGAAACTCGTGGAGAGCATGAAATATCGCGATATCGGAGGATGGTGGGACCCGAAAGGGTACATTGACGATGAGGGACATCATCAGCAGGCTGAACTGGATATTGTCGCCCTGCGCCTGAAGGAAAATATCCTCGATGTGATAGAGGTAAAGCGCAATCCGGAGAAGTTCAATAGGGGGCTTCTTGAAGAGAAAACAGCTCACTTCTCTTCCAAGGAGAAGCAAGCTAGAAAGAACAAGATAATGCTCTCCAGTCTTTCGTTAGATGATATGTAATGGATAGCATTCAACTTTTTTGTAAATGGATGGTTTAATATATAATTTGCTCATTGTTTCGAGTTTATTTTGCCGGTTTGTTTCCCAGATACAATAGGATTCGTTTATGAATCAGAATACTATCGAAGCAAGAAATTACACCAACTATCTGCGGCCGTTATTGCAAAGGCTGAATAGTGGTTTGGGATAGAGTCTGCCCGAATTTACAGGCCTTAGAAATGACACAAAACGAATCGTGGCAAAGATTGCGTTAATAAGACCAATTTATATGATTATTCGTCCGAGATTATCCGATTATTATAGCATACCGCTGCTCCAATCAGAGGTGGACTTCGCCATACCTTTCATGGATGAAGATATACCTCTGTATGTCGATCCGTTCTTAATGTGGAAGTCTCCTTCTCAGATGGACAATATGCTCATGATGGAGTCTTGAATGCGTTCAATAATCTGGGAAAGATGTTCTTGGACGGTAACCTTGACGCTGCTATTTCAAATCTTGTGTTCTTAAGCGAATGTGATGAGGTGGGACTGGGGCTTTCGAGAACAAGGAAAGGAAGGCCTATTAGCAATAGTGTGGCAAAAGATATACTAGAATTATTCAAGGCAATACCGCAGGTTGGGCAATACGGATTTAAGCATTTTGAGCAGATACAACTTTTGGTTGATCAAATATCGAAGGATCGAGTAAGTGACATCGCTTGCTCTTTGATTAAGTCTTTTCTTATTGACTATACCATTGACCAATGCACCAAGTATGGAATACCCCTTCAAAGCGTTGAGGTCTTTAGGTATGATTATAAGCAAGGAATGGTAATCAAGGAGGGGGTTAAACTACCTATGAATGAGGAAAGTAAGCAACCCATATTGTTTGTACCTAAGCGGTGGTTAAGGTATACGCCTTGGCTGAATTACGATGATTATTTCAATAACTACTTGATAAAGGACATTGAGAAAGAATATGACGGAACAAAGAACCGCATAGAGGTTTTGAAGTACAACCGCGAGAATTTTGGCATGGTTGAGCGGTATATTTCTTTAAAAGAAGCAGATAGAGGAAATTGTGAGAATGATCCTTTATTCTCAAGAATTTCAGTGAACTCAGCAAGGCGTAAAGTGTCAGAGATTAAAAGCCTACCTACTGGAAAAACGGATAACGCTGATAAGAGATACGAAGAACTGATTGGACAAGTGCTAACATCGTTCATGTATCCTTATCTGGATTTTGCGGCTATGCAAAGTCGTATTGAATCTGGCTCACAAATACGAGATCTTATCTTTTACAATAACATAAGTACCGATTTTCTTAAGGAGATATATGAAAACTATGATTGTAAGCAAATTGTTGTGGAATTGAAGAATGTGCTTAGTGTAGAGCGTGAGCATATTAATCAGTTGAATAGATACATGACTTCTACTTTTGGGAGATTTGGAATTATCTTCACCAGGAACAAACCTTCTAAGCCAATTCTTCAAAACACAATAGACTTGTGGAGTTCTGACAGGCGCTGCATCTTGATAATGGATGATTACTACTGATGCGATAAATTTTGGTTTAAAAGTTTAATTCAAGTTCATTGACATTTTGATTTTGAGTGAGTGGGGCTGGAACATCCAGCAGTTCGCGGAGATCAGTCTTGGTAAGGAGCGATGCTCCTACCACCTTTGAGACTTCCGTAATGGTCAGCGGGCTTTTGATCGCAGCTTTCACCCAGGCGAGCAACAGATAAGTGCTGATTGCGACCCAAAGATGGATCTTGACAGCATTCTCCGAGTATCCCCAGAGGGCTTTGATGGTCAGGTTGCCCTTGATCCATTTGAAGCAATTATGTGTAGCTTCTCATAATTGCTTTCAGGATGTAGAAGTCGCTTCCCCAGTCGGGATCTCCATCGGAGTAGTCTTTCCGGAGCTTGTGGCCGGGGAGCCAGAGCGCAGCGGCCTGGTACAGGCAATCGGCAAGCTGGTCACCGGCCGTCTGCCCTTTACTTGTGTAGCAGGTCCAGCCGCGGACGTTCATCCACTGCTTGCCATTGCCGGCAGCATTGGTGTGGATGGAGACCAGGCAGACATTGCGTTTGCCAAGCTGCCGGCACCAGGCGTTGACGCGCTCGGTGCGTGCCCGGAGGGAGACATCGTATTCATCCGGAGTGACCAGGGCGAAGCGTATTGCATCTGCAAGGATGAGGATGCTGTCATCGTACGCATTACTAGCCTTGCGCATCCTCTCCCCGTCATCATCTTCCCAGAACTGGTCAATATTCTCCATCATCTTATCGGTCGCCAACCGATATTATAGAGCGGCGGACTCATAGATATCCAGCACCTCTTTCAATGCGTTCCTGCAGGATTTCTTCATCATAACCGTCCCTCCTTTTCCATAGTCAGGAAGCCTGAACGGTTTTCCATACGATACGAAGTCCCTGTCTTATGGAAAGCTACTCATAACCAAGGAGAGTCGATGAGAAAGAAAAAGTAATATCTTTGCAATTATGCTGCTGCCTGTTTGCAAGCAAACAGAGACTGCTCTTTGAAAGCCCTGCCCTCTTCGAGGGGGGCAATATCGTAAGAATGGGGGTCAATATCGTAAGAATGCACGCTTACAAAGTAAACACTTGCATCTTTCATTTTGTTCCATCATAGTTTCAGAGCACGAGGAGGGTTCTCAAATTAGCCAAGGATCTTCTTTGCTAGGGCGTTGACGGCGTCCACGTCGATTGGTTTGAGAATGATTTTTTCTGGCTCCAGGTCCAGGAGGAACTGCATGTAGTTGGGGAGTGTGAGCAGCTGTCCTTCCCGGCCGACATTGTAGTCGCCGAATTTGATGATGTGTTTCACATGGTATTTGTCCACATGCTTCAAGACAGTCTGGACGCTCTTGGCCTGGGCCGTTTTGGCTTTCACTTCAAGTGGCACACATTCGCCTTTCATCCGGACGAGGAAGTCCAGCTCAAGGCCAGAGTCCTTCAGGAAGTAGTACAGGCTTTGCTGCTTCTTGTGAAGAGTGTCTGCCATCAGATTCTCGAAGATGGCGCCTTTGAATCCTCCCAGGTTGCCCTGCAGGATATCCGCCCTGGTCCCAGGGCCCAGCATCTCGATGAGCAAACCGATATCTGCCGTGTAAACCTTGAACACATTGTCTTTGGCATTGCCTTCCATCGGGAGACCGGTAATATCGGTATTGTAGCAGCGGCAGATAATGCCGGCGTCTTCCAGCCACTGAAGAGAGCCAAGATAGGTTTCACCTCGTCCGCCGGGCTTAACCTTGCTGTATTGGAATTTCTTGTTCTCCTTGGCCAGCTGCTTAGGGATGGAATTGAAGCACTCGCGGATATGGGGCTTGTCTTTGTCCGGAGCATACTTGACCATATCGTCGCGGTACTCCTTCAAGATACCCTTGTATTCCTCACTGACGGCGTTCATATTATTGGTGGTCAGGAATGCGTTGATGGGGGCGGGGAGACCACCAATAGCGACATAGAGGTTCAGATACTGCCTCATGGCCACGTGGATTCCTTCCGGAACCGGCGTTTCCTCCGTGTAGAACTTCCGGAGAGCCTCGATGACATCCGGATTCATACCGTTGGCCCAGAGGAACTCCTCGAAGTCCAGCGGGTACATCTCGATGATGTCCTCGCTGCCTACAGGAACAGAGTTGATTCCCAGATCTTTCTTCTGAACCATCTTGCGACGCCGTTTCTTGAGCTCATCGCCGTAGCCCTGGACGCCCAGCAGGGAGCCAGTGGCAATCACGTCAAAGCGGCCGTCCTCTTTGAAGAACTTGAGCGAAGTCCTGGCCTCGGGGCATTCCTGGATTTCATCAAAGATCAGGCAGGTCTCTTCGGGGATGAACTTGACGCCCTTGATCTGCGCCGACAAGTTGAGCAGAATGCTGTCCACATCCTTTGATCCGACGAAGGCATTGATTCGCTCCGGCTGCTTGATGAAGTTCATGTAGACGACATTCTTGTAGTTCTGCTCAGCGAAGTGCCGTGAGATATATGTTTTACCGCACTGGCGGATACCCATTATTACCAGAGGCTTGTGCCCAGGCTTGTTTTTCCACGCAATGAGATCGTCTTCAATTTTCCTTTTCAGCATAGTATGACACTTTATCTGGAAGCAAAAATACACTTTTTTCAACGACTTCTCAAATACCCATCGTAATTTTTCTAACGACTTTTCGGCAGTTCGCCGTAATTTTTCCAACGAGTTTTGCCGGACTTGTACCAGACGTTGCACTGCGCGCGAGAAGTAGACACGAAAAGATTATTTCGTTACACGTTGTT
>OLYC01001917.1_pt1 | contig 13157 bp, 7 predicted proteins | sample 1674271 | NCBI WGS metagenome assembly OLYC01 (sample SAMEA103958154, study PRJEB25191) | human gut metagenome
AAAAAATGTTGAACTAAATAATTTTTTCCGTGTCTACTTTTTCAAGCTGGTACACGGGGTGGATTATTCGGTGGAAAAAATGTAGCGGTTGTGGAATATTCCCTTGAAAAAATGCAGGAATGTTGGGATTTTCGTTGGGAAAAGTGTATATTTGTGCTGGAAAGGAGGGGCTAATATGATGCTAAAGAGAAAAATAGAGAAGATTTTGGGACGGTGGAAGGAGTCGGGTGACAGAAAACCTCTTGTGATCAAGGGCATCCGCCAATGTGGAAAGACTTATATCGTCCGGAAGTTTGCCAAAGAGAATTATGAGAGTGTGGTTTATATGAACTTCATTCTTGAACCCAGTGTGAAATCTGCATTCACGGGGAATATAGATGTTGATACGATTATCCTTAACCTTTCGGCTTTGATTCCTGATTGCCGTTTCTTGGAAGGGAGGACTTGTATTGTCTTGGATGAGATCCAAGAGTGCAAAGAGGCAAGGACGGCTTTGAAGTCTTTCCATATCGATGGCCGTTTTGATGTCATTGCCACAGGATCTTTGTTAGGAGTGAAAGGATATGGCAAGAGCAAAAAGGTGCAGGAGGGACAGGATTCTGTCCCTGTTGGATATGAAACAGTCGTTGATATGTATCCATTGGACTTCGAGGAATTTTTATGGGCAAATGGAATCAGTGGGAGGGTCATCGATTCTGTCAAGTCTTGCTTTGAGAACGAAACAGTTGTCCCTGATGGGATTCACAAAGCGATGATGGATTTGCTGTATCGTTATGTCATTGTCGGTGGTCTGCCGGATGTGGTGAATTGTTTCCTCGAGACAAAGAATATAGAGCTTATATATAAGATGCAGCGCAACCTGTTGGCTGAATATGAGGAGGATATGGTTAAATATGCCGACGATGCGGACAAACCGCATATCCGTGAATGTTTTGAGTCCATCCCGATGCAGTTGGCAAAGGAGAACAAGAAGTTCCAGTATTCTGTCGTGAAGAAGGGAGGAAGGGCTTCGCAATATTTGGGCAGCATCCAATGGCTGGAGGATGCCGGGATAGTCCGTAGGTGTTATAACACACAGGCAACAGAACTGCCGTTGGAAGGCAATTCCATCAAAGAGTGTTTCAAAGTGTACACGACGGATATAGGAATCTTGATGGCTATGCTCGATTATGGTACGCAAGTGGATGTTTTGAAGGGGAATCTTCTTGCGTACAAAGGGGCAATCTTTGAGAACCTCATGGCTGATTTCTTGTGTAAATCCGGACAGAAGTTGTACTATTTCCATAAGGACAGCGGGCTTGAGTTGGACTTTTTGGTAAGGTTCAAAGGGGAGTGCGTCATATTGGAAGTTAAAGCTCATACAGGAAGGGCTAAAAGCATGATGACGGTCCTTAAAAACAAGAATGTGTATCATGTGAAGAGCGCAATCAAGTTGGGAAATTACAACGTGGGACGTGAGGGGGAGCTTCTCACTTTGCCGCTTTACATGGGATTCCTTCTTGAAGATAGGATTGAGGATAGCATCATTCCCGATATTGATTTAAGTTCGTTGACTGTTATTTAGATTTTTCCTCCACCCGCTTGCTTTTGCCCGGATGAAAAAAGAATAGGATTGATAATTATATGGTAATAAATGGGTTAATCTTTAAAAGTGATAAAATAATCCTATTCTTTGAAATGAAAATGTTTGTTTTTTCCTGTTATTTGGTTGGATATTACTAACTGTTAAGTTGTATTAAAGTTAACTTTGCTCTAAATTAACGTATGAAAGGAGATAACCGTATGAGAAAATTAATGAAACTTATTGCATTCCTCGGACTTGCCTTTTTTGTGATGGCTTGTTCCGACGATGATTCCCCTGTGACTCCGCAGGTCGTGAAAGTGACGGGAGTTACATTGAATGTGAAAGAAGTATCGCTGATGGTGGGTGCGAAGGAGACTTTGAAGGTGGTCGTCGCACCGGAAAATGCTACGAATAAACGGGTGACTTGGAGTTCCAACAAGACGGATGTCGCTTCTGTTGACGGGCAAGGTGTCGTGACTGCGCATAAGGCGGGCGAGGCACTGGTGACTGTCAAGAGTGAGGATGGCGGCAAAACGGCTACTTGTAAGGTGACGGTCAAGGCGGAAAAGGTGGCTGTCACGGGAGTGAAGTTGGATAAGACGGAGCATACATTGGCAGTTGGCGGCACGGTGACTTTGGTGGCAACGGTCACTCCGGAAGGTGCAACCAACAAGAAGGTGGCTTGGAAATCTGACAAGACGGATATCGCCACGGTCGATGAGAACGGCAAGGTGACTGCGGTCAAGGCTGGCGTGGCGAAGATTACGGTAACGACGGAAGATGGCAAGAAAACAGCCACTTGTACCATTACTGTAAAAGAGGACAAGGTGGCAGTAACGGGCGTGACGCTGAACAAGACGGAGCTTTCGATGACAGTCGGTGGTTCGTTTAAGCTTGTGGCAACCATTTCCCCGAAAGATGCGACCAACCAGAAGGTGACATGGAAATCGAGCGACAGTGGCGTGGCAGATGTGGATCAAGAGGGTTTGGTCGCTGCTGTCAAAGCGGGCAAGGCAACCATCACGGTAACGACGGAAGATGGCAAGAAAACAGCCACTTGTGCCATTACTGTGAAAGAGGACAAGGTGGCAGTAATAGGCGTGAAGTTGAATTCGACCTCTCTGTCGTTGACCGAAGGGGATTCTTACCAGCTTAAAGCTACCGTTTCTCCTATTAACGCAACGAACCAGAATGTGACATGGAAATCAAGCAACAGCAACGTGGCAGATGTGGACCAAGAGGGTTTGGTTGCTGCTGTCAAGGCGGGCACGGCGACCATCACGGTAACGACCGAGGACGGCAACAAGACAGCTACTTGTACGGTAACGGTGAAGGCAGATAAGGTTGCCGTTGCAGGCGTTACGCTGAACAGAACTTCCTTGTCGATGAAGGTGAAAGAGGCTTTCCAGCTTAAAGCTACTATTTCCCCTGCGGATGCAACAAACCAGAACGTGAAGTGGGAATCGAGCGACAGTAGTGTGGCGGATGTGGACCAGAGCGGTTTGGTTGGCGCTTTAAAAGAGGGCACGGCAACTATCACGGTAACAACCGAAGATGGCAACAAGACGGCTATTTGTACGGTAACGGTGAAGTCCGGTGAAATATCTGTGACATCGGTAAAACTCAACAAGAACACCCTCTCACTTGTGGTGAGTAAAAATGAGACATTGATAGCCACTATCACGCCAGCCAATGCGACCAACAAGGCAGTGGTGTGGAGTTCGTCCGATCCGTCTGTGGCAGAAGTGTATAACTCTGGTTTGGTTATAGCCTGCTCAGAAGGCACGGCAATCATTACGGTAACGACGGTAGATGGCAACAAGAAAGATTCTTGTAAGGTCACTGTGGAAAAGGTAGAGAACAACATCAATGCTAAAGGTTATAAGGATAAAGGAACATGGTAACAGAATAAAAAAAGAACGAGTTATGAAGAAGATATATTATATATACAGTATATTGGCTTGTCTGTTTGCAGGCATGCTGTTCGGTTGTACAACAGACGAGCTGGAAAAAGGACAACCCGTAGACTTTTCGAAGTTGAAGGTTGTAGTCAATGCGACCATGCCAGCTTATGAAGGCGAGGAAGAAGTTACCACCAAGTTGACGGATTCCGGTACTTGGCAATCGGGTGACAACATTTATATGTGTGTCGGTTCGGAGAAAAATTCCTTTAAGCTGACCTATAGAGGTGGAGGTGAATGGGATTTCTTTGATTGGGAAGGAGGTAATAGGATTGAGGCTTTCTCAGAGCCAACCGGTAAGTTGACGGCACTCTACTGCCAGTTTAGTGAATTGAAGCGGGTTAACGGTAAGATTACGGGTCAAACAATCGGTGATATCGTCTATACCAAAGAGGGTAAGTATAGGGTACTTGATGGTATGATATATTTCGATATCAACTTGAATGTCCGTCCGGTTGCAAAGATGGTTATTAAGGATGTGGGTCCAAAGATGCATCCTGCTGGGAAAACAATAACTGGATTCTTATATTTGGATGGCTTGTGGGATATCAAATGGAATAATCAGGGAACAACGGGACGAACTTATAAACAGAATTATCCCAAACCAGGAGAAATGACAATTTGGGGTAAATTTCCTAGTGGACCGGAGATCGCACTCATTGAAATAAAAGGTAAGGATAAAGTGGAAAGATATGAACGTCAATTCAACTCTTCAACGACTTTGAACCCTGGAGAAAAGGTAACCATTTATGGACCACTCGGCAAAGATGCAAATAAATGGAAGCATTATGACGTAAATGGAAATCTAATCAAGAAGGTGAAAGTCTTATATGCGCGCTCGACATCCACTAGTCCTCAGCAATTGATAGAATCTCCGGGAGATATAGGTCAGTGGAGTGAGTTGCCCGAGGAGTATGATAAATTGAATTGGGGACAAAAGATTTATATAAAAGTAAAGGCTGAAAATAATGAGTACTTGCCGTTTGAAGGTACTAATAAAGTCGAACTTTCTTTTGATGAACCAGATGTATTCCATCCTGTTTATAAAAAAGATTATGCGATATTGTATACCCATATATGGAGAACTCCAGTAAATATGACAGTGAAAATACCTAAAAATTATGAACCGAAGCAAATAGAGCATACTTTTAAAATAGATAGAGATGTTAATAAAATACGATTGTTCTATATAGGTCATGGATCAGGAGGTGATGAATTTTCTAGTGACTTAGGTTTTTTCTATGAGATTGGTAAACTTCCAGTAAAAGTGCAAGTTAAGCATAATGGAACATTTGTAAAAAATGATAATTTCTCATTCCATGACTCTAACAATCTTGTGACTTTTGAAAAAGATAATAATAACCCCTATCGTTACATTATCAAACGTAATAAGATGGGAACAACGGGAACAACGGATGTGAGGGTTAATGTGAAAGACTCAAGTGGGAAAACTACTTTTGAAATGATTAGATTAACAGTCAAATAACAAACTGTTTCATAAATCACTTAAATAAAAACGCTTATGGGAACAATTTTATCAAATTTCAGGGAAGTAGTATCAGGCAAGTATGCCCAGTTTACAGGCAGGGCAAGCCGGGGGGAATTTTGGAAATATGTATTGGTTGTGTTCATAATCAACCTCATCTTTACCCTCCTGCAGAACCTCCTCGGTGCGCTGTCGATAGCCTACTACATCGTTATGGGTCTTAACGCCATCATCATGTTAGGACTGCTTCTGCCCTCATTGGCAGTGTCGGTACGCCGGATGCACGACATAGGCAAAGGCGGAGGATGGATATTCATCAATTTAGTACCACTGATTGGATCCATCTGGTTCCTGATATTGACAATAAAGGAAGGCGAAGGCGACAACCGTTTCGGACCGCCGCCAGCATGAACCATTAGTGGCAAAAACGAGCGTCAGGCTTGAATAAGTACAGTTTGCAAAAGAGAAGCCGGGAAGACGCCAAAGGGGCAAATCCCAAAATTCCCTATGACTTTTAGGATTACAATCCTAAATATCATATAGAATTTTGGGATTACCGCCCCTTTTCTTTATCTTTGTGGGGAGAAATAGGAGAAATATCCATGATAATACGACAACTTCAGAAAACGATAGAAGCCCGAATGTTTGCCGGAAAAGCAATCATCGTCATAGGGGCACGGCAAGTAGGCAAAAGCACGCTCTTCAGAATGATCCTTGAGAAACAAGGGTGCAAGACCTTGCAGTTGAATTGCGACGAGCCGGAAGTGCGCGACATGCTCACAAATGTGAACACGCCGGAACTACGCCTCCTCATAGCCGATAATAAGATAGTGGTGATAGACGAAGCGCAGCGGGTAGAGAATATCGGAATGACCATGAAGCGCATCACCGACAATTTCCCCGGTGTGCAGTTGTTAGTCACCGGCTCATCCTCCTTTGAATTGCAAGACAGGCTCAATGAACCACTCACCGGGCGCAAGTTCGAGTACCACCTTTATCCCATCTCCACAGCGGAGATAATGGAAAGCCAAGGACTCTTGGGGGTAAAGCAGACACTCGAGCAACGGCTTATATATGGTTCGTATCCAGATATCGTGAACCATGCCGAAGATGCCAAAGAGCTGCTAATGAACCTTGCCGGCAGTTACCTCTATAAGGACCTCCTTTCGCTTGAGAGCGTCCGCCGCCCCGTGTTATTAGGCAAACTCCTCACCGCCCTTGCCCTGCAAGTATGCAGTGAAGTGTCTTATAACGAGCTTGCCCAGACCATAGGAACGGACAACAAGACCGTGGAGAAATACATCGACCTGTTAGAGAAATGCTATATCGTATTCCGCCTGAACGGATTCAACCGCAACCTGCGTACCGAGTTGAAGAAAGGAAAGAAAATATACTTTTATGATAACGGCATACGCAACGCCATCCTCCAGAACTTCGCCCCCTTGTCCCTGCGCCAAGACACAGGATCCTTGTGGGAGAACTTCATCATCAGCGAGCGCATCAAAGCCAACCACTATTCAATGCGCTATGCCAACAGCTATTTCTGGCGCACGACATTGCAGCAAGAGATAGATTACATAGAGGAGTGCGACGGCCAATTCACCCTCTTTGAGATGAAATGGAATCCCAAAAGGGCAAGCACCCAATTCCCCTCCTCATTCCTGACAGCCTATGACGTAAAAGAGACCGCAATCATTACTCCAGGGAACTGGATAGAGTGGGTGATGTAGAAAGAAAAAAGAAAGGCTAAGCGAAGCGGAAGAAAAACCCGGCATTCGCTGGTGGCCGTAAAACGGAGAGAATGGAGAGAGCGTCCGGAGCGCCGTCGAAGTGAGCGGAGCGAACGGCTTTAGGCGCGCACAGCGAACGCAATGAACGGAGTAGGCCAGCAGCGTAAGCCTTGACCTTTTGGTTACTTTTGGGTCAAGCCAAAAGTAACGAACACCAACGGGCGGAATTGGCTGCCAAGCCAAAAGTAACGAACACTCCGCTCCCAATCAAACAGAAATAAGCAATAAGAACCGAATTATCCATTAAAACAAGACAAATGAAAGCAACCATCCCTTCTAGACGACCCAATCTTGACAAATAGAAACAAAAACATCCGATTTGTCCATTTACCAAGGAAGAGCAGGAAGATTTTTAGTTAAAACAGGACGCAAGAGCAACGAAATGGCAGTTTTTGCCTTCTAAGCCCTGTTTCTATAACCTTAAAATTGCAAATAATAGTTATTTCCAATGTGAAAAGTTTGGATATTCCAAAAGGGTCGTTAGGTTAACCATTTGCTTACGAAATGAAACTATAAATAACAAAATTCAGTTTTTATTGAAAAAAACAGGCATAAATATTTGTAGAATGAAAAATCATATTTATTTTTGCGGTGTACAAAGTTTATGATATTGAAAAGTAAATTACCATATCGGTACTTAAAAGAAAGAAAAATTAAGGATTAAAGATGGGAAATTAAGTGTCATAAATTTTAGAGTTCGCTAAAAACTCTACAGTTGTTTTAAACAAATGGTGAAAAGGAAAATTACTAACATTATACTCCGCAGGTTGAAGGATATTGGACGCGGCAATAGTACTGACCCTACTGAAGTATAACTAATGAAAATAATAATGTCTATGGATAAGTTTGGCTTATTAATGGTCTGCATAGCGTCCAGCATAGGTTTAGCTACTGCACAGACTAAGAAAGTGACGGGGCAGGTTATCTCTGCCGAGGACAATCAGCCGGTAATTGGTGCGGCTATTGTAGTTAAGGGTACAACAATCGGTACCATCACCGACTTCGATGGAAAATTCTCATTGGATGTTCCAAACGATGCCAAGAGTGTAATGGTATCTTACGTGGGATTGAAAGGTAGAGAAATTCCTATTACAGCTGTAATGAACATCAAATTGGAATCAGACTCCCACGCATTGGATGAAGTTGTCGTAACGGCAATGGGTATCTCCCGTGAAAAGAAGTCATTGGGTTATGCCATCCAGGAAGTAGGTTCTGAGGAATTGACGAAAGCAGGCCAAATCAACGTGACGGGTGCATTGTCCGGTAAAGTAGCCGGTGTGCAGGTCAACCAGTTCGGTGGTAGCGTCGGTGCTTCTTCCCGTATATCTGTCCGCGGTAACTCATCTTTGGCAGCTGACCAACAGCCGTTGATCGTGTTGGACGGTGTGCCTATTGCCAATGATACACAGCGTTCTGGTGATAACACCTATAACGGTGTGGACTACGGTTCAGGTTTGAATGATATCAACCCGGAAGACATCGAATCCATGACGGTATTGAAAGGAGGTTCTGCCGCACTTTATGGTATGCGTGCTGGTAACGGTGTTATCTTGATTACAACCAAATCGGGCAAGAAGGGCAGCGGAGTAAAGGTTTCCTACGATGGCAACTTCACAATCGACCGCATCTCTACCGTTCCTAAATTGCAGAACTCATACGGACAAGGTAACAACGGTGACGAATGGCACTGGAAACACAACGCTCCGGATTTGAGCTACCAGGAATATGCCGAGCAGTATGGTTTCAACTGGGTGGACGGTACAAACGGTATCAATGACTTCTATGATGAATCTTGGGGACCTCGCTTGGATGCAGGCTTGAACTTGGTTCAATATGACAGCAACGGACAGAAGGCACCTTGGGTTTCCCGTCCAAACAACATCAAGGATTTCTTCCAGACAGGTTACTCCATGAACCATACCATCTCATTGTCTGTGAACTCAGAGAAGTCCACTACTCGTGCTTCTATCTCTTATCGTGACCAGAAAGGTACGGTTCCTAATACAGACCAGAAGAGATATTCAGCCCAATTGAACTCCTTCTTCAAGTTGAACAACTATATCTCTTACGACATGAGCGCAAGCTACACAAGGACACAGAGCGATAACTTGGTAGCACAGGGTTACGGTGGAAACAACCCGATCAACTCTTTGTTCGCTTGGTCCGGTCGCCAGATCAACATGAAGACTTTGAAGGAGAATTGGGACCAGAAGGATGCGAATGGCAACTATACCTATTATAACTGGAATCCGAATTACCACATGAACCCGTATTTCAACGTGAATGAAAATACGAACAGTTACCAACGTGACCGTATCTTCGGAAAGACATCGTTGTATTACCAGCCGTTTGAATTCTTGAAGTTCGAAGGCCGTGCCGGCGTCGATTACTATAATTCACAGTCTTTTGAACGTCACTATATTGATAGGAACGATTGGACAAAAGGTGGCTTCACTCAAATCAATACAAAGAACACCGAGTTGAACTTGGACTTCATCGCCAGCTTCAACAAGACATTCGGTGACTTCAACATCACTGCCATGGCGGGTGCCAACTACCGTGACCTATCTTGGGAAGATGCAGAAATCGGTGCAACCGCATTGACTATCCCGGGTGTATATACCATCGCCAATAAAGATGGTGCGGCATACAATTTAATGGATCACTCACACCGTCGTTCCAATTCCGTATATGGCAATGCTTCCATCGGTTGGAGAAACCAGTTATATGTGGACTTGAGTGCCCGTAATGACTGGGATTCAACTATCAAGGATGCCTTCTTCTATCCATCCGCAAGTGCCAGCTGGATTGTAACAGAATCTTTGCCAGCATTAAAGGGTGATGGTAGCTACCTCTCATTCTGGAAACTGCGTGCAGGTTGGGCGGAAATCGGTGGTGCCACTTCTCCTTATCGTAACCGCGCATACTACTATGCTGCAACCGATGCTTTCAATGGCGTAGCACAGATTTATAAGAGTACGGTTTATCCTAACCCGGACTTGAAACCGGAAAGCATCAAGACTTGGGAATTGGGAACCGAGTTTGGTTTCTTGCATGATCGTTTGCACTTCGACTTGGCATATTACCACAAGACAACTACAGACCAGATCTTGAACGTTAGAATTCCTTATTCAAGTGGTTACAGCTCTTTGTTGATCAATGCCGGTAAGATTGAGAACAAAGGTATTGAATTGCAGGTAAGAGGTGACATCCTCGAAAGCAAAGATGGACTCAACTGGAGCTCTACATTGAACTTCTCTAAGGATAGAAGTAAAGTCGTTGAACTTTATCCAGGTTTGAATGAGTATGGCATGGGTTGGACATGGGGTATCGCTACCCAGGCTATCAAAGGTGAAAAGTGGGGCGAATTGGTAGGTCCTGGTTTCGACCGAGTAGACGAAGCTGATGTGAAAAACGGTTTGGCTACAGCCGACCAAATCGGAGCTGTCAAGGTCAATTCCAATGGTTTGTTGAGAAGCAAGAGCGCACAGAGAATCGGTAACGTCACTCCTGACTTCATGATGAACTGGCGTCATGACTTCAACATCAAGAACTGGGGCTTCGGTTTCTTGTTGGATTTGAGAATCGGTGGTGATATCTGGTCACAGACAATGGCCCACTCCTATACAGCCGGTGTTGCTAACGTGACAGCAGACAACGGCATTCGTGAACGTGACATCGTAGGTGGTGTGGATGTGTTGAAGAATGAAAGAGTGGTTATGCAGGATGCGAGCGGCAAATGGGTAACCAACACCATCAAGACAGATGCTTATTCTTGGTTCAAGGCAGATGTAAGCGAGTATTATGTATTCGATGGTTCTTACTTGAAACTGCGTGAAGCCTATATCTCTTACAACTTCCCGAAAGAGTTGATTGCTAAGACACGTTACATCAGCAACGCTTCCGTATCCTTGATTGGTACGAACCTATGGTTGATGTGGGTACATAGTTCTAACACGATGCGTTTGGATCCGGAAACAGGTGGTGTATCCAGCGATAGCCGTGGTATCGGTTTTGAACAGGCTGCTGTTCCTTCATCTCGTAGCTTCGGTTTGAAGCTTAACTTGACATTTTAATCATTAAAATAGGTAGAAATCATGATGAATAACATATTAAAAAAATCGGCATTCGCCTCTTTACTGTTCACTTTAGTGCTTGGAGGCTGTACAAGTGATTTTGAAAATATCAACACCGACCCGGATGCGCTTCCTAAAGGCGAACCGAGCAATATCTTGGGTTATTCCATCCGTGGAAAAGCATCGAACGAGGGCGGTTATGACGCTACGGAAACATGGGCTGGTTACCAGGTGAAAATCCAGTATATGGATAACTATAACTACATCCCGACCAATAATACGTATGGCAACAAGTTCTATAACTGTTACAATGGTATCGAGTTGATGAACGACATCTTGGCCAACACGGAATCGTCTGCGTCTGAGTTGAAGAACATCCGTTGGGTTGCCCGCATCTGGAGCCAATATTTGTGGTTGACCACTACGGATGAGTTTGGTGACATTCCTTTCACAGAAGCCAACAAAGTGGCTGAAGGCATCATCAAACCGAAATATGACCGCCAGGCGGATATCTACCCGGCTATCTTGAGCGAGCTGAAAGCTGTCGCAGATGAAATGTCAGCAGGTTTAGGTAGCGACGCTTTAGGAAGTGGAGACTTCTTGTTCAATGGTAAAATAGCATTATGGCAGAAGTTCTGTAACTCTCTCCGTTTGCGCGCAGCGATGCGTATCGTAAACGTAGCTCCGGATTTGGCAAAGAGCACCATCGAAGAGATCGGCCAGAACTTGAGCAAATATCCAATCTTGGACAGCAGTGCAGACAATGCCTATTTCTACTGGCAAGGATCCAAACCGTACAACGAACCATGGTATGACAACGCATTGTCTCGTGACGACTACGGTATGAGTAACATATTCGTGGCACACATGACAAAGATGGAAGACCCTCGTATCTCCTCAATCATGAAGCCTGCAGCTTCTGACGGCCAATACAGAGGATATGAGAACGGCGCATTGTCCGCACCTGCCAACCTGACAACCATCTCCCGTGTAGGATCCATGTACCGTAACGAAGCAGCCGGTTTCACACCGTTCTTGAAGTCATGTGAAAACTACTTCATCTTGGCAGAAGCCGCACAAAGAGGTTGGAACGTAGGAATCTCAGCCAAGGATGCATACGAAAAGGCAGTCCGCATCTCAATGGATGACAATGGTATCGAATCAGCCGAAGCCGACAAATACTTGGCAGGCAAAGGAAAATTCGACAATACATTAGAACGCATCTATATGGAAGAATGGGTAGCCCTGTTCAAGGAAGACAAAGAAGCATGGTCTTTGTACCGTCGTACAGGATATCCGAAAGAAATCCAGACTTCTGGAGAATATCCAGGCAAATTCAGTTTATTCGGCAATGAGCATACAGATGTTCCCTTCCGCATGCCTTACCCAAATAACGAGTATGTTTACAACAAAGAAAACATAGGAGCAGTGACTTCTGGTATTGTAGATAATACTTGGGGTGATAAAATGTGGTGGGATACCAGAACCGGTGTGAAGTAAATTTTTCCATCAATTTTTAATGTGTTTTTTACTGACACTTAAGCAAGGGATGCATACAAACGTGAGTTTGCAGCGTCCCTTCTCCTTTTCTAATAGCTATAAAGAATACACAGAATTACAATTGCCATATTTTTCATCTCAACTCATCCCGAAACAAAGCATACGACCTCTTTTCCAAAAGCATACTACCTTTTCCCAAAAAGCATACTACCTCTTTCCAAAAAGCATACTACCTTTTTAAAAAGAGGTAAACCACGAAAAAACGAGCCCCTGTTAAAATACCATTTAAACGGCATTAAAACACCATTTAAACGCTATTATAATAGTATGGAAATAATGGCAGCCCCATTATAATAGGGATAATCATTTAATTCCTTCAATCTGAGTTAACCGGCAGACGTTCCCGTATTTTCCCGATTAAACTCATCGTGTTTATATCATCGGCTCTGGTTTCAGAGCCGATTTTCTCGTTTTCAGTCACGTCTGGAGCCACCACTCCCATAAAGTTGCTCTCCACGCGTAGAACATCAGGCTGCAAGGGCGACTTGGACCGACTCTCGTCTTGCGAGGTTGACCACATTGGCTGTGTGGATACCGAAGAAAATCAGCAAGATTTCTGTCGACTTTATTCTCGCTGCTATCTTTCGCAGTCCGTAATGTTGCTTCTGGGTACCGAATGAGCCTTCCATCTCTGTAGCTCTCACTCTGGAAAGTTCTCTTTTGGCAGCATTCTTCACCTCGTTCTTGCCAGTCCTGCCTTTCTGAGTGAAGGAGGTCTCA
>OLYC01001925.1_pt1 | contig 13139 bp, 10 predicted proteins | sample 1674271 | NCBI WGS metagenome assembly OLYC01 (sample SAMEA103958154, study PRJEB25191) | human gut metagenome
GATCATTGTAAGTGCCACGACCATTTTCGCTCCGGAAGAAATTCCGAGAACGAAAGGTCCGGCAATAGGATTGGAAAAAAATGTCTGCAGCAAAAAACCTGAAAGAGACAATGCACCACCAAGGAGCGCTGCCATCAGAATTCTCGGAAGACGGATCTTCCATATAATATTGTACTCTGTCGCCGCTCCTTCTTTCAGAAAGAGAATGCGCAGAATCTTAGGCACCGGAATATGAACATTTCCGGTATTGATATTTAGCACTGTCACAACACAAAATACTGCTGCAAGAATCAGAAATACCGCTGTGTATCTTGTACGCCGTCTGAAATTTTCCTGATGAAAACTTGTCTGCTCCATTCTTCTACTCCATCTTTTCAAGAAATGTCATCTGAGATGCATCACCGTCTGTCAGCATCAGATGCATATCTTTGATCAGCTCTCCGACTGTGTCTGTTGCCTGATATAAGTTCTTTCCGGTATACCAGACATTTCCGTCTTTCACCGCCTTGAATTCAGAGAACAATTCATTCTTTGCTTCCAACTCACTGATACTATTTACCTGTCCGTCGATCGTCCCGTTGTAGATCAGATAATCTGCATCGACAGCAGTCGCATAGAATTCCTCCATCGTCAGTTTAACAGATGGTGTGTTGCTGTCCGGATTCTTCAGATCTTTGAACGCATATCTTCCACCTGCGATTTCGATCATTGACGGAATATAATCGTCAGATTTTCTCACAACGATTGAACCATCTGTACTCACATAGAAATAAGCAACCGTCTTTTCCGTGTTCTCGAATCCTTTCAGTTCCTCGATCACATGAGCCTGCTGGTCAAAAAATGTATCCGCTTCTTCCTCTTTATTCAGAAGCGCCCCATAAAGCTTGATCCACTCGGTTCTTCCAAGCGGATGTGACTCATAACTGGAGTAGTCTACAAATACCGGAATCCCAAGATCTTCAATCATTTCCTGTACCTTCGGTGTATGAAGGATCATCGTTGATTCGATTGCCAGATCACAGTCTCCGTCAACGAGAGTCTCATAATCCGGTTCGCTGTATTTTCCCGCAAATGTCATCGCTCCGGATTCCATTGCTTCCTTTGCACTCTCTACATACCAGCCGGAAGCCTCAAGCCCGGAGAATTTCACCTTGTCAATTCCGCCGATTGCATCAAACAGAGACATGGATGCTGTCGCCGCCATATAAATATTCTCTGTCGGCTGCTGGATCACAACAATATCATCCTCCAGATCTTCCGGTTCTTCTTTTCCTTCCGGAACAATCAGATATTGCTTATCTTCATGGACATCGATCAACTTATATCCGTCCTTATAATAGTATACATCGAATTCTGTCGCGTAAGTCAGATCCATTGTAGATTCATAGGTAAGCCCTTCGATCTCCGGTGCTTTTTTTGTCTTGTCAGCTGCATCTTTAGTCTTATCCTTTGTTACATCTGTACCTGCTGAATTATTACCGCTGTTTCCACCGGAGGCTGCGGTAGAACCGCAGCCTCCGAGCAGAAGTGCAGCTGAAAGCATTAACGCTGTGATTCTGCATCTTCTTATCTTCATTCTATTTTTCTCTCCTATTTCTCTGCCGCTGCTACTGCCGCATCAAACTTCTCGTTCGTCAGCTCTTCACATCCGTAGAGAACACCGTAAACCTTGATCCACTCCTGCTTTCCAAGTTCTGTCTTTTCCTCGGAAGAACGATCAACGAAAACCGGAATACCAAGCATTGCAAGCTTTTCTGTCAGCTCTTCGAACTGTTCCGCCTTCTCTTCTACTGTCAGAGTCTCTTTTGTATCTTTACTGTCTTTATCTGCTATTTTGTCAGTATCTTTCGCTGCATTTTCCTCAGAATCTTCTCTTGGAAGAATATCTCCTGTAAACAAAGCAAGATTCACTTCACTCTTCACAAAATTCTTCAGTTTCAGCTTGTCCGCTGTTCCTGCATATGCGACTTCAGCATTCTTCTCTCCGTCTTTTGCTTTCATCTTATCAGCAATCTCGGATACTGTACAGTCTTTGCTCTTCATTCCAACTGCCGCAATATTATCAAGAAGATCGAGATCTTTCATCGTATTCAGAATCTCATCAGACTCTGCATAAGTATGATCCACAGGTTTCTTCACAATGATCATATCCTGCTCAAGACCAACCGGAACTTCCACATCCTCCGGAACGATCAGATATTTCACAACATTTCCCTTGTAAAGCTCTGCTGCCAATTCCTGTTCGCTTGTGCCATTGTTATCCGAAGCTGCGGATTCCTCGACAGAAGCATCTACTTTGCTTTCTGCATCTGAGTTCTTAGAATCTTCTGATCTATTGATCGTAACAGAAGCTACTTTCTTCTTGGAAGACTTCCCATTTTCAGACTTTGTTTCCTCTGCTTTTTCCGGGTCTCTTGCTGTGTCCTTCGTCATATCGATTTCAAGAAGTACAATCCCCTGATCATAATGATAAATCTTGAAATATTCTGCATAGTCAAGCTTTGTCTCTGACTGATATTCCAAACCTATGATTTCAGGTGCTTTTTCATCCAGCTTCTGGTTACTGCTTGTTGAAATATCTGTTCCGTTTGCAGATGTTCCTCCATTCGCCGCTGCAAGATAAATGAAAATCGTATATTCTATCTCATGTGCGACAGACATTTTATCTGTCATTCCAATAATCTTATTATTCTGATTCAATGCAACCGGGATAACAACTGTCGCTGATCCGCCGCCCTTTGTTGTGTAATACTTATTTCCGTTCGCTTTCACATACTGATAATGATCACTGCTGAACACGAGTGTTGCATAAGCCTGTCCATTCTGGATCGTCACTTTATTACAAGTAATCTGAACCTTACCTGTTCCACCGGACCAGGTAAAACGGTCCGGAGTATATACACCGTCTTTCAGTGTTGTTCCACTGTCTACATGAGAAGTAGAACCACTTGTATCGGATTCGTATTTTGATACATTATCTGCTTTTCCATCATTTCCATCTGTTTTTCCTGAATTAGTTCCAGGTACAGAACCGCCTGGGAAAGCAGAATTGTTTGTTCCTGTATTACCTGTATTGCTGGAACCACCAGTAGTACCGGAATTTCCTGTGTTTCCGTTGTTTCCGGAATCACCTTTATTCTCAGAATCTGTAGAATTAAGATCGGCAATCTTCTTCATTGTCTCTGACTGGAAAGTCAGCGTTCTGTCATACCAGATTCCTTTTTTAATGGAATATGCTGCTACTGCGATTTCCTTATCCAACGCTTCTACCGGAACAGTATAAGTGTATTTTCCTTCTTCATTCACCTGATATGGAATCCAGGATGACTGATCTGCGCTTGCAGCCTCTTCCTTTGTTCCCATGTACAGATAGCCGTAACCGATTCCGCTTAATGTAAGCACGGCACTCATTTTTCCGTCTTTTGCTGTCAGGATACAATCCACTACTTTAAACATGGAAGAACTGGAAGTTACGTCCATACTGTAGATTCCGTTTGCTACTGTTGCTTCCGGTGTCGGTGTTGGCGTTGGTGCTGGATTCGGTGTTGAGGTTTCTCCCGGATTCGGAATGTACATCCATAAGTACTGTTTGTCATACCAGGTCTGATCTTTTGACTTTCTCAAAGATACCGGAATTGTCTGACCTGCTTTTTCTTTCGGCACATTGAAATGAAATGTCCATGCACCTTCTTCATCCTGTGTTCTTTCTATAACAGATGCCTTCAACAAATCATCTTTTGAACCAAGATATAGCGCATCAAATCCTGTGTTGTTTGTCTTGATTGTAATATCAAGTTCGCCATCCTTTTCAACAACTGTTGATTCACTGACCTTGAACATCTTGAACTCTTCAGCGTCTTCTTTTACTACTTTCACAGATTCTCCTGTTACAGAAGGCGCCTCCTTTAGTGGCGGAAGTTCCGGTTCCGGAGTATTCGTAGAATCGTTAGAATCCGTAGAAGGTTCTGACTTGCCTGTCTCATCTTTTATCTGTGTATCCTTGTTATCAGTTTTTTCGTCCTCAACCTGATCTGAGACAGTTGTGCCTGGATTTTTCCCGGTGGTTTCTGTATCTTTCTCTTCTGAGTTATTTTCTAAATTTGGTTTTGTTTCTGCTTCGATTGAATTCTGATTATCTGATTTATCCGAAGAATTATCAACTTTATCAGATTCCTCTGTCTGATCTTCTTTTGTTAAATCGTCATTTCTTTTATCTTCTTTAACATTTCCTGCGTCTTCTGTCTGACTCTCATCTTGTTTCTTATCTAGATCAGCTTCTTCCACCTCTACAGTTTCTTGTAAATTTGTCTCACACTGCTGCTCATTTTCTGCCGCATATGTTCTTGTATAAGACAATGGTGAAATCACCATAGAACCTGTCAGCATAAGCGCAAGCCATCTGCTCTTATTTTTCATTTCTTTTTTGTCTCCTCTTAAGTTGTGAATTATAAAATACGGAAAATGGATAGAATTATCTTGAATCAAATGAATGATTGCTGGTCACACGTAATGCGAACAGTAAGAATGGTTCTTTCGGTACAATCAATTACTCGTGATCTGGAATTCGTATATTCCCCGCACCAACGGCCGGCAGGTTTCCTGACTTACAGATCTTCTATACAGAACACCTTCCCGGTCTCCCAGTGGATGTGCGGACTCTCCACACTTGTCTGTATAGGAGCGGTCTTCTGAAATCTAATTTCTAAGAAGACCGCATCTCTGCTCACAGTGACGAGTTCGTACAGGTCTTGCACCTGTTTCCCTTTTACCTGTTTCAATCAGGATATGGAAATATATTCCCTGATCAAACAGCACCGAACGCTATTATTTCTGACTAACTATAACATTTCATTATATTGAAGTCAACTATTCCGCCTTCACAGCCCAGCGCATCTTCGTAGATCTTGCTCTTCCGTTCTGTGCACATTCCTGCGCTGACGGACGCACAACATCTCTCGCATATTCGGAATAGATTCCTTCTTTGTATCCTGCTTTGAGTGCTTTTTTTACAAGCTTGTCCTCTCCGGAATGGAATGTAAGAATTGCTACTCTTCCGCCCGGTTTTAGTGCTCCCGGGAGTTTCTCCATGAATTCATACAGCACTTCGAACTCATTATTGACATCAATACGAAGTGCCTGGAATGTTCTCTGGCAAGTCTTTTTGATAATGTCCTTCTTTTCTTTATTATTTGGAAGGAAATCTAAAGTCTTCTCGATGACATTTCTAAGCTTTGTTGTTGTATCAATGCGATTGCCCTTACGGATCTCTGTTGTGATCGCTTTCGCCAGCTCTTCGCAGTATGGCTCATCTGAATTCTCGTAAAGCATTCCGGCAAGCTCTTCCTCGGAAATGTTATCAAGGCGCTCTGCTGCGCTGATTCCCTTCTCCTGGTTCAGTCGCAGATCCAGCGGTCCGTCAACTTTGAAAGAAAATCCTCTCTTCGGATTGTCGATCTGCATAGAGGAAACTCCGAGATCCGCAAGGATAAAATCAAATCCTCCAACTTCTTTTGCAATCTCATCGATCGTGCAGAAATTCTGTAGACGGATACTTAAAATATCTTCTCCGAATCCCTGATCTGCCAGACGTTTTCTTGTCTTCGCAGACTCTTCCGGGTCAACATCTGTTGCATAGATGTGCCCCTCACCTTTCAAACGTTCCAGCATTGCTTTTGTATGTCCACCGTATCCGAGTGTCGCGTCGAATCCTGTCTCACCCGGCTGGATTTTCAGAAAATCAAGGATCTCATTTACCATGATGGAAATGTGCATTCCGGCAGGAGTATTTCCCTTCTGGATTACATGCGCGATTGTATCCTTGTATTTCTCCGGCTGTAACTCTTTATATTTCTCCTCGAATTTCTTCGGGTATTTTCCTTTATATCTCACACGACGCTTGTGCGGTGTCTGTGATTCTTGTATGTTCTGATTGTTCTGTTCGCTCATTTCGCTCTCCTGTTCTTATCTTTACAACGTATGTACAGTATACCATGAAAGTTATTCACAATATACCATGAACTTTGAAATGTTTTCCACATAAGTCTGCATATTTTTCACCTATTCACATTTCTTTACCGGAACCTGCATGGATTCGCTATTTTATCCGGCTGCATATCTTACTGCCACGTTCATCACTCCGGCAAGCATCATCACAACCACCGGATTCAGTTTTGTCTTACGAAGCAGTAACAGACAGATTCCGAAGATCACCACCATAAACCATTTTGTCGCCGCAAACTGCACAATTCCATCTGTCCAAAATGCAGTGTGCAGAATTGCGATACCTGCGGAGGCGATCAGTGCGACAACTGCCGGTCTTAAGGATTCCAGCACGCTCTGGAACATTTTCATTTTCTTATATCTTAAATAAAACCATGCGATCAAAGTTACGATAATACAAGACGGCAGAATGCACCCACAGGTCGCCGCAACAGATCCCGGAACTCCCGCAATCTTGCTGCCGACAAATGTTGCCGCATTGATTGCAATCGGCCCAGGTGTCATCTGGGAAATCGTGATCAAATCTGTGAATTCTGTCATCGTAAGCCAACCATGCTGTGTCACAACCTGTTCTTGGATCAGAGGCATCGCCGCATAACCGCCACCAAAGCTGAACAGTCCAATCTGAAGAAAGCTTAAAAATAATTTCAAATAAATCATTTCTCTTCACTTCCTTTCCTCGTGATCTTTTTCTCAATTAATGCGCGGAGTACTCCGACAATTCCACAGATCAGAATCACATAGACTACATTTACCTCAAATATGCAGGAAGCTATAAATGCCCCGACCATAAGTACGTATGACAAAGCATCTTTCTTCTTCACGATTCCAGCACCCATGTCATATGTCACAGATGCGATCACGGCGCCCACTCCGGCCTGCATTCCTTCGAGCATTAAGCTGATGATCTGGTTACTTCGAAATGCCTGATAACCGGCAGAAAGTATCGATATAATAAGAAATGGTGGGATTACTGTCCCGGCAATTGCTGTCAGAATCCCCGCAATTCCAGCCAGTTTATATCCGATCACGATTGCTCCGTTCACTGCGATTGCTCCCGGTGCCGACTGCGCGATCGCCACAAGATCCAACATTTCTTCTTCCTCAATCCAATGATATTCATCTACGAACTTTTTCTTCATCAGGCTGACGATCACATAACCTCCACCAAACGTGAACGCACTTAAGTAAAAGGTTGACCAGAAAATCTTCCACAATTTTTTATCTTGTTTTTTTCCTTGCGTTTTTTCTTGTTGTTCTTCCATATATATTGTCCTCGTATATTATGATTATGCGAATTGCGTAGCACTAGAACTCCCGCCACACTATATGCTATTGGCAGGCAAAATTCCCTAACTATGATATTCTTTCTCTTGTAGTCTATCGCAATCAAAATGATTATGCAATCGCCTTGAATTTTTTACATTATATTTTCCTTTTTGAAACCTTAATTTTATCTGAATTTTCCCTATTTGGAAAATGATTATGATACAATGAGAACAGTAATATTTATCATAAAGGAGATTGAAATTGAAAAACCTATTTTTTCGATTCTCTTGTGCCGTTCTCCTATGTTACTGCCTGACCGGATGCGGTAGCATACAGCACAAATCCAGTACGGACACGGCGCAAGCGCAGGGTACTAAGGCACCACCCAAGACAGCGGATGATTTTTCTATCTCATCAGATTCTGAAAATGAAACTGTAGATGAAACTTCTTCTGTTGATGCCGCCACCCCATCTGCTTCTGAATCTGTAACTCAGCAGGAACTGCTGACCGGTGCAACGGCTCTTTACAGCAATGGACAGGAGATCAGCTTTGACCCTTCCTGGCAATACGCAGACTTTTCTGCAATCAATTCTGGAACAGCTACTATTTATCTTGCAGATTCTGACCGCAAGGATATCGTCGTTGGCGTGAATGCCGGACATGGAACTTCCGGTGGTGCTTCTGTAAAGACACAGTGTCACCCGGATGGTTCTCCAAAGACAACCGGCGGAAGCACTGCTCAGGGTGCAACTTATGCGACTGCAGTTTCCGGGGGAATGACATTTAACGATGGAACTGCTGAAAGCACTGTTACACTTCAGATGGCTCAGATTCTGAAAGATAAGCTGCTTGCTCAAGGATATGATGTCATTATGGTGAGAAACAGCGACGATGTCCAGCTTGATAATGTTGCCCGCACCGTACTCTGTAACAATGTAGCTGACTGTCACATCTCACTCCACTGGGATGGAGATGGATTGGGATATGACAAAGGCTGTTTCTACATTTCTGTGCCGGATGGTCTGAAAAGTATGGAACCTGTCGCTTCCCACTGGCAGGAACATGATGCACTTGGGGCCTCTCTTGTAGAAGGACTTCGTACAGAAGGAATGACCATTTACCAAAATGGTTCTATGAATATTGATCTGACACAGACTTCTTATAGTACAATTCCGTCTGTTGATATGGAACTTGGAAATGCAAGCTCTGACCACAGTGATTCCACACTAAATAGTCTGGCTGATGGTCTGGTTCTTGGACTCAATGCTTATTTTGGAAATTAAAATTCTTATTGAGTTATTTATTTTATTTTTTAAGGAGGTTATTATGGAGCCACTCATTCGTGTTAAAAATATGTACAAGATCTACAATCCTGGAGAAAATGAAGTCCGCGCACTGGATGATGTTTCTCTTGAAATCAACCAGGGGGAATTTATTGCCATTGTCGGACATTCCGGTTCTGGTAAATCTACATTTATGAATATGCTCGGCTGTCTCGACACACCCGATTCCGGGGAATATTTTCTGGATGGAAAAGATGTTGCCAATCTCTCAGACAATGAACTGTCTGATATCCGCAATCACAAGATCGGCTTCATCTTTCAGGGATTCAACCTGATTCCAAACCTGGATGCACTTGGAAATGTAGAACTTCCACTGATTTACCGCGGACTTGGAAAGCAGCAGAGAAAAGAGATTGCCGGGGAAGCACTGTCGAAAGTTGGACTGGAAAACCGTATGGATCACAGACCGAACCAGCTTTCCGGTGGACAGCAACAACGTGTTGCAGTAGCCAGAGCAATTGCCGCACAGCCGCCGATCATCCTTGCCGATGAACCGACCGGTAACCTGGACAGTAAGTCGACTATCGAGATCATGAATATTCTGAAAGATCTTCATAAGTCTGGAAGAACAGTTATTATCATTACACATGATGATGAAATTGCTAATCAGGTTGATCGTGTTGTCCGCATTATGGATGGAAAGATTGTGAGTGATAGTGTAAATCCGTAGCAATTTAAATCTTTACCTGCAATTACAGAGAGAGGGCAGTACTTTACGATTTCTCAATCGTTGAAGCACTGCCCTCTCTTTATGTTTCTTATTAGATATTTCTTAGTAGAATTTCTAATTACTTCTATTTACTTTTTATTCTACTGATACAAGCTCAATCTTGAAGTTCAGTTCTTTTCCTGCCATCTCATGGTTTGCATCGAAAGTGATTGTTGTCTCTTCCTTAGCTGTTACCTTTACCGGAAATGGCTGTCCATACTGATTGGACAGGTAAACCTGCTGTCCCACTTCAAGGTCTTCAGATCCCGGGAGTTCTGCAATCTCTACTGTGAAGATAGCTTCCGGATTCGGCATTCCATAAGCTTCTTCCGGCATCAGATGGATGTCCACTACCTGACCAACTTCCATATCAGCTACTGCTGCATCAAATCCTTTGATCATCTGTCCTGCACCACATACGAACTCAAGCGGCTCTCCACGGTCATAAGAAGAATCAAACTGAGTTCCGTCATTGAATGTTCCTTTGTAATGTGTACGGCATTTCTTTCCAACATTCTTTCCTTCCATTGTAGTGTGTGATCCGCATCCGCCACCGCAGCTGCTTCCACAAGAATGTCCCTCTTCATGATCTCCACAAGAATGTCCTTCCTCATGGTGATGATGATCACAAGTAGCTCCTTTGGATGCAAGCTCGCCTTTCAGGTATGCCTCTACTGCCTGATCTGCGTCTCCCTGAGCACCTGAACATAATTCAACGCCGGCCTCTGCAAGTGCTGTCTGAGCTCCGCCACCGATTCCACCACAGATCAGAACATCTACGTTCTGTCCTGCAAGCAGTCCTGCCAGAGCTCCGTGTCCTTCCCCATTAGAACCGATCACTTCACTGGAAACCACCTTATTATCTTCTACTTCGTACACTTTGAAAGTCTCTGTCTTTCCAAAATGCTGGAAAATATTTCCGTTGTCATAAGTTACTGCAATTTTCATTGTAAAATCCTCCGTTTCAAAATTCCCTGTCAGACTAGTATAATCCATTACGCAGGTAAAAGCAACCTTTGTGTGGATGCGAAGTTGCTCCTTGTAGCAGTTACTGTTCACACGGTGTGCGACCAGCAACGCAAACAGTATCATTGACACAATCTCCTCAAGACACTATACTTGTTATAAAACTTACTCCAAACCATCAGAAAGTGAGCACAACCATGGAATATGAACACATTACCCATTCCTTTGAACCAATATATAATGAAGACTCCGAGATTCTGATTCTTGGAACTCTTCCTTCTGTAAAATCACGGGAAAATAATTTCTACTACGGACATAAACAGAATCGATTCTGGAAATTGTTGGCGAAACTTTGTAAAGAAGAAACTCCGCAGACAATTGAGGAGAAAACTTCCATGCTGCTCCGTCACCATATCGCCATCTGGGATGTCATCCAAAGCTGCGACATCAAAGGCTCCTGTGACAGCAGTATCAAAAATGTAACGCCGACCGATCTGAATCAGATTTTAAATCACTGTCAGATTCGACAAATCTATGCAAATGGAAATAAAGCCGGAGCTCTTTATAAGAAATATCAGCAGCCGCTGACCGAAAGAGACATCCTTGTGCTTCCTTCCACCAGCCCGGCCAATGCCGCCTGGTCACTGGATCGTTTGTACGAAAAATGGAGTGAGATACTGAGGTGAATTATATTGCCTCAGTTCTCACTCCATTTTTATTCGAATAAATTACTATTTCAAACAACTTAGATTATTCGCTAACCTGCGCTCTTCTCTGCTCAAACACTGCTGCCAGTCTCGGCAGAATCTTATTGCACGCCATCGTGTATGCCGCGCCAAATACATTTGCCCCAATACGAAGCGCTACCGCATACGGCATTCCGAACAAGCCGGATGCAATCGACAATGCACCAAATGTATTAAATGCTGTCTGCCATGCATACCCTGCAGAATACCCGACTCCGATTCCTCCGATCATTCCGATGTATGGATACATTGACTCCGGAAGCACCAAATACAGGATAACAAATAACAGACATCCTACTATATTAAATGCAGCTCTCTTTCCTGCTCGTTCTTTACAGTCATCCGGGAATGGAAGACAAACAGACATGCTTGCGATCCCCGCCCACATTGCTCTCGGAAGTCCAAGCAACGACATGAATAACATTGCACTGGAAACAACTAATGAAAGACGAATGTACCATCTGTTTCTTGCAGAGCTGATATTGAACTCGCGGAACAAATCAAGAAATGATCTTCTATACGGTCTGTTCTTCTGATTCTTATAGAAGATTGCCATACATAATACCATTCCAACCAAAAGGCCAGCCACGCGATACAAGTACTCCTGTCCGGTCACATCATATCCCTGGAGAAGAAGATATCCAAGAACAAATGTAGAATGATTATACATGATCACATTGTGACATCCCAGAATCATAAGAAGCAAAATACATACTATATTAATAAAGAATGCCGGAACCGGTGACACCATATTCGAAAGCTTCGGTCCTGCAATCAATATTCCAAAGATTCCGACGATGGAGGCCAATCCGTGCGTTGTACGAATCCCAAAATCTGCCTGTCGAAGAACAAGCACCGCAAGAAGCACTGTAACGCCTACTACACTGTTGTTATTCCCTGTGAAATGACTGTATAAAGAAACTACCGCCACACAAAATGCCATTACAAGATAGACTTTAAAATTATAAATAAGAATGTGGCGATACCTTTCCTTCTTGTCTTCTGTCGCTTTGATCAGCTGCTTAGATGCAACTGAACTGAGCTGTAATTCCTGATAAAATGTCATATATCTCTTCCTCCCACTGTTATTTTTTCTTCAAAAGATCAACGAGAAACTATAATACAAATCCATCTCGGAGTCAATAAAAACTTTATTAAAGTTTTCTGATAAATCTGAATTATTCAAACAATATATAGAATTTAATTTTTAGACTTTACAAAACGCAGGCTCTATGATAAGATAGTTTGTGTCGAGCGGAAGTGGCGGAATGGCAGACGCGCTAGATTCAGGTTCTAGTGGGAGTTTTATCCTGTGGGAGTTCAAGTCTCCTCTTCCGCATTGATAGAATGTAAGAGAAATCCTTAGTTCAAGGATTTCTCTTATTTTTTTGTTATCTAAAATTAGCACATTTTGGGTTACCTCTGTTTCCTAATTAAATTTCTGTATGAACAAAGAATGTCTCTTTTGAGAAATCTTGAAAAGGAGAATTAGCCTATGCTGACCATTACTGACCTGATTGCAGTGATCTCACTGTGTGCGACTTTTTATAGTCTTGGTTACGTGCGTGGAAAGCATGATTCCAAGACGCAAAAATAACCGCCCAACGTCCTGAGAAAACTTGAGCGGTTATTTAACCAATTAAAAACATCAGGCGAACCGTCATCGGTAGCACCTTTCTATTTATTATACTAGCATTTCTTTTTTCTTATGTCAAACAAATCTTTTACTCCTCGTTACCGCTCACACGATGTGTGACCGGAAACCTCACACCGCACCGTCACCCTGTTCTTTCCATCCAGCGTACATGTCAGAGCAATAAAATTAGCTTTTCACTTTATGTGTGTTACTTTTTATGTTGATTTTTCTCGACATATTTGCTATCATATGTTCAGGCTTTATGCCTGGGGTGCTACTTCACATTGACGTGAATGGCGGTTCGCTTTGCGCGGAGAGTTTATAGCTCCGATTACATAGATCATCTCTCATTTGAGAAATCTTGGAGAGGAGAATTGGCCTATGCTGACCATTACTGACCTTATTGCAGTGATTTCACTGTGTGCGACTTTTTATAGTCTTGGTTACGTGCGTGGAAAGCATGATTCCA
>OLYC01001932.1_pt1 | contig 13104 bp, 10 predicted proteins | sample 1674271 | NCBI WGS metagenome assembly OLYC01 (sample SAMEA103958154, study PRJEB25191) | human gut metagenome
TCACCAGCGACGACGGCATCGAGCTGCTGATCCATGTCGGCATGGACACCGTCGAGATGCAGGGCAAGGGCTTCACCGCTCTGGTCAAGGAAGAGCAGAAGGTCAAGGCCGGCACCGCTCTGCTGAAGGTCGATCTGGACGCCATCCGCGCTGCCAACCACCCCACCACCACCGCCGTCATCGTGACCAATGGCGACGACCTGCCAAAGCTCCATATCATCGCGGGCGGCATCGTCTCCACCGGCACGCCGCTGTTCAAATTCGAGTAAGATACAAAAAAGACATCTGCCGCAGGCAGATGTCTTTTTTGTTATGCTCATGCTTTTTCGGGCTTATACTGCAGGACCCGCTCGGAGACGAGGCCGTTGAAGAACTGGATGAAGGGTCCGAGGCAGAACGCGCAGATGAGGGTGCCCAGACCCACAAGACCGCCCAGGAGCCAGCAGAGCAGGGCGCAGAAAGCGTCGGTGAAGACGCGGCAGCCGAAGTACTGGAAGTGCGTGTAGTCCCGCAGACCCAGCGAGAGGTAATCGTAGGGCGCGATGCCGAGGTCAGCCGTCTGGTAGAGGGACGCGCCCAGCGCCGTCACAAGGACGGCCAGCACCACCCACACCAGCTGTTCCGGCAGGGACGCTGCCGGGCCGAAGGCCGCGGCAATGGGGTCGTAGAAGAAGGTTATGATGAACCCCATGCCGATGCCGTTGACGAAGGTGCCAAGGCCGATGTACTTGCGCCCGAACCAGAATTCCAGCGCAAAGAAGAGGATGTTGGTGGCGACGTTCTGCACGCCCAGCGAGATGCCCAGCAGCTCGGCAAGGCGCATATTCAGCGCGCTGATGGAGTCGTTGCCGAGATGGGACTGCTTGAAGAGGGCGATGCCCAGACCAATAATGACAATGCCCACCACCATGCCCACGATGCGGCGGGTGGTCGGCTTTTGGGTGGTCGAAGTGCTCATGAAACGGCCTCCTGATTTATTTTTCTCTATTATAACGCTGCAGGAGGGTCGGCGCAATCAATATTGCACAATTCTCTGTTTCATTGTGGAAAACTCATTGTCTCAAGTCTTCTTCCAGCCGGGCCTTGTCCAGCCCCTCGCCGATGACGATGAGCACCTGCTGTCCCTGCGGGATGGGGGCCGCTGTCAGACCGTCGGCGGCAGCATTCAGCTCATACCACCGGCCATCATCCTCCACGAAGCCCTTCACCCGGAGGACATTTCCGCAGGCGGGGTCGGTGAAGAGGGACGGGATGTTCTTTTCCAGCTGAACGCGGGGCAGGCCCAGCTCGAGGAAGTAGGCCGAGGTGAAAGCATCGTGCGCGTCGAAGTGGAGCTTTTCGCAGCTGGCCTGCCGGAAGCCGCACTTTGCGATGCGGGCCATGTCGTCGCCGGTCAGATCGGCCCAGTCCTTCGCAATAATTTCCTCCGGGCCGAACTTCCGGGAGCACTTGCAGGCTTCCAGCGCACGGGCCAGATGGGCTTCTGCCCCCTGCTTCTGCGCGTCAGAGGCCAGCTGACAGCGGCTCAGGAGGACACTGCCCGCCCATGCACTCTCGGAAGCGAGGATATATTCTGCCTGCGGGGAAAGTTCTTCCGGCAGAAGGGCATCCACGATGGCGATGACATTGCCCAGCTGATACCAGCGGTCCAGCGGCTCGTCCCGCAGCACGTCGAAGAACTCGTCCACGTCAAAGATGCCGCTGGGCTCCACGATGACTCTCTCAAAGCCCCGCATGGCCATGGAGATGAGCTTTGTCCGCATCCGGCGCTGGTGGGTGTCGCAGTCGCAGCCGCCGCCGATGGTCTCCAGCTCCACGCCCTGGGCCTCGAGGTCCTGCAGGAGCATGGCGTCCACGTTCACCGCGCCGAAGTCGTTTTCCAGCACACAGACTTTGACGCCCTGCCCGGCCCACCATGCCGCGTATCTGCGCAGGAAGGTGGTCTTCCCTGCCCCGAGAAATCCTGTGATCAAATCTACCTGTACCATATTCCGTCCCTCCGTCGGTTTCTTTTTCCGCTGTCAGTATAAGCGAACGAGGCCGGATTGTCAAACACAAGAAACGGCCCTTTCCCGGTCTGGGAAAGGGCCGTTCCGCCGCAATGCTGGGAGTTTCTTACAGGAATTCGACGCTGCCGTCCTCGATGTGGTACATCGCACCGACGACCCGCAGGCCCGTTTCCGCCTTGATGTCATGGATGCACAGGCTCTTTTCGATCTCCTGCACACTGTGCCGGACATTGAGACAGCTGGCCTTGTAGGGGTCTGTTTCATCCCCGATGGCCTTCTTGATCTCGTCGGTGATGCAGCGGATATAGCCGGAGGGCTCGGAGTTGATGGCGGCATCCACCGCACCGCAGTGGGTGTGGCCCAGCACCACCACCAGCCGACAGCCCAGATGGCCGGCAGCGTACTCGATGCTGCCCAGCTGGTGGTCGTCGATGATGTTGCCCGCCAGCCGGATGACGAACAGCTCACCGATGCCCGCCGAGAAGATGTTCTCCGGGATGACCCGGGAGTCCGAACAGGTGACGATGATGGCGTAGGGCGACTGGCCCTTCGCCCAGGTGGACATCCGGATACGGCGGGAAATATCGCCGCTCCCGTTTTCCGCGTTCAGGTATTTCAGATTGCCCGCCGCCAGCTTGTAGATGGCATCGGCCGCGGTGCAGACTGGGGTCTCACGCATTGCAGCAGCCTCCTTGGGAAAAAGTGGTAAAAAGTATCCTGCAAAAATGCCCGGCCGTCCAACGAAGGGCAGCCGGGCGGGAACTCAGTTTATCAGAAGTGGATGACGCCGAGGATCAGACCAGCGACGAGGCAGACGATGGAAACACCCCACTGCCAGCCGAAGCAGTACTTGATGTGGTCCTTGATCTCGACACCGGCCAGACCGATGCCCAGATAGGTAGCGGGAGCCACCGGGCTGATGAAGGTAGCGCAGTTGCGGCAGACGACCATTGCGATGGCGATGTGAGCCGGGTTGACGCCGAACTGGTTGCCAACGCTGACCAGAACGGGCAGCAGGCCGTAGAAGTAGGAATCGGTATCGAACAGCAGAGCCAGAGGCACGCTCAGGATGCCGATGATGATGGGCAGGAAACGGCCCATAGATGCCGGGATGAAGCTTGCCATGACGACTGCCATCTTCTCCATGATGCCGCTCTTGCTCAGGACACCGAGGAAGACACCGGCACACAGGATGGTGGAAGCCATGCTCAGACCAGCGGAAGCGTGGCTCTTGATGATGGAGTTGTGCAGCTTCTTGCCGCGGTAGTTGACCAGAATGCCCAGAGCGCAGCCGACCATGAAGACGTAGTAAGAGGGGAAGATGTCCAGAACCAGCACGATGATGACGGCCAGAGTCAGGATGACATTGAAGACGAAGTTCTGGGGACGAGCCAGAGCCTCGTCCTTCTTGCCGTCGTCGGAGTCGTCGTACTTGCCGGCGTCCTCAGCAACGATGGCATCGCCGAGCTTTGCGATGCGCTTCTTCTCCTGCAGGCCCCAGAAGATGGCGGTGCCGACAGCCAGCACCAGACCGACGATCTGCATGGGCATGAGCTGGAACCACAGGTCGTTGGGCTCCATCTCGATGACGCTTGCGGCGCGCATGGTGGGGCCGCCCCAGGGCATCAGGTTCATGACGCCCATTGCGGTGACGCAGATGAGCAGCAGGGTCTCACGGCGCATGTGCAGGCGCTTGTAGACGGGCAGCATGGCGGGGATGGTGATGAGGAAGGTGGAAGCGCCGCCGCCGTCCAGATGGCCGATGATGGCGATGAGGCAGGTCATCAGAGCAACGCCGACGACGTTGTTGCCGACCTTCTTCATCAGCGCACCGATGATCTTGTCGAACATGCCTGCATCGGTCATGACGCCGAAGAACAGGACGGAGAAGATGAACAGGACCGCCGTACCGTGGACGCCCTTGACGCCCTCCTTGATAAAGCCAGCCATTTCATCCAGGGTGAAAGCACCGGTAGCCACCAGAATGGCTGCGGTGATGGTCGAGACGCTGACGAATGCCAGTGCAGGGACCGTGACATTGCGCAGCAGCAGGACGATGACCGCAATCACCGTTGCAAAGCCGAGCAGAGCGAGGATCGTATCACTCATGGGTTTGTACTTCCTTTCCTTTTTTCGTATACTGGGGATGCATTCCGTTTTATCCTCCGGAATCATTCCCGTTCGTTATGGTTCCAGTATACAGGCTCAAACTTACAGCCCAAAGCCCTTCTCGTTACGGTTTGTTAAGAAATCTCTTAATATCCTGTAAGATTCCGTATGGAAGGTTGGATACAATAGAGCCGGAGCTGCGCAAAAAAACGAAAAACAACAGGCCCCGGGGTATTTCCACTCCGGGGCCTGTTGTCATCTTTATTTATGGGGCCTATATCGCCTTGCGGCGGTCCTCACATGGGGAAGCGGGAATTAGGCGCCTGCCTTCACATCGTTGACGATGACGACCAGAATGTACTTGCCGTCACTCGTCTTGGCAGTGCCCAGCTTGCCGGTATCAGCAAAATTCGTAAAGGTAGGGGCCTGAGCAGTGAACAGAGCGTCCTTCGCAATGGCAGCCTGCAGGCTTGCGTCCTTCGTGGCATTCTCGGTCTTGACCAGAGCAACACGGACCTTCTTGCCAACATTTTCCTTCTCGGCATCGGCAGCGCCAGAGGCGGTGTACACGCCCAGAGCCTTCTGAACTGCATTGGTGGTGTCGGTGATGGAGTAACCCTTGATGAGCTTGCCGTAGTGTGACTCAACAGCATTGTCCAGAGTGATTTTGTCGTTGGCGGCAACAGCCTCATCCTTTGCAGATGCGTCGACAATAGCCTCGATAGCCTTCAGGGTCTCCTTAGCAGTCTTATCCACGCCATCATCCTGCTCGACCTTGACGCCCATCTTGGTCAGAGCGTCAGCGATGTCCTTGCTCTTGACGCCAGCGCCGCAGCCAGTCAGAACGGACAGTGCCAGAACGCCGGCGAGGGCGACGGCCAGAAACTTCTTTGCCATTTTCATGATTTTTGCCTCCATAATTATGAATGATCTTACAGGCAGGCTGTCCAGTTCCGGTCGTCTTCCTGTTCTTTTTATCATACCCCCCCCCCTAGATTTGTCAATATATTCCCTGCATTTTTATCATATTGCCGAATTATGAAGGCTTCCTCTGTGCACATTCCACAAATTCACAGAAAACAGCCGCTGCTTACTCTTTCCGGCTGCTCCGTATCTGGGCCAGCAGCGTAGACGCCGACACAGGTTTTACCACATAGCCGTCGATGACGCCGTGGCTGCGGGCGTCCACGATCTCCCTTGTGGGGGCATTGGTCATCACGATGCGGGTCATGCCCGGGTAGCGGCCCCGGATGGCCATGCAGAAGTCCACGCCGCTGCTGCTCATCAGGCTCTCGTCGATGGCAAGGACGTCGAAGGGCTGCTGCTCCAGCAGCTGGCGCAGCTCGCCCCGGCGGGAGCAGGTGGACACGCTCAGGCCCAGTGCGCTGAGGTCTTTGTCCAGCAGGTCGAGGACCTTGTTGTTGTCGTCCGCCGCAAGGATGCGCAGCTTGCTGTCCACGCCCCACTGCAGCTGTTCGCGCTCCTGCTGCTGCTCCAGCACCGGCAGATAGACATAGAAGGTCGTGCCTCTGCCGATGGTGCTCTCCGCCCGGATGCGGCCCCGGTGGGTGCGAATGATCTGGTCCGCCAGAGCAAGGCCGAGGCCGGTGCCTTCGCCGGTCTTCTTTGTGGTGAAGAAGGGCTCGAAGATGTGCTGCATCGTCTCCTTGTCCATGCCGCAGCCGGTGTCGGTGACGCTCAGGCAGACGTAGCTCGACCATTCCTCGGAAATTTTCTCTTCCGGGAAGAGCGCCGCCAGCTCACTGCGCGGCACGACACTGCCCCGGATGGTCAGCTTTCCGCCCTCGGCGCCGATGGCGTGGATGGCGTTGATGCTGATGTTCAGCAGCACCTGCTGCAGCTGGGTCGCATTGCCCAGAACGCATTCGCCGCTCAGCTCATTTTCTTCCTTCAGCTCCACGTTCTTCGGGCAGTTCGTCTCCACCAGCTTCCGGGTCCGATGGAGCAGTCCCTCCACCGACACGGCGTCGTAGACCGTCTCCACGTTTTTCCGGCTCATGGAGGAGATCTGTTTCACGACCTCCTGCGCCTTCTGCGCCGCCTCGCTGATCTCCATCGCGTTGTCATAAATTTCGCTGCCCGGGTCGGCGTCGGCCATGATGAGGTCGGCATAGCCGGTGATGGGGGTCAGGAAGTTATTGAACTCATGGGCGATGCCGCCGGTGAGGGTCCCCATCATCTGCAGCCGCTGGCCGTGGGCCAGCGACTCTTCGCTGCGGTGGAGCTCTTCGAGGGTCTGGTTCAGGGTCTTCAGATCGCTGATCTCGGTCGCGCTGCGGCGGTCGCGCTCCTGCAGCCGGAACATCTGGAACATGAAGAGCACCAGCACCAGCGCCACGCCGCCGAAGATGAGGACCACCTTCACGAAGCTCTGCTGTACCGGCTCGTAGAAATCGTCGTAGTCCACCACGGCGCTGACGATCCAGAAGCTGCCCCCCACGTCCAGATGACGAAAGGCGCTTATCTTATGCACCCGGGGCAGATCCGGGTCGGCCCACCAGTAGGAGTAGTAGTCCAGTGTGCCGGATTCCTCTTCCTGCTGAGCGCGCAGCAGCTCACTCAGACTGCTCATGTCCAGTTCCTTCCCCTGATAGATGCGCTGGCGGCCCTCCACGACTTTGATGCCCCACTGAATGGCTTCGGGGTGCATGACCACAAGGTTATCGTCATTCTTTATCATGATGTAGCCGTTCCTGCCGACATGGATCTCCGAGATGAGCTGCTGATACATGACCGTGGAGTCTACCACGAGGCAGGCTGTCTCACCCCCGGCCTTCTTCTTCATCACAAGATAGTGCTCGTCACCGCTGTGGTACTGCCAGTAGGAGATGTCCTCCGTCCGGGTGATGAGGACATCGCAGACGGCGCTGAGACCGTAGCAGCTGTAGATGACCTCGCCGTTGCTGTTTTCCAGCCAGACGTCCCGGATGGTATCGCTCCGGGCCACCGTGGGGCGGAACGCTTTGCTGGCCTCCGCTTTTCCGGCGATGGAGTCCAGCCGGTCGGCGTATTCTTCCAGCAGGACGCGGATGCTGTCGGCGGTGCTCTGCACCACCAGCTCCATCTGCCTTGTCTGGCTGTCCATCATGGCGGTGCGGTAGTCCTTCCATACCATACCCACCACGACAGCCAGTGCGGCTACCGTGACGACGCCGATGGCCAGCGGCGCCCACAGGGTGCGCAGCGTCTGGAACCATGTCTTTTTCGGGGCGTTCTCCTTCATATCGAGTCCTCCTTTGGGGCGGTCTTGCTCTTCCTGTCTAAAAATGTTATAATTTTATTTATCGCAAGTGAAACAAATTTTCCGGTCAGAAAAGTGCAGGGAGTTATCATGTCGTATCATGTTCTTATTGTAGACGATGATCCAGCGATTTGCAAACTTTTATCGAAAGTTATGATAAGCAATGAGATGGACCCTCTCGTCGTCAACAGCGGCGCGGCGGCGCTGGACCTCATCGCGCGGCAGAGCAGCACGCTGGATATGATCCTGATGGACATCACGCTGGGCGACATGGAGGGCTTCGATGTCATCCAGACCATCCGGCGCAACGGCGTCACCACGCCGGTCATCATCATCAGCGGCCGCAACGAGGACTACGATTTCATGTACGGCCTCTCGCTGGGTGCCGACGACTATGTCACCAAGCCCTTCCGTCCCCAGATTTTGGGCGCAAAGGTCAAGGCCCTCATCCGCCGCAGCAAGAGCTTCTCGCAGGAGAACAACCAGCAGATCAGCTGCGGCCCCTTCCTCTGCGACACCACCACCATGCGCTTTTATAAAAACAATGTGGAGCTGAATCTCTCCGAGAAAGAGCGCAGCCTGCTGCTGCTCTTCGTGCGCCACCCGCAGCAGGTGTTCACCAAGGATATGATCTACGAGCAGATCTGGGGCAACCTCATCGCTGTGGACGACAACGCCATCATGGTCTACATCAACCGCCTGCGCAGCAAGATCGAGGACAACGCCCGCACGCCCCAGCACATCATCACCATCCGCGGCGTCGGCTATCGTTTCGTGCCGTAAGAGCGTTATTTATTTTTGTCATAGAAACAAAGAAGAGCAGCCAACTGCGCGCGGTGCAGTTGGCTGCTCTCTGGTTTTATGCCGGTATAAAACACAAAACCTTGAAAAAGGAGAATCGCATGAAGTTTGTGTGCATATTTAGCCGCAAAAGCGGGGGTGAGAAGAGCGAAGGAATCTCCGTGAATCCATTCCGAAGCGTGGTTGGCAAGCCACATTCCCGCTTTTACGCTATATCACTCAATCTTCGCGGAAAGAGAAAGGCTTGACTTCGCGGACGACGTCCATGACAGTGCCGTCGCGGGCCTCGATGATGCCCACGATGCGGTCGCCGAACTGGACCTTCTCCGGCTCGCCGACGATGGAGTAGGCGATGTCGCGCAGCTCCTCGATGGTCTTCAGAGGCACGCAGTCAGCGGCCTTCAGAGCCTCCAGCAGGTCAGGACGGCGGGGGTTGACGGCCACGCCGTAGTCGGTGACAACAATGTCAACGCTCTCGCCGGGGGTGGTGACGGTGGTCACGTCGGTGCAGATGGCCGGGATGCGGCCCTGCAGCAGAGGAGCGATGACGATGGTGCACTTTGCACCCTGTGCGGTATCGGGATGGCCGCCCTGTGCGCCGGTGATGATGCCATCGGAGCCGACAACGACGTTGCAGTTGAAGTGGGTATCAACTTCCAGAGAGGCCAGAATGACGTAATCCAGCTTGTTGACGAAAGCGCCCTTATTCATGGGGCTTGCATACTCGCCAGCAGAGATGGGGAAATGGTTGGGGTTGGTGCGGACGTTGTTGACAGCGTCCAGGTCGAAGTCCTGCGTATCGACCAGCTTGCGGGCCAGGCCGCGGTCCAGCAGCTCGCACATGGGCTTGGTCAGGCCGCCGACGCCCAGACCCATGTGGATGTTCTTCTCCTCCATGATCTTGCTCAGGGAGATGGTGGAAGCGATGGATGCACCGCCGACACCGGTCTGATAGGAGAAGCCGTCCTTGAAGTAGGGGGTGTTGGCCACGACCTGGGTGCAGTACTCTGCCATCAGGATCTTGCGCTGGTCGGTGGTGGGCTTGGCAGCGCCGGTAGCGATCTTCTCGGGGATGCCGATCTGGTCCACGACGCAGACGTAATCCACCTTGGTCTGGTTGATCTCTGCGGGGTAGTTGGGGTAGTCCACGAGGCAATCGGTGACAGCGACGACATAGTCAGCCATCTCAGCGTCCACGTAAGCATAGCTCAGGACGCCGCAGTTGGTCTTGCCGCCCATACCGGAGCAGTTGCCGTACTCGTCGCAGGAAGGTGCGCCGATGAAAGCGATGTCCACATGGGTCTCGCCGGTCTCAATGGCGCGGACACGGCCGCCGTGGCTGCGCATGGTGGCCAGACCCTTCAGCTTGCCGTGGGAGATGGCATCGCCGATCTTGCCGCGGACGCCGGAGGACTCGATGTTGACGATGGTGCCGTCCTCGATCATGGGGACGAGGGCGTCATGAGCCTTGCCCAGAGAGCTTGCGCTCAGGGTGACGTTCTTGATGCCCATTTTGTGGATCTCTTCCATGACCATGCAGACCACGAGGTCGCCCTCGCGGAAGTGGTGGTGGAAGGAGACGGTCATGCCGTCGTGGGCATTGCACTTGACCAGAGCCTCGTGGATGTCCTTGACCATCTTGTCGTGGTCATTGCGCATCACGGGGGTGACCTTCGGGCTGGCCTTCTGGAAGGCCTTGCCGTCTTTATAATTGTTGCCCTGGAAGACCTCTTTGCCGGTGCGCTCGAGGATCTCTTCGGGAATTTCTCTGCCGACTGCGTTCAACATAATTACAAATCCCCCTTATACACGCCGGATGCCTTTGCCAGATCGATGGTGCGCTTTGCACCGTCGTAGAAGGCGATGTCGATCATCTTGCCGTCCACGGTGAAGACGCCGATGCCCAGAGCCTTCTTGGAGTCGATCTCCTTGACGACCTTCTCAGCGAAGATGATGTCCTTCTGGGTGGGAGTAAAGATCTCATGCACGATGGGGATCTGACGGGGGTTGATGATGGATTTGCCATCGAAGCCCATCAGGTGGATGTTCTCCACGTCCTTGCGGAAGCCGTCCATGTCCTTCAGGTCGGTGAAGACGGTATCGAAGCACTGCACGCCTGCGGCGCGGGCTGCAATGATCATCTGCTGACGGGCGCCCATCAGCTCAATGCCGGTGCCGGTGATGTGGGTCTGCAGGTCCTTGGTGTAGTCGCCGCCGGACAGTGCGATGCCGAACAGGCGCTCATCGCTCTCGCAGATCTCCAGAGCGTTCATGACGCCGCGGGCAGACTCCAGAGCGGCGATGATGAGGACTTCGCCCTCAGGACGGCCATAGGTCTTCTCGTCCTCGGCGATGGCAGCAGCCACGCGGCGGACATCCTCAGCGTGCTCGGTCTTGGGGATGCGGATGGAATCGCAGCCGCCAGCCACGCAGGCACGGATGTCTTCCCGCCAGTAGGGGGTGTCCAGACCGTTGATGCGGACGACCCGCTCCGCACCGCGGTAATCCACGGTCTTCAGGGCGTGATACAGGCTGAAACGGGCGACGTCCTTCTGGTTCTCGGCGACAGCGTCCTCCAGGTCCAGCATCAGGGAGTCGGCCTTATAGATGTAAGGGTCCTTGATGAGGCCGGGCTTCTGCGCATTCAGGAACATCATCGTGCGGCGCAGGCGCTTCTTGTTCGGATTATTCATCGAATGGCACCTCCCCAAGGCAGATTCTCATACTGGTCAACAGAGCGGAACACCGCGCCCTCGATGCGGGCCTTCAGGGTGCAGTCCAGTGCGCCCTTGTCCACGATGGTGATGCGGACGTTGTCGATGTCCAGATTCTTCAGGGTCTCCAGTGCGACCTTGCGCAGCTGGTTGCCGTACTGGTGGATGACGGAGCTTTCGAGGGAGAAATCGATCTTGCCCTCACCCGGCTCGACGGTCACCATGCAGTCGCTGGATTCCAGAGTGCCAGCCGTGGCTGCTTTCTTGATCTCCATGCTTTTTTCCTCCTTGGCAGGTGGTTTCTTCAATCGTTATACCGTACTTGCGGGGCAGCGCCTCACTGCGCCGCTCCTGATGGTTCTATCATAATCGGACAATCTTACAAAAGGCATAGCGTCAGTCTTAATATTCGTTAAGAATCGCCAAAAATTTCTCTTGTACACAAGACATATTCCATTTTGGCATAGTTTCCGAGCCACCACAATGCCGATCCACCGTTCCCCGGTTTCGGAGAGCAGCAGACCGACTCTGAAACTATGATACCTTAAGACCGGACGTTTGTAAAATCGTCAGATTCAATCTTGAACCATTCTCTGGGAGAATGGTTGCTTACTGGTTGTTCCGATAGTAGTTGATGAGGCAGCCGTCGGCGATGATCTGGCGCTCCGGCTCGGTGAGGGCACCGGTGGAGACCGGGAAGGCGGTCACGGTGCCGTCCGGTTTGACGGCGTAAGCAGTAAAACTGGCCTTGTTCTCGAGAACGGCCTCGCGGATACCGGGCACAAAGATGTAATCGCCCAGTTCAAACACCTCGGGGTTCTCTACGAGGAAGGGCGTCATGCCCCAGTTGATGCAGTTGGAGCGATAACGCTTGGTGGCGTACTGCTTTGCGAAGTTGGCAGAAGCACCCATGACACGCTGGCAGGAAGCGGCCTGCTCACGGGCGGAACCGTCGCCGGGCATATTGGCGAAGATGGTGGAGCCGATGTCGGTGTGGGCGGGATCATTCTTCACACCAGCCTTAGTCAGGGCAGCATAGACGTTCAGGACTTCCTCGGGCAGGGCCTTGCCCGCCTCGCGGTCGCGCTCGATCTGGCGCATGACCTTGCTGCGGCCCACGTACTGGGGGTCACGGCGGCTCAGTGCGAACTCAGACAGACGCTCGGGGTTGGAGCGGTAGGAAGAAGTCTCGCCGGAGGGGATCAGCTCGTCGGTGGTGGTGACGGGATCGGTGATGTAGGAGCAGACCTTGACCAGCAGATCGTTGGTCAGAGCGGGCATCTCGGGCCAGTCCTTGATGTTGGGGCCGAAGCGCAGCTCTGCGTCCGGCTCAGCCTTGCCCCAGCCGTTGTAGACGCGCTTCTCGTACAGGGAAGCGTTGTAGTGGTACTCGGGGTTGGTGTACTCCACATTCAGGTCGGTGGCGGCGGTCAGCTTGCCGCCGTTGGCTGCGGTGGCGGCGATGGAACGTGCGTCCATCAGTGCCACGCTGGACATCTGACCCTCGCCCGGCTTGGAACCCTCGCGGTTCGGGAAGTTGCGGGTGGTGTGGCGGACGGAGAACTCGCCGTTTGCCGGACAGTCGCCTGCGCCGAAGCAGGGGCCGCAGAAGCACTCACGCATGATGGCGCCGGCGTTGACAAGGTCGCTTGCACGGCCATTCTTGTACAGCTCGGCCAGTGCGGGCATGGAGCCGGGGTAGATGCTCAGAGTGAAGACACCGTTGCCGCAGCTCTTGCCGCGCAGGATGTCAGCAGCAGCACAGATGTTGTCGAAGGTGCCGCCGGCGCAGCCAGCGATCTCGCCCTGGTCCACCCAGACAGCGCCGTCGTGGAACTTGCTGTCGAGGTCCATCTTAGCGCCCTTGATCTGCTTGTTGGCCTCTTCCTGTACAGCGTGCAGGATATCGGCAGCGTTGGCCTGCAGCTCGTGGATGGTGTAGGTGTTGGAGGGGTGCATCGGCATAGCGATGGTGGACTCAATAGTGCTCAGGTCGATGTAGACGCAGCCATCGTAGTAGGCCACCTCCGCAGGCTGCAGCTTCTTGAAGTCCTGCGGACGGCCGTGGATAGTGTAGTAACGCTGGGTCTCCTCATCGGTGACCCAGATGGAGGACCAGCAGGTGGTCTCGGTGGTCATGACGTCGATGGCATTACGATACTCGATGGGCAGGCCGGCAATGCCGGGGCCGACGAACTCCATGACCTTG
>OLYC01001938.1_pt1 | contig 13065 bp, 9 predicted proteins | sample 1674271 | NCBI WGS metagenome assembly OLYC01 (sample SAMEA103958154, study PRJEB25191) | human gut metagenome
TTATATGGAATATGAGACCCGTTTTCATGATAAAAAAAATTATGACGATATTTTCCAGCAATTTTTTAATGTTGAAAAAAATATGAGAGATCCAAAGACCGGATTATACTATCATGCGTATGATTCATCCAGAGCAATGTTCTGGTGCGACAGAGTCACCGGGTTGAGTCAGAACTTCTGGCTGCGCGCACTGGGCTGGTTTTCCATGGCACTGCTCGATACATTAGACAAAACAGACGCATCGGCTGCAGGAGAATCTTACGAAAAATTAAAACAAATATTTGTCGAACTCATGGATGCTATGTTAAAATATCAGGATGAGAGCGGTATGTGGTATCAGGTCGTGAATTTCGGCGGTATGGACAAAAACTACCTCGAAACAAGTGGAAGCTCTATTATGGCATATGCACTTTTAAAAGGTGTCCGTCTTGGATTTTTGTCGGAAAGCTATCGCGCATACGGTGAGAAGGCTTTTCATGGAATCTGTGATAACTATCTTTCCACGGATGAAAATGGAAACCTCCATTTGGGCGGAATCTGTCTCGTGGCAGGCTTAGGCGGCGCAAACAGACGGCCGGGAACCTATGATTATTATATGTCAGAGCCGGTTGTCAAAGATGACGCCAAAGGTGTCGGACCATTTTTGCTTGCCTATACAGAGATGCTCCGCCTGAAAAAATAGCACGCCATTTTGAACACTGTCACTGCAAAACTGCTCATTCGACAAATCAGTATGAAGGAAGTAGAGTAGAATGAAACGTTATTTTGATTTTGACATGAATGATTATAAAGACAGAAAATGCAATTTTCATTCGCACACAGTGCGCTGTCAGCATGCAGTGGGAGAAGAGCGGGAATATGTCGAGGAGGCAATTAAGGAAGGCTTTGAGGTGATCGGCTTTTCCGACCATTCCCCTTATTTATTCAAAAATGGATATGTCTCAAGAATCCGCATGACAATGTCCCAGTTGGAGGACTACGTAAAAACCATTGAGGCCTTGAAAAAAGAATATCGGGAGGATATCACGATTTTCCTCGCACTGGAAATGGAATATTTTCCGGGGATTTTTGAGCCGACAATTGAAGAAATTAGACAGTATCCAATGGATTATCTGCTTTTGGCACAGCATTTTTTCTATGAAAATGAAAGTTTTATCAGTGTAAGGCAAAACTGGACGGATGAAATGCATCTGAAAAGCTATGTAGATCTGCTGACAAATGCACTGGATACCGGATATTTTAATATGGTGGCACACCCGGATATCGTAAACTTCACCGGAGATGAAGCATTGTATACAAAGTACATGAAAAAGCTTGCAGACAGATTAAAAGACGAGCAGATTCCAATTGAAATTAATGTGAATGGTTTCCGGGAGTTGTGCAATTATCCAGATCGCAGGTTTGTGAAACTTGGTGTGGAAAATGGAAATGAATTTATTATAGGTGTAGACGCACACAATCCGGATGAGTATCATGATCTCGCTTCTTACAAGGGATGTATCAAAATGGCAGAAGATTTCGGAGGAAAGGTATTCTGGAAATAAAAAAATCGTAGGGGTTGTACCCCTGCGATTTTTTAATCCGAAACCAGCGTCAGCCCTGAAATATCCGGATGGATGGTAAGGGAGTAGTTTGTGTAGTACACGACAAATCCCGGCGCGGCCCCGTTTGGTTTCTTGACATTTTTTTTCTGTAGATAATCAATCTCCACTTTTTCATCTTCACGTCCTTTGGAGAAATATCCGGCAAGCATTCCGGCTTCCTCGAAAACGCGGTCCGGCAATTCTTCATTGTTGGATTTTACGATGACGTGGGAACCCGGCATTCCTTTTGCATGGAACCACCAGTCATTTCCGGTTGCAAACTTGAAAGTGAGTTCATCGTTCTGGTAATTATTTTTCCCAACATAAATATCATAGCCGTCGGAGGAGCGGTAGTGGAACGGCTTGCTCTTGATTTTGGCTTTTTTATCCGTCTTTTTGCGCTTGATATAGCCAAATTCGATCAGCTCCTCTTTGATCTGTACGAGATCATCTTCCGTCAGGGCAATGTCTAAAGCCGTGGAGATACTTTCGAGATGTTCGATCTCCGTCTTTGTCTCCTCCGTCAGCTTGGTGAGTGCCTCATAAGTACGCTTTAATTTGTTGTATCTGTCAAAATATTTCTGCGCGTTTCCCTTGGCGTCTAACTGAGAGTCGAGCGGAATGGTGATCATCTCGTTGGTGTAATAGTTCAGTGCCTCTAACTTCTTTGCACCTTCCTCTAAACCATAGCCGTAGGTGTGGATCAACTCGCCGTATACCTTGTATTTGTCCCGCTTTTCCGTGTCCTTCAACTGCTTTTCCTGCAACTGGTATTTCTTGCGGTTGCGGTCTAGGGCAGTGGAAACGATCTTTCTCAAATCAACGGATTTCTGCCGGATTCTTGTATACACATTTTTGGAAGCATAATATTCCTCCAAAACCTGTGAGATGGAATCGAAATTCTTTGCTTCGTAATCCGAAAACTGTGTGAGTTCAACGCAGGAAAAATCAATCGGTTCTTTTCCCTTAAAAATAATGTTCGGTTTGTAGGTATGATTTTTTACATCCTCTGCAATCCATGTGAGATTGTTAAATAAATGCTTTTTGCCATCATCATCCAGCGAGTCGACCGGCATATCTCCGTCAATGGAACTGCGGTGGCAGATTTCGGAGGCAAGCAGAGGACTTAAGCCTGTAAAAGAAGAGTAGAGAGCCTTTGTGATGGAGGTCGGTTTCTTCATAACCATATCCATAAAGGCTTCTTCCGTGACTTCCAGCGGATTCAGGCGGTCATCCTGTGTGGCAGGGATGCAGTAGTCGCGTCCCGGGAGCACTTCACGCAGGGAGCTCATCATCGATGAGATATGTTTGATACTGTCAATAATTTTTCCGTCACTGTTACAGAAAATGATATTGCTGTGTTTTCCCATCAGCTCTACGATCAGGGTTTTTTGGCAGAGATCGCCCATTTCATCCAGATGTTCAATATCAAAGTGAATGATACGCTCCATATGCGGCTGGTAAATCTTTACGATCCTGCCATTGGCAATATGCTTGCGCAGTACCATGCAGAAGTTTGGCGCAGTCATAGGGCTTGGTTTATTCTGACCGGTCAGATATAGAAATGGCAGGGATGCGCTTGCGGACATGGCAAGACGGAACTGCCCGTTGCTTCCTTTGCAGGTGAAGAGCAGTTCGTCGTTTTCCGGCTGCGCGATCTTGCTGATCTTGGCATTTAAAATTGTCTGGTTTAATTCATATACGATATTGGAAATCACAAATCCATCAAGAGCCATTTTGAGTACCTCTTATTCTGAAAAATTTGGATAATTGCGAAACTACAGATGAACTTTTGCATGTTGCAATAATCCATAAAATCTGCCCGGAATTACCGGGCGCATGGTTCATTATAACGGATTCTACGAAATCTGCATAGATGCAATATATAATTTCAAAAGCCGGATCGCATAATCACGCTGTTGCTTTGAACAGCCTGAGAGAATATGGATCACTGCAAGTTCATCGTTTTCCTGCCGTCTTGCCTCTTCGTCTGTCTGTTCCCCGAACATCATATAATCAAGGCTCATGTCGAGACACTCAGAAATCGCAAGCATTGTTTCTGTGGACATTCCACAGGTGCCACGCTCGATGTCTGAACAGTATTTCGGTGCACGGTCTATTCTCTCTGCAACCTCGTCCTGTGAAAATCCTAACTGGACTCTTTTTTTTCGAATGCGGTCGCCAACGGCTAAACGGTCATACGCTTCTCTTTTTCGGTTCATAAAAACTCCCCTTTCTCATTTGTTTCTTATTGTGTGTGATTCTCTGTATCATATTCTTGCGAAAAAAACGTAGAAATAAAACACAATGGAAACGTAATTTAATAGTGAGTTTAAAAGGTATGTGCGAGATACGTTTTAAATGTGATATTGAACAAAAAACAAGTAAGATATGTCAGAAAACTGTAAGTTTCTTCTGTTGACATAATCAACTGACATGTGTATTATAGAAAATGTTTAAAACACGAAAACAAAGTATGTTTATAACGCATAAGGGTAAAATTATGAAAAACAAAAGAAATCAGAAAAATATCATATGGAAGATACTGCTTATCATTTTCAGTATCGTTCTTATCATATGTCTCATAATCATTGGAATCCAAAAATATCAGCAGAAAAAGCAGCAGGAGTATTACGAAGCCTTATTGGAAAATGAGAGCACCCAGACTCAGGCGACTGAGGAGATGCCGGAGCCGGAAACGGAAGAAGCACCGGACATTTTAAAAAGCCTTGGAATTGAAATACCGGAAAAAGACATTGATTTTGCAGCTTTGCAGGAAGAGAACAGCGATGTGTATGCCTGGATCTATGTGCCGGGAACCAATGTCGATTACCCGGTATTACAGCACCCGGAGGATGATACCTATTATCTGGAACACAATATGGACGGATCAAAAGGGCTTCCGGGCTGTATTTACTCGGAGAGCGTGAACACGAAAGATTTTACCGATCCGAATACGGTTTTATACGGTCATAACATGAAAAACGGAAGCATGTTTGCATCTTTGCATAATTTTGAGGATCAGCAGGTGTTTGAGGAAAACCCTTACTTCTATATTTATACGGAAGATAAAACCTATGTGTATGAAATTTTTGCTGCTTACAAATACAATGCGATCCATCTGATCTATAACTTCGACCTTACTAATCCGGAGATTTTTCAGAATTATCTGGATCAGATTTTTGAGATCCGCGATATGAGCGCAAATATCAGGCAGGATGTTACGGTCAATGTAGACAACCGCATTGTCACATTGTCGACCTGTGTTTCCGGTGAGAAAAACATGCGTTATCTTGTACAGGGAGTTTTACTGAATGAATAAACAAAAAAGTACAGAACAGACAAAAAAACAACAGAAAACATGGATAAAAATCATAAAGATCGTGGGAATTGTACTGATATGCCTGATCCTTTTTGCACTTATCGCATTTGGAGTGCTAAGGGCACTTGGAAAAAGTGGAATCAGAAAAAATATTTCAGGCGAAGCACCGGTACTTGAATCCACGGAATCAACCGAAGAGGGCTGGCAGGATGGATGGATCCGCTATAATGGTCAGATCTATGCCTACAACGAAGATATCATGACATTTCTCGTCATGGGTGTTGACAATGACGATGTTGTAAAAAAGGCAAAAGACGGTCTGAGCGGCGGACAGGCTGACGCAATGTTTCTGGCAGTCATGAATCCGCATGATAAATCTGTTTCCATTATTGCGGTCAACCGCAATGCGATGGCGCTTGTGGATGTCTATGATGAGGATGGCGTTTACATGGGACAGTATACCAAGCAGATCACTTTACAGCACGGTTATGGTGACGGCATGGAATTAAGCTGTGAGCGGAGTGTGGCGGCAGTGTCGAGACTTTTTTACAATCTTCCGATCAGTGGTTATGCGGCGATCAACATGGGAGCAATCCCGGCTTTAAACGATGCAGTTGGCGGCGTACAGGTGACGGTTTTAGATGATGTCATATACCCGGAATACGATATGGATCTCCATCAGGGGGATGAAGTGACGCTGACCGGACATCAGGCTTACTGGTATGTGCGCGGAAGAAATGAAAATGTGTTTAACAGCTCTTCCCTGCGTTTAGAGCGCCAGAAACAATTCCTGACCACGTTTATTGCACAGGCAAAAAACCAGGCAATCACAAATCCGTCCATTGCGGTAGATTTATACAACACCATATCCAAATATATGGTGACAGACATTGACATTACGAAATTTACATACCTCGCTTCTGAGGCTTTGGGATACAACTTTGATATCAGCCATTTGTACACCATGCAGGGTGAGACACTGATGGGAGATAAATATGAGGAATTTTATGTCGATGATGATGCGCTGTACCAGCTCATCATTGACGTGTTCTACGAACCGGTAGAATCAGAGGATATTAAGTAAGGAAATTCCTTATTTAATATAGAAACCACATGGAATACGTGAGGAAAGGAGGAAAACAAGTTATGAAGAAAAAAATCGCAGTCGTACTTACAGCATTAATGGTTATGGCTATGGGAACAACAGCTTTCGCTGCAACAAGTCCAACAACCAAAACATCTGAGACAACTACAGCAGAGGCTACTGCTTACGCTAACGTTACAGTAGCAGCAGGCGGCATCGTGATCGATGGCGTGGCTTCCACAGCAGCTCCAACTGTAAAAGCTGTTACAACAGCTCAGGTTGAAGCAGCTCAGACACAGGCAGTTGCAAGCGTAGCTCCTACAGCTAAAGTTTTACAGATGATCGATGTAACTCTTCCTGTTTCTTTCGAGAAAGCACAGTTGACATTCTCTGTTAACGGTGTGACAGCAGGACAGAAAATCGCTGTTTTACATCAGAAACATGACGGAAGCTGGGAAGTTATTAACCCGGATTCAGTTGGAAACGGAACTGTAACAGCTACATTTACATCTCTTTCTCCAATCGCATTTGTTGCATACAATGCATCAGCTCAGACAGGAGAAACAACACCTGTTTTACCAATTATTGTGCTTATCTGTGCAGCAGGTATCGCAGTATGCGGAGCAAAAGTTAAATTTAACAACTAATTTTATGAATCTTAAGATTTATAAAAAGAAAAGAATGAACATGTGGTAGTTCCTGCAAAAGCAGGAATAACAGGCGGTCTGTGTCATGCAGACCGCCGGAAAAAGAACTGACAGGATGAAGTAAAATGAAGCATGCATTAATAATCACAACCATCAGCGGATTCGTACCGCAATTTGAAATGAATGATGTGAGAATCTTACAGGAGAATGGTTATACGGTTCATTATGCATCCGATTTTGAAAATCCGATTTACAATATCGATCAAACCCAGTTGAAAAGAGACGGACTGATTTTACATCATATCGATATCAGAAAAAGTCCGTTTCAGATCACAAAAAATACAAAAGCATTTTTACAGTTAAAACAGATCATCAGAAAAGAACAGATCAGTCTGGTACATTGCCACAATCCAATGGGTGGTGTGGTGGGAAGGCTTGCCGCAAAAGCTTCCGGAAGGGAACCGTATGTTGTTTACACGGCACATGGGTTTCATTTTTATGAGGGGGCACCGAAGAAAAACTGGCTGCTCTACTATACGGCAGAGAGGTTTTTGGCAGCATTTACCGACCGGATCATTACAATCAACAGAGAAGATTATGAGAGAGCAAACCGCTTTCGTTTAAAAGAGCATGGATGCGTGGAACAGATTCCGGGTGTCGGTGTGAATATAGAGAAGTTCCGGAAAAAACCGGAACTGAGAGAAATAAAAAGAAAAGAACTGGACATCCCGCCAGATGGATTTCACATCGTTTCGGTGGGAGAACTTGTAGAAAATAAAAATCATGCAGTCGTGATCGAGGCAGTTGCCCGGTTACACGACGAAAATATTTATTACAGTATCTGTGGCAAAGGCCCTTACAGGGAAACATTAGAACATCTGATCCAGAAACATCATCTGGAAAAACAGGTCAGACTGTTAGGCTACCGCAATGATGTGCAGGATGTTCTGCAGAGTGCAGACTGCTTTGCATTTCCATCTAAGAGAGAGGGACTTGGGATTGCAGCCATCGAGGCGCTGGCATGTGAAGTCCCGGTGATCGCATCAGATAACCGCGGAAGCAGGGAGTACATGTGCCATACGGAAAATGGCATTGTCTGTCAGGCAGATAAAGTGGCAGATTTCATGCATGCGATCTGCCGTATGAGACAGTCCGGGCAGCTACGCAGGGAAATGGGAGAGCATGGGAGAAGGACAGCAGAAAGATTCAGCATAGAGGCAACAGATAAAATAATGCGCCGTGTCTATCAGGAAATCAGCGTGACGCAGGAAAGAAAGCGATAAAAGCGTATGGGGGCAGAGTTTGAAAAACAAGTCTCTGTGATCATGGGAGTTTACAACCAGTGGAACAGAGAGGCACTGCAAAAGGCAGTAAAGTCCATATTGAACCAGACACTCACGGATTTCGAGTTCATCATTTACGATGACGGTTCTGATCCGGAGGTGGCAGGTTATATCAGAGAATTAGAAAAGCTTGACGAGAGGATTGTCCTGATTGGAAAAGAGGAGAATCACGGTCTGGCTTTTTCCTTAAATATGTGTATTGGCGCTGCAAAAGGGAAATACATTGCCCGCATGGATGCAGACGATATCGCACTGCCGGAGCGTCTGCAGGTGCAGTATGATTTTATGGAGCAGCACAAAGAGTATGCGTGGTGTGGCTGCAATACGAGATTATTTGATGAAAACGGTGTCTGGGGAGAACGCAAAATGCCGGAACTTCCGTCCGATAAAGACTATCTGCCGTTTTCTCCCTTCATACATCCGACGGTCATGTACCGCAGAAAACTATTTGAAAAAAACGAAGGTTATCATGTTTCCCCGGAAACATTGCGCTGTGAAGATTATGAGATATTCATGCGTCTGCATCAGCTTGGTTATCAGGGGTACAACATTCAGCAATACCTGTTTGCGTACCGGGAGGACAAGCAGTCTTTTCAGAAACGCAGATTTCACTTCCGGATCAACGAGGCAAAACTCCGCTACCGGAATTTTAAAGCCATGCATCTGCTGTTTCCCTTGGGCTGGCTCTATGTAATCCGTCCGGTTGTGGGCGGTCTGATTCCGCCTGGAATCGTTGCGTTATTAAAACGCGGTGAGACATGGTGGAAATCCAAAAAAGAACAGATGCCCGAAAATGCCAGATTGGAGTATAGCAGTTATGAATCCGACCGACCGCAGAGAACAGAGACTACAATCTTATAAAAAAGCCCAATCCGAGAAAGAAATCTATGAGCGTGTGCTTGCGCCGACACTTTATGAGTATGTGCTGTGGGTTTTGCAGGAGACTCTGCAAAGCGGAAAAAAGCGGCTTTACTTTCTGGCAAGGGATGGCTATCAGATGTATCTTGCCGCACAACAGCTCTGCAAACAATATGATTTGGACATCGAGTGCAGATATCTCAAAGTGTCAAGATATGCGGTGCGTGTGCCGGAATATCATCTTCTCGGGGAACGCTGTCTGGAACGCATTTGTGTCGGAGGAATCGATGTGACCTTTGAAAAAATCATGCAGCGTGCAGCACTGACAGACAAAGAGGCAGAGGAGATCGCAGCGTTTGCCGGGTACACGGAGAATTACAGAAAAGTCATCAATTATCACGAGGTCATGCAGTTGAAAGACCGCTTAAAAAAGATACCGCTCTTATTTCATTATATAGACAGCCATTCGAAGGAAGCTTATGGGACGGCAATCGGCTATCTCACACAGGAAGGACTGCTGGAACCGGTTCCTTATGCATTGGTGGACAGCGGCTGGATCGGTACGATCCAGCAGAGCATTGAACATCTGCTCCGTCAGAAACAGCCGGACAGAAAGCTCGAAGGATACTATTTTGGCTTGTATGAGATCCCGGAAGGGGAGGGAAGGGAAAACTATCACAGTTTTTACTTCACGCCGTGGGGTGAGATCAAAAGAAAAGTGCATTTCAGCAACAGCCTGTTTGAGGCAGTGTTTTCTGCACCGGAGGGCATGACATTATCCTACAGGACAGAGGGGGAGAAAGACAAAATCAGCTATGTTCCGGTGACAGACAGCAGGGAGAACCTGAACCGGGAACGCATCAGCCGGTATATCTGCTGGCTGGAAGAGTTTCTGCAGGAGAAAAAGCAATCATTGCAGCAGGCGGACAGTGGGTATGTGGAGGAACTTCTATCACCCTTTATGGGAAACCCGACACAGTTTGAGGCAGAGGCATACGGAAGCCTGCTTTTCTCGGATGATGTGAGAGAGGATAATAATCAGAAAGTGTCCGCAGATTTTTCAGAGCAGGAAATCAAAAACCATCATTTGCTCAACCGTCTGCTCATCATGACAGGCGTCCGGAAAAAGGTACTCCATGAGAGTGCGTGGATCGAGGGCAGCATCGCAACGTGCGGAACACTGAATGAGAGAGGCAGAGTGAGAAACCGTTTGCATGCCGTTTTCTATAAATACATCATTTATATCCGCAAATGGATAAAACAAAATATGATTCATGGCAGGTAAATTACAGCCTGAATCAGATTATCAAATTGCAGAAGAAATTTACCACAAAGTATAGATAAAAAAAGACAGGAAATTACAGTTGTGAGAAAGAATAAGGAAGAACTGAAACAATATTACTTTGTCATCAAACAGCTTGTAGACAGAGAGATTAAAAGAAAATATGCGAGATCTTTTCTCGGTGTGATCTGGAGTGTGTTAAATCCGCTGATGACCATGGCAGTTATGTCCATGATTTTCAGCACGATTTTTAAACGTACGATTGAAAACTATCCAATCTACTATCTGACCGGAACGATTTTCTGGCAGCTCTTTTCCGGTGCGACAAACTCCGCAATGACGGCGCTCGTCGATAACCGGACGCTGCTGTTAAAAGTAAAACTTCCGAAACAGACATTTGTTCTGGCAAGGATCTATACCGCACTGACTAACTTTGGATACACCTGTGTCGCCTATGTGCTCATGCTCGTCGTGTTTCAGATCAAAATCAGCCCGACGATGTTACTGTTTCCGATCGATGTATTTTTCTGCCTGCTATTCTCCATGGGAATCGGGTACGTACTCTCAATCCTATACGTGTTTTTTGCGGACATCAAATATCTGTATTCAATCGTCCTGACACTTTGGATGTACATGTCGGCGATCTTTTATCCGTATGAGAGCACAACGCTGATGATGCAGAAAGTCATCGGAAACAATCCGGTGTTTGTCTACATTGCATTTGCGAGGGACTGCGTCATGTATCAGAAATGGCCGGAGACGGATCTATGGATCAAAATGATCTTGTGGGGCATTGCAAGTTTTCTGATCGGTTACTACGTGTTCTCGAAAAAAGAAAACAATGTGATGCAGAAAATATAATGGTTAGATACAGAAGAAAAAATCCGTGAAGGAACAGTACAGGGAAAAAGCAGAGATTGGAGTGAAGATACAAAAGTGAGATTAAAAATCTGGGAAAAATGGAGAAGGATAATACTCCTGGGCACATTCTTTGTGTTGGCAATAGGAATACCGTGGGAAATCCGTGCGGAAAATGCAACTGTCACGTTCGGATCTAATTATTATACGGCAACCGACAATGAGACATTTCCAATCGGCGTATACTTGAACGGGGATTCGAAGATCGGAACCTATGAGGTTAAAATATCCTACGATAACAGGCGTCTGGAGTACACCGGGGGTGGTGATTCCGAGGAAAACGGAGTTATCACGTTAAGTGGAACCGGAGTCAATGCGCAGGTCAAATACATGTTAAAGTTCCAGACACGAAGCGGTGGAACGGCAGATATAAAAATAGAGAGTGCAGTGATCCACACAGCAGGAGAGAATGAAGAAGAGTTTGATGTGGCAACTCTGGCATCCACCTATGTCACGATTTCCGGTGAAGATACGGTTGGGGACGCTCCGCAGGAGGAAAGTCAGGAGACGGAAACTGAAGAAGAGAATCCGGTTTCGGATATTCCGACAGTGATGGAAGTGTCAGTGGAAGAGCAAACCTACTATCTGGTGGATCTCTCCCAGTACACGCCGGAGAACATTGATTTCCAGTATGATACCGGAACCATCACCTATCAGGGAACAGAAGTAGCTGCATATCTGTCAGCAAATGGAGATATCAGTTTTGTGTATCTGGCGGACAGTCAAAAAAACCTTTACCTGTACGCTTACAGCAGTGAAAAAGATAAACTGTATCCCTGCAATTCCATCACAGTCAACGGAGAAAAATATTACTTCATGTCTCCGTATGTGTGCAGTGAGTGGCCACAGGAACTGACACTTGACATCATCCAGAGCGAATCCATCGTCTATGCGATAGATATGGAAGGTCAGACCGGATTTTATAAGATCACGACCGGAAATAAGCTGGAAACCTGGAATCCGAATGAAGGGCAGGAGAACTTTCAGAATCAGATGAAAATATTGATCATCATTCTGGCTGTGACATTAGTGATCATGTTTCTTGCAATTCTTCTGGTTATCCATATGGATAAAAATAAACAGAGGCAGGATGGTACATCTGTATCCGGGAAAACAAACAATCGGATTAAATCCAGAAAAAACAAATTAAAACAAGGGGAATCCGAAACTTCCTCTGACACAAATGCGGCAGATGATTTTGAGATAGAAGATCTGGCATTGGATATCTCTGAGGAGGAGATCCGCGCATGGCGGGCGGAACTGGAACAGTCTGCCGGAGATGATAATTCATCCGATAAAAAGAATTCTGATGGACAAAATGCTGCTGAAAAGTATTCCAATACGGCTGTGCCGGAGGAACAAGCAGGAGAAGCGCCTGTCATTGCTGTGAAGGATGTCACGATGCAGTTCCGGATTGCGATGAACAATGTCTCCGGTATCAAAGAGTATGTGATTCAGCTTTTGAAAAAACAGATCAGTTACCGGGAACTGCTTGCGTTAGATCATGTGTCGTTCAATGTATATAAGGGCGAAGTGGTAGGAATCATCGGAACGAATGGCTCCGGTAAAAGTACACTTCTTAAAATTGTGTCCGGAGCTTTAAAACCGAGCAGCGGCGAAGTGCAGTGCGACCGCCGGAAAGTGCAGCTGCTGACGCTTGGAACCGGTTTTGATGTGGAACTGACCGCCAAGGAAAATGTGTACTTAAATGGTGCTATCATCGGTTATTCCAAAGAATTTATCGATTCCAAATATGACGAGATCGTCAAGTTCGCAGAACTTGAAGGCTTCATGGAAGAAAAAGTGAAAAACTTTTCCTCCGGTATGGTCAGCCGTCTCGGCTTTGCAATCGCAACAATCGGCGAAACCGCAGAGATCCTTATTTTAGATGAGGTGCTTTCGGTCGGGGATGAATTTTTCCGAAAGAAGAGTTTGAAGCGCGTGAAAGAGATGATCCACGGAGGAAGTACGGTGCTTTTGGTGTCACATAGTATGGAAACTATTAAGGAAAACTGCACAAAGGTTGTA
>OLYC01001953.1_pt1 | contig 12993 bp, 23 predicted proteins | sample 1674271 | NCBI WGS metagenome assembly OLYC01 (sample SAMEA103958154, study PRJEB25191) | human gut metagenome
GGGATTGTATATAATGGAAATGCATAAATCATTTTATTTTTATGTATACGAAAAAGGCATGAGATAATTTTGATTTATTTTATCCCATACCTATAATAATTGTCTTACTTTTATATTGTGCCATATATAATAACCCGTAGATACATACTCATTTGAGTACATGACATCATTTACGGGTTATTATTTTTATTTATCCCCATATTGCATATATGAATTGACCGCTACGGACGATTTCTTGCGCTTTATCCCATCCGAAGTCACGTTTCATTCCCTTTACAGAGCCTGTTTTATGGATTGAGGTGTATGATTTATCTTTGAGATAATCTTTAATTTCCTTTACTGGTATATATTTCTGCATAGTCGTATTGTTATATTACATTATAGATTAATTAATTTGCATTTGAAACCTTTTGCCGTAATTTCCTGATAGTCTTCTTCTGTGAATATATCATCGGATTTATCAAGATTGAAATTAATTCTGTCATATGGGTATGCTTGCTTGAATGAGTGCATTATATCCATTGCGATGTCATTAGTATCGGCGAATAGTATATCAATTTCCATGGTCAGGTAATCGAATGTGAAAGATGCGATTTCATTATCTGTCTTCACGTCTCTGAGGGTTACGTCCATGTATTCACTTGTACCGCTTTGTATATTTGTCTGTATTGCGTTGTAATATACAAAAGTGGTATTATTAGGTGTATTATTACTTGTTATTTTCTTAATAAGTCTATTAAGATATGGATAACGTTTAAATGTTAATTTATTCATATATGTGATATTATTGTATTATCTATTTAGTTACTCATTTGAGTACATATATTATTAGTAATATTATTATCTATCTATTAGAATTTGAAATAGTTTTTTTCATAGTATCTATTTCCGTCATAGATAGTTATGTTATTTTTCTTCTGTTTGAATTTTCCCTTGTTATTAATACGGATATAGTCTATTCCGTTATATGCGCATAAATCGCTTAATATATCATTAATTTGCTCATCATTATAGCATTTGATTGCATAATGTCTTCTATCACTTTCAGTGAGCATTTTAGTACTGAAAGTGATATATTTTGGGTAATTTGTTGCCGTTGTTGTATCTGAATTTTTCATTTCCGTGATATTTTTTTGGATTTATAGTGTCGGTGTATCGGTAGTGTCTTTATTATCCTTGATGAATTGGTAGGCATTATCCCATGCGAAGTAGCTTAGCTTTTTGGCTTGGGTTGTTCTTCCGTCCATTGGTACGGTATAGATATGTGAGCCTTGTGCAATGAACTGCATTGCGTCTATTGCGGTTACTCTACCTTTGGGCATTAGTGTTTCTTTGATGAATTTCAGGTCTTTCTCCTTAAAGAATCTGTTTGAATCCTTGATTGATGGAGCGAGAAAATAGAAACTATCATTAATATCGTACTTAGTCTTAGTGATATAGACTTTTCCGTTTGGTGCAGTGAGGATAACTTTATTCATAATATAATATGTTTTTAATTTAATTTATCTCTTGAGGGTATTATTTCTCATATCTGCATTAATTTCATTTGAGATTACTCATTCCTCTGTAAAATGTTCATAGTTTCGTCCTACGTGTACGCCTATTGCATAAGATATGATGCAGGATATTGTTACTATTAGGTATATCATTTTTTGTCCCTCCTATTATATTGTTATTGTTTTTATTATTTCTCTAACACGTTTGCAAAGGTAGTACTTTTTTCTGAAACTACCAAATTAATTGTGTTAAACGATGTTAAGAAAATTATTTTATTCATATAAGGATAGATTTATTTTTATTTTCAAATATTAATATTATTTAACTAAAATAATATGCTCGTGTTGGAGACAATACTTTATGGCTTTACCCATACCTTTAAATAATCTCTTTTATTATTTACACTGCAAAGGTACGAATTTATTTTAAGACTACCAAATTTATTAAGTTAATGAAAGTTAATTGAAATGTTAAATAAAAAAAGATGGTAACTATACTCACGTACAATTACCATCAAGAATCATCTTATGACTAACAATTCATTTCCTATATTCTGTAATGATGATGCAAAGATACTACATTAATTCCTAATTAGCAAATTTATTCATTAAAAAAACGTTAATAAGTGAATGATTTATTCTTGTTGTAAATATATTTCAATACATTAGTTTTATATCCCTTTGTTCCGTTTTAGAACATTATTTTAAAATTTCTCTATAGCGATTTTCCTGAATTATGTTATTTTTGTTCCCAAATAGAACATTTCAAATAGAGTAGGCTTTATATTAATATGTAAAGATATTTCTTAATTTAATGATTTATTATTGTGAATAGCGCAAGAAAAATGGGATAGATAAGATATAACTTTGTTATCTGTTATGCTTACCTATCCCATTGTATGTTTTTATGTTATGTCTTATTTAGCGTTTATTACGCTGCGTGTGGCTCTTCCACGTTGTCGGTAGTATCATTGCCCACCTCGGTTGTTTCAGTGGCTTGTGGAGCGTTATTCGGAGTATTTTCCGTTGTTGTAGTCGGTTCTACCTCATTGTCGTTAACATCCTCTTTCGGTTTAATATCGAATGGGATATTAAGGTTTTTGCAGAGTTGTCCGTAATCACCTCTTTTGACTGCGATTTTGCCTAACACCTGTGACTTATTAAGGTCATTGGTGAAAGTGTCCATATCGGTGCTTACCTTCTCGTAATAGCGCATCATCAGACGTATAGTCACGTCAGAAAGTTTTTTGGACTTAATGCCGTTATAAGCGTTGTATGCCTGTCCGTAGAGTGCAACCTGTTCAACCTCTTCGGGTTTAAACTTCTTGTAACCCTTATTGAATTCACTCATCTTGTATGCACCTTTGGCGATACCTACCGAAAGAATGAAATAGAACGGGATGTCAGGGTGTTTGTCCTTGAAATCCACTATCTGTTCACATATTGCTTTATGGAGCATAGCGTTGACCTTTTCTTGGTATCTCTTCGCACCTTCCTTATATTGCGCAAGATTGTACTTACCGGCGAGTTTATTCTTGGCGGTATTACGGATAGCTGTCTCAATTGCAGAAACCTTCTTTACCTTTGTCTCATTGTCGTTGTTACTTGTTGTAGCCATAATCGTATTGTCTTTTAAAAATTAATTAATCTTATTAATATTGTTATTACATACTTTAGATGAATTGATTAATTCATTAAATGTATGTTTGATAAAGTCTGTTTCCGTTGCGGTCAAGCAAATATCCGTCCTTATCGCTATATTGATATGATTTCATATCTTCGATTTCTGCATATATTACCTTTGCATAGTGCAGGTAATCATATCGGTGGAATGAATCAGGTGTTACTTCGTATTCAAGATTCATATCTGCCACCTTACATTTGCAGAATAGCTTATCACCTTTGATGAAAAACGTTCTTGGTATTGTTTCATCATCACCCTTATTGCAAGTAACCTCCTTAATATCAGGATTGTCCTTGAATAAGTCTATAATTGCAGTGAGAAGGTCTTCTATGAACTTATCACTTTTAATATCAGTCATTTTCATATCTTTTAATTGATTTATTGTTTCTTATTTTATCTTGGGACTATCCCTTGATTTCTGTTGCAAAGGTACAAAGAAATATCGGGATAGCCAAATTTATTGAGTTAATAAAGGTTAATCAATATGTTAAAAATTGATTATTTTCTTTATTTGTTCCTCCGCAGTGTCAAGTGTGAAATTAATTGTTCTTTGCCCGCAAAGTGGGGTACGTTGAGTGGCATAATATTTTCCGATTTCGTTCTTTGAGAATACGATTGATGAATGATACTCATTATTCTCCTTATAACGTACCACAAGGCAATTATATGGCTCTGTATTACTATTTTCCATATTGAGTTTGCCTTTCTCCCATTTCACTGTATACCTGTCCTTATCAATGTGTTTCTGTGCGTATGAAAGCAATGTTTCCATTAATTCACTTATTTCAGGTAATTTATGTGCGTCTTCTTTCATCTGCTTGAGATGATTGATTAACTTCTCGCACTCGTCAAGGATAAGTGAAAGTGTTTCCTCATTTACCTTATGGCAGTTCTTTGGCAGGACACGATAATTGCCGCTCGTAATACTGACATTGTTATAATATCCGTCACACGAACTTATATTGAAATATGCGTTATTGATTTCCTGTGTATCGAAACTGCATATTTTACCGTCATTGAACCACATTGACAATACTTTATAAGACGGACGTATGTAGTTCTTTTTTCTCAATATTTCAGTAAGACCATTACGGAATTCTGTATATTCGTCCTCATCACAAATGTATCCGTGTATACCCACACCCTCTTTCATTTCCAAGAGGATAGAGGCTTGTCTCTTAATGATTTCGTCTGAATAAATGTTATTGTCATTCATATTGTGTCTATTACTTTTAATTGATTTATATTTTAATTTATCTATCTCGGTTTTGTCATTCTTTCTGATTGACGATACAAAGGTATAACAAATATTCGGGATAACCAAAGGATTTACATTCTTTAACTCGGGTTTAACGTTGATAAGCATTCCGGTCATATTTTAAATTAATTCATTTAAAGTTATATAATTTTAACAAAAAATTATTAATCCCGATGGAGACTATACTCTAAGATTTTACTCTTACCTTTCAAGTTATTCCCTTAACTTGACAATGCAAAGGTACGAAATTATTTTGGAATATGCAAGTTTTTTATGTTAAAAGAAATTAATGGATGGAAGATTCTTTGTTTTTCTTCCACCCATCATATGGTTGTTTTAAATCCAATAATCAATTCCCTTCAAGTGGTCTATCATTATCTTTGATGTCTTGCAAGACCATTCGTTACGTGGGTCGTAATGGTCTTTATTTACGTTCTCTGCGAGTATTTTGATATACTCCATACAAACCTTGAACATCTCTTGCTGAAGGTATCTATGCTCTCTTGCCATACCTTGTGCCACCTTGTGCTTGTCGTGGCATTTTCCGTTTACAAAATCAGAGAAGAAACGGACAAACACATCTTCCTCTGTCTCACCGCCATCATGTGGGCAAAGGTCGTATTCAAACCTTTCAAGCATTTTCTGTGTGAGAAACGTGCGTTGCTCTTCCGTGGTTGTATCACTCTTAATGAGTTCCACAAGTTCTTTGTTAGAGAGTTCATAACTTGCCTTTTCTCTTCCGTTGACGTTGAATTTCATTGTTTCCATATTCTTGTTTGTCTTTTAATTTGACGTTGCAAAGGTAATACTTTTATTTGAATTATGCAAATAAATCCAGTTAATTGATGTTAAAGGATTTGTTAATTTATATTTAAAAGCCAAACGCAACCACATAATAGTCATCAATATCGGCAAAGGGCATTTCATTTATAAATGCTTCTTTGGCACTATCATATCCATTTGCTTCAATCTTGACAATTGTGTAGTCTTCATTATAGTCTTCTTCTGCGACCCACTCTTCCAAGTCCTTTTCAGTAAGGTTGAGGAGCATTGTCTCTGAATAATAAAATTTGTCTAAAAGAAATACTTTCTTATCCATAACGCCTAAATGTTTTAATTTATCTTTAGCCAACTCTCATAATATATACTCCCTCATAGTCACCACCAAACTCAAGGTCGCTCACTTTTTCACCGATTTTAAGGTCTGTGAAAGGTCTGCCATCCGTTGCGACTTCAAGCCCCAACTTCATAAAATCCTCTGCACTTGTAACTGAATGGATAAGCGGTTTCTCACCATCCACTGCCCAAGATTCACACTCTGAAGTGTTAATCACCAAGTAAGCACCGAATTGCTTGTTGTAGTCTTTAACCTCAATTCTTTCCATATTCTTATCTGATTTTATTGTAACCAAGTGTCAAGTATAACACTACTCTCCACCAATTCCTTGTTGTGGTGCTTGTCATACCATTTCCACATTGTTTCTTCGTTTGCGGAAACGATTGTTTCACTTCTCTTTCTTCCGCTTTTATAGGTTGTATCAACCTCAAAGCAATAAAGTAATCCTTCCATAATTTTATCTGATTTTTAATTTTTACACTGCAAAGGTAAGCATAATTTCTGATACTACCAAATTATTTAAGTTAATGAAAGTTAAGAGTTAGAATTTTCTTTCATAAATTCCTTTCTTGACATTTCAAACACGATAGTGCCTGCATTTGCGATAGAGACGATTTTTCCCTCTCCAATTGCTTTCATTATCTGTTTATGGAACATAGGTCTACGCATAAACACCTCACCTTTCTTGCCTTTTAATCCGTCTTGGTCAGTGTCCTCGGTAAACATGTTAATAAAGCCGGTACCTTGCCATGAAACAAATTTAAATGAACTATTAGAGTTGGTCATACCCCTACTATCATTGTGTGACGCATCAACGTAAAAGACAATATCATCCACTTCCACTTCTTTCTTATCCTTACCGATGGTCAGTGTTGGATAATTCTCGCAAAAATATTTAATACACTTACTGATACCTCCTATTACTTGACATTCCAAACGGGTTGATGCTCTGATAACTTCTACCTTTGGTTTATCTTGGTGTTTCTTATTGCCATAGAAATTCATACCGAAAGTGTAGCAGAAAAGCAACGTACCTTTTTTCAATCCATTCTTATCTTTTTTAAGATAAAGTCCCAAATTCTTATTTGCTGAACGATACCCATAAAAACAATTAGTATTTAAGAAGGGTCTCAATTCACTATTAGGGATTTCCCTTACTTCACAATCTCTTGCGAAAAAACGATAATGTATCTTGCCACAAGCCGTTCTAATGGTATTTTTAATAACTTCCCATTGTCTGTGAAAATCCGTGATAACCTTCCCCTCATATTCATAGGGAGTGTTGACCTGCGCCATTTCAAAGTCAAATACCCAAATAGTTCTTATTCCATTGTCGTGATTATTGTGGGATATATTGATAAAATAATCATGTGGTATACCCTTGCAATTCTCACCGAAACGTTTGGAATTATCCATCTTATGAAAATAAGAATCAACGTATCTTACTTGGGTTGTCTTATCATTTAGATGAAACAATCCGAATACTTCAGTGTCTTCAAGATAAGGAATACCCTCTTCATTCAGGAAACTCCTTATCTTGTTTACGTTTTCAATATCTTGTTCTGTCGGTGGATATTTAATCGTCTCGATTTCTGCCATATATTAATTTTAGAAATGAATTGATTTTTATTACTCCTTACTTTCCGAAGAATTAAACATAGTCAAAAGTAGTCACACTACCTTCTCTACATTCATTCCTTGCTGTTTCTTGCAAGGTTCTCCGAAACGATAATAATACTTCCTTCACCTTCTCTCTTTTAAGAGTCTTTGGCTCGTAAGCACCATTATCCATTTGTTTTAAGAGCATATTGCGTAACACGGTTACGCACACTCTGTTTCTTATATTTTTTGCTATTTTTGAAGATTTTTTATTTTACTGATTACTTTCCCATACGAGTGTAAGGTCATCGGTACTGAACTTTTTCTTGAATACGTCCAACACGTTTTCTACCTTTGAGCCGTCGAATACCTTAACGATATCGTAATTGGTATTCTTATTTTTCAACTCGGCATTATATCTGCCTATAGGCGTGGTGAAACTATCAAAGACAAGTTGAAATGGCTTGTCATTAAAACTCGCAACAACACCACACTTGCCATTTCTCAATTGGATAACTTGATTATTACTTAATTCCATATTCTTATTATTTTAAATTAAACTATTATTATTTATTTCCTATTTACGTTTGCAAAGATACTACTTTTTAATGAAATTACCAAATTAATTAAACTAATAAATGTTAATCAAAAGTTAATAAACGAAAAAAGGAGTATACCCTTATTTTACTTTGTAGGCATACTCCTTGTGTAACACATATCCTTTACCCTTTCTTAATACGGAGTAATGTGTTTCTGTCAGCCTTAATTTGGCTATTACTCTTTAAATTTCAATTCCATAATAGTACAATTAAAACACACCTATAGCATTCATTTATTATTTTATAAAGAGATGTACCGCAATCGAATAATACAACTCACGTTCTGAAAGTGACGGTATATCTACCAAAAGTGCCTTGAAACGTAGCGCATACACTTCGTTGTTGATTAATGTGTAATACACGTCTCTGTCTTATTGATGTTAAAATTTGTCTTTGCCATAATTGTTATAACTTTTTAATTGATTTATAATTTACTTGCAGACCAAATTACTTCATTGCAATTTGGAATAATATTGTCGTTGAGGTCACAAAGGAATTGGTCAATATCATAGATGATGATATCCTCGTCCTCAAGAGCATATTCTTGTTTCTGTACGTCAGTAAGTGAACTTATCACCTTTGATGTATATTTGATCTTCGGGAAGCCATAGATTTTCTTATTCATATTGTTATTATAGCTTTTTAATTTGATAATGCAAAGATACAAATAAAAATTGATTTATCCAAATTTTAAGTGTTAATTCTTTGTTAAAAAATGGTACCGGTGTTTTAACATACTCATTTGAGTACATATATATTTCAATTCCATATATAAAAAAATTATCCCGTCTATAATTCAATATAGACGGGATATTTCATTAATAGTACAATTAAAACATACCGATACCATTCATTTATTATTTTATAAAGAGGTGTACGGCAATTGAATTGTTCTCATAACATTCCTCCTCGGTGGAATATGCGTGTTCCAACAAGTCTTCATCGAATAGAAACTTGCCTTCAAGCAAATCGAACACAGGATTATTATAGGCATTTGTATATCCCATTCGATTATGTACCGTTTGTACACACTGCTTTTTAGCTCTACAGCCATCCCACGTCCAAGTTTTCAGAGTCCATGCAAGGTGATTATAAAGGTCAAAACCGATATTCTCCCACATAAACTTATTAGGGGTAATTTCACCGAGAGGAATTATATATGGTTGTGTCAGCCACACCTTGGCATCACGATTTCTGATAAGTACAGGATTTACATTATCCACACAATCCTTAATTGTGCGATGAATACGGGCTGGGTTGAATGATTTCTCAGGATTATTACCCCAACGTTTCCATACTCTCTCCTCGCCTAATGGAGCGATTTCAATTGCGATATAGTCAATTCCTATATTGGAGAATTTTCTATCCGTCTGTCGGTCAAACAAAACCATCTTGGAGTTATTCAGATAATAAGGGTACATCTTATTACCTATCGGAAGGACACCCATTTCATTATCACTCTCGTCAAGATACAACTCACGTTCTGAAAGTGACGGTATATCTACCAAAAGAGCCTTAAAACGGAGTGCATACACTTCGTTGTTTATTAATGTGTAATACACGTCTGTCTTGTTGATGTTAAAATTTGTCGTTGTCATAATTGTTATATCTTTTAATTGATTAATATTATATGTTATTTGTTTCTTATTTACGAGTGCAAAGGTAATGCTTTTTTCTGAGACTACCAAATTTATTGAGTTAATAAAAGTTAATTGCCTAACTTTTCTTTTAAATCACCTATTCTTTTATAGAAACCCGAAGTATGTGGGGAACCACCCAGTTTCAAGCCTACGATATCATAGTGGTGGATAAACTCATGCAATAACGTTTCATAAAACGTTTTTATCGCAATTGTCTTCTTGGTCTTAGCCGTCGTATTATAGATGATAATACGTCTGCTTGATGGGTAATAACAGCCATACGTCTGTGTATTACGTCTATTACAAGGACGTGCAGCAGGCGTAACGGACAATTTAACACCTTCAATCTTAAACTTTTTGCAAAGGTAGTTAAGAAGAATTTGGGCATTCTCCTCTCTATCGCAAGAAGACTCAAAGCTCGAAAGTACCTCATGGGCATATACCTTACTGAATGAGTCAAGTCTTACACTTGTTATCTCATTGCTTTTTTCATAAATCGTCTTTGCCATAATTCTATGTAACTTTTAATTGATTAAACTTTCATTTCTTATTTTGATATTGCAAAGGTACAAAGAAAATACCAGACTACCAAATATTTTATGTTAAAGGATATTAATACTATTAATTTATTTATTGTAACTTACAATCTGATACTGAAGTCTCCTGCAAAAATAACAAACTGAAAGTTTTGCAGGAGATAATTTGAATTAATTGTTACCAAAATCTCCTGATAAAACTACAATCACGTTTTAAGTTTTCTTTGATAATATTTAAACTTTTTAACTAAAAAGTATTGAATGTGAAGGAAAATATACTTTATGGTTTTACCCATACCTCTTATTTTTATTATAAGGTTCATTCCTTATTTCTATTGCAAAGGTACGAATAAAATTCCATATTACCAAATATATTGAGTTAATGAATGCTAAACGAAATGTTAAAAATAGATTAACTCAATCTTCATTATTGATTTCCTTCAGTTTTTCTTCCTCTGTCAAATTAAGAAAGTAACCAATATAGTCTGCATCCTCATAGGCTTTAATATATTCGATATAAGCCGTTATATTCTGTTTATCCTTATAACTTATCATAGAATGAAATTGAACGTCTTAAAAACGATATAATCATTTAATTTCATAAGGTAACATATAATTTAGATTAATGTGGATTTTACTTCATTATATGTTATCTTACGTTTATTTATAACTCTACTTGTCTTACACTGAAAATATCACTCTCACCTTTATAATATTTAAGATAATGGAATGATGAACGCATTAACGTCTTAGTTATATCCTCGAATTTGAATGCCTTATCATATGAATCTACCAGTACAGGCTCTCCATCTTTGCCTTTGCCAACGTATTTGTGGATTTTCTCATGATATCTGTTACCATTAGGCCAAAGATAGCAGTGCAAACATTTCACGCCGTTAGATTTCTTGCGAAACGCTTTTCTGAAAGTATTCATCATTTCACTTAAATCCGTTGCATCACTCTCCTTCTGAAAACCGATAAAGAGTGTTTTACCTTTATTCTCGTCAGCGTTGACAAAATCTATCAATTCATCCTCGGTCTTAGGAACAAATTTCTGAGGAGTAAAATCATATCTTTTATCATACCAATAGACGGCAATAGATAAATTCACTGCTTGAGTGAAAGATATGGCATTCTGAATACACTTTTTTGAAAGGTTGATGAGTTTTCTCGGGGTCATATTTCCGTTGCCACTGATACGATTATCTGAAAGATATTCATTAGTATCAATAATATGCTTTGTCTCCTCCATTAACTCATCAGGAGTGAAAAATACCTTGCCTTTCCTGTCTGATATATTATTCCACGAACGGGCACGACTACCATCATAGCGACGGACGTTATTGTCACCCGAAAGTACCATAGGGATATATTTATTACCCTTTGATAACTTAACACTCATCACATTATAATAAATTGTATAACTCATAACTTTTAATTTACTTTTAATTGATTAAACTTCTTATTCTTTATTTCTGATACAGAAATAAATTGAATTAACCAAATATTTTAAGTTAATTGATGTTAAAACATATATGAATAATAAAAAAGTGCATCCTATTCTCACGAACGGGATACACCAAAAAACAACTATGAATCTACTATTTAAGTCTTCTTAATAATACAAGAACGGCAATTGGATAGAATAAGTTAAGATAGACATCGGAAAATGTATCTTATTTCTCAATTCATCAATTTCCGCATTTATCTTCTTAACCTCTGCCATATACTCGTCAAAATGGTCAATACAATCCTGATACTGGGCAATCCTTGCCTTGAAATTCTCAATCGTCTTATCAATACCCTGTATAAAATACTCCTTCACCAGTCTGCCGTCCTTATTGATATAGAAATCCTTTTCGTTTGCTTCAAGGATATTAAAGCTATCCTCATCAATATGCGGCCATGAGCCACTATCATTCTTGAAACGTCTATCGGTAAGATATAATGATACGACCTTTTCATTTATCCCAGCGATTTTATCATAGCCTTCCTCCTCAAGTGAGAATATGATAATATTTCTATCTGAAATCTCATTCAATTTCGTGATAAAACGCTTATTGATAACCTTGCCGTCAAACTTGTCGGCGATTACCTTAATTGCCTCCAACGATTTTATTGCGTCATTGAAGACTTTTACCTGATGTGTCCATTTTGGAATCATCATTCTTTGAGTTTCCATATCTGATAACTTTTAATTAATATTTTCTTTTCTGAGTGCAAAGGTAGGGAATTTTTTTCTCCCTACCAAATTTTTCGTGTTAAAGAAACTTAATCGAACGATTTTTCTTCGTTTTTAGTCTCTACCTTAATTTTACCTATTATTGTTTACTTGCAGTCCATATTACATCAAGTTTTTCTAATAATTTATCGTTGAGGTCACAAAGGAATTGGTCAGTGTCATCATAGATGATGATATCCTCATCCTCAAGAGCATACTCCTCTTTCTGAACGTCTGTAAGTAACGCTATTTCGTCTCGGTTGTAGCGTTCTCTTGGAAAACCGTAAATTCTTTTATTATTCATAATAAAGTCATACTAATAAAGCGTTTTCTGGCAACTCATTGAACTCCAATGTTTCGGCACCATCAATGTTTATAAATGAGAGAGAGTAGATGCTGATGCCGAAGCTATACTTAGGGAGCATCTTCATTGCTTCTTTCTTGGAGAGCTTGTGTGACTTACCACCGTCCCAAATCCAACCGAAACGGTAGGTGCAAGGTTTGCCTTGCTTAATCCATTGCTTTGCGAACTCTTCCGATTCTTTATTAATTTGCTTTTTCATTGCTCTGTAATTTTAAGCTATTTTATTTATTTTGATATTGCAAAGATAATAAGAATTTTTGAATTAGACAAATCTTTTAAGTTAATAAGATAACGCAAGTCGTTTCTGTTAGTGGAGAGAATCAACGTCATCTGTCGGTTTTACAATTTTACCTTCGTAAACATTTCTTACAGCGACATGATGAATATCAGGAATATCTAATAATGAATTTGCCTTCTTCCATGCGCTATCAAAACGCTTATAGAGTTTCGCTTTCTTTGGGTCGAACTCTGTCGTGAAG
>OLYC01001957.1_pt1 | contig 12968 bp, 10 predicted proteins | sample 1674271 | NCBI WGS metagenome assembly OLYC01 (sample SAMEA103958154, study PRJEB25191) | human gut metagenome
GCTTCATATACGGCGTTGCCGTCATGGCGGTCATTGAGGCCGTATCCATCGAGGATCATCAGTACCGTAGGTTTTTTACTCATAATCATTCTCCTTATATAATATTATAAACATATTTCTACGATAATCAGTTTTTAGGTTTTTCGGGTTTTCGGTTTTTATTTGTGCGTTTATAAGAAATTAAGTTTCTCGGTATTTATGTATTTCGAGTTCAATATCTCACTTCATATCCTTTGAATAAAAAGTGCGTTCAAACTCTTCATCAGACACTATCTGATTGTATTTATCGTTTGTGCTATCACCTTCCTTTACAAATTCTTTCGACTTTGAATTTGGTTCAAGTTCATTGCCAGAAAGAAATGGAAATACGTCTTCAATTGTGTTATTATTATCTATAGAATTATTATTAAGCAGAAAAGGAAGTAAAATATCATTGATATACACTCTTTCTTTTCCGTACTCCATAGAAAAGTCATTCCATTCTCTGATTTTAATAAAATCATAATCCATCTTAATATAAAACTTACACCGACGTTTCAACTGATTGATGGGTTCGTCCTCGTGTTCAAAAACATTATGATAAAACTCATCAATTTTTAAAACAGAAGTGAGTATAATCAAACTGCAATTAACATATTTGTTTTTATAACGGCTTTTAATGGAACAAGCTGTATGCGGGTCTAACAGCTTTAATAAGTCGGAAAGCCCCAACGCTGACGGTCTTATGTCATCCAATATTAAGCAAGGCTGTTGACAGTAACCGTCCAAAATATCATTGCTTCCAGAAGATATATAATAATCCATATCATGACTGTCAGCTATTTTCTTTGCCAGTGTTGTTTTTCCTGCTCCAGCTTGTCCGCAAATATAAATGCAGGTTGTTTTTCGTTCGGATTGAGTATTTTGTAAATACTCTGCTCTTACTTTGAACGCATTTTCAATCACTCTTAATGAATCAGGGTAAACCAATAACTTCGTATCAATCTCTGTAGTTTTGTTATACTCCCTAATTTCACCACTCAAAATACGGTCAACAATACTACTCAGTTTATCCTTGCTGTCAGCATTAGCTATAACTGATTGAACATCAAAATTAGCTGTAATATTTTTAATATCATATTGTGCTTTATCAGGGGCATTGATATGAGCCAGATATAAAACAGCGTCCTCAAAACTACCATTTATCTTTGAAACGAAGTTTTCTGCAAGATTGAACCACTTGCAAATATACTTAGTTTTCTGTGGCTGTGACCGTTCAAACTTAAGCACTAAATGAATATGTGCAGGCTTAAATTCTCCTGCTTTATGTTTAGGATTTCTGCTCTCATCTGCTTTAGTGTATAAGTCTTTATCGTGTATTATATAAGCATAATTGTTAATGACATGGGATTTAGCTTCTAATATTTCAGAGAGTTTATCCATATCAAATAATACCTCTCCGTCATCATTATTAAGCCTTGAAACTATCTCACACGCACGTACTGACGGCAACTTAATCACCTCCCCATTTGGAGGGCAGTAACGCCCTCATTATTATCAAATCGGTTTTAGTCATATCTCTGATTTTGGGTATTGATACCTCAGCCAATGGTTTACCATCTACCCTTAGGTATCCCTTGCCTCTTCCTTTTGGCTGTAAATCTTTTGAATCGGGAAATAACATTCTCGAAGATTCTGAAGATAATCGACCTAATCCGAGAGCGACACCAAAGTTATCTCTTGCACCTGACATAAAATTACTTGAATCAGCTCTCTGTAATGAAAGTATTACAAAGATATTCAGTCCTCTGCCGAGCATTAAGATACCGGATAATTTCTGTTTGTACTCATCCTGTTGCTTCTTTGGTAAGGATGACAGAAATCCTGCCCACTCATCAAAGACAAGATAACAAGGCTGTTTACAATTGGCGTTGTGCTTTATACGATTTTGCATTAAATCAAAAACAGTATCCAGACCCTTGCCTACATCCATATGACTGAAATAGTTGGAACAGTCACTCATAGCGTAGAAATCAATAGCTTTAAAATCACATAGGTATATCAAGGAATCAGCCTCAGCTAATTGCTTTAGTATATACTTAAGCGTGTAAGTTTTTCCTCCTCCAGAAGGGGCAACCAAAATCATGTGAGGCGTGTTTTTAAAGTCGATTGTCAAGGGTACTAAAACCCCTTTTGATAGTGCCGTTTGGTTTACTCCAACATAAACACTTGTATCAAACTTCATCATCGTAAACTGTCCTTTCAGCTTTATTTTTATTATTGTTTTCACGAACAGCGTTTTGATAGTAAAGTAAATCTTTGGATGTACATATATACAAAACATCTACTGCTACTAAGTGCTTTTCCTCAGAATAAAGAATTCGGTCAATATAAACAGAAGGAACTATAGTAGTTGTATCTTGATATACACTTGAAAGACCTGTAATACCATAGTGGTTTAACTGCCCTATCACAGTATTTTGCAGTATTTTTTGCAAATTGTATTCATCAACATCAGGCATATCTGCTACTGGAATAATGAATCTGTAAATCACACTGTTTTTTCGTATAGCATAACCGCTATAGTTGATTGAAGTATCAGAAACAGGTATATCGACAATATCATTTTTCTTAATGACTTCATACAAAAAACAGCTCAAATATGACGCAATATATGGAGCGTTCTTATTTGCCCTTTGTTCACACTTCTTGCGTGCAAATATATGAATTGCAGTCTGATACGAAGGATTATCGAAAAACAAAAAGAGTATGTACACAATTGTACCTAATGGAATTACACCGATAAGACAAATACTAAACATAGAAAGATAATAAATAAGGTCTAACTTGTACGAGCTGAATATATCTGACGTATGATTTGTTATAACCAATATTGTTATTGCGAATGAAAGCATACCTGCTATAATAAAAGAAGCACGCAACGTACGTGTGTCAATTTTTGGCATTTTCATCAAATGACCTCCCAAATCAAATAATATACTAATAAATATTTATGTTTTCCAATAAGTGCTTGATACATCAAAAAACTTATTTGGATACATAGTTTATTCTTGTTCTACCATTCTACCGCCCGATGGACAAGCCCAATCGGGCGGTAAGTCCAATCAGTAGCTGAAAAACAGCGACTATTCTGCATTCTACCAAAATGAACATCTTGCTGTGGGCAAAAAGCCCACAGCGATGTTCATTTATCAGTCTGCGACAATATTCTCAGACCAATCTGAAATAACACTGACTGCAACTACTTTGTTATTATCAAGTCGAATATCAAGCAATGTTCCCCAACTAACACTGGCAAGCTGTTCGGAAATTTCCTTTTCTGCAGAAACATCAACAGTATATTTGCGAATATCACTGGCTCTTTTACCGCCATACTGCATTACAGTAAGTATGTAACCGTCAGACCATTCAACAAGTTTACCTTGTATATCAGCACTGCCTGCTTCACGGTAGTAATCCGAAAGCAGTATAGCTACAATTCGTGGTTTCACATAATTTTTCATGTGAGTTCCTCCTAACTTTTAATTTAAAAATTCAAAAATTCAGAAAATATAACACGGTGACTTATTGCGTACCATAATTTTCACCTCCAATATGTTCAGCGGTATGCAACCTGTTTGTTGATATAAGCTTACCATATATTAAGCAAAAGCTCTTTTACATTTCGTTATGTAAAATTTGCCTCACATATTTTGCTTTACATATATGATATGACGTGTCAGTAAATTGCCTTTAAGTATAGAATAATACAATTTTTCTTTTCTTGACTTTGCATTTGATAATGTAAAAATTTCATTATGCAGTCTATACTTTACCTTTATAGTTTAATACAAGTTTTTATTGTGTATTTTTACATTTGCAACTGTAAACGGTATTTTGTAGATATGTGATAAAATGATTTACGGATGATAATTCAATTGCAAATCATCCTAAAATATTTTGTAAAGGAGTTTTCAAAATGAAAACAAAAGAATCAACAAAACTAAATCAGTGTATGTCTTGCCCGATTGCTCATCAAGTAATTAGTGATTATATGACATTTTATTCTGATTATCGTGAATATCAAAGGGGCAACGCTACCTATGATGAATATTTAGAAAATACAGAAGATAATGTTCAGGGAATAGCTAAAACGCTTAATTTTGAAGGTTCATTTGAAGAGCAATTAGACTTTGTATTAAATTTAAGCAAGGCAAAACTAAGTAAAAAAGGGTTAAACGAAGATAATTTTGAGTGTGTAGAAACTATCCACAAAATAATTAAATCTATTAAGAGGTTGTTTTTCAGTTGTCCAGAAGAATATGAATGTTTTATTGAGGAATGTCAAAAACAAACTATTGAGATTATTTCAATAATTCAAACCATGCTAAATGATAAAGCTGTTGACATAGAGGCTGAATGGATAAAAATAAAAAAACTGCAAGAACGTCAAAAACTACATCCAGATGAAGCTGAAAATCTGTTTAATAAGAAATACACCGAATATAAAGAGCTTATAGATGACTATTGCGTGAAATTTTATAATGAAATACCATATGAATACTCTAATTCCAGTGACAGCGATTATAGAAACTGTAAATGTGAAAATTTTCTTGAATATGTTAAAAAAATTGATAATCCTGTTATTGTAGATTTCAACCATGAAAGAATTGATAAGCTAAAAGCAGAATTTCAAAATGTTGTCTATGAGTTTATAAGCAAAACACCAAAACGATTTGGAGAGTTATTCAAAAGAATTAAAAAAATACAGAATTTCACTGATACCGATATAACGAATTTACTATGGGAAAATCCAAAAAAAGGAAAAAGTATTATTGCTTCTTTAGTTAAAAGTGCCGAACCTAAATTAACAAACGAACAATTAAAGAAGTTGTCAAGAATATTACTTGTTTCAGAAGATGTGTTAAAAAGTGGTGCTGGAATATCTTATGGCTTATGGAAATCCACAGATACACTTGATGAGATTTCTGAAATTATTAGTTTAAGTGACTCTGATTTTATAGATAGACTCAAAGAAAAAGACATATACAACCAAAAGGAGATTTGTATATATCCTAAGGAAGATGAAAATACAAAAGTAATATACTTAGATTATGAAGCAATGTACTACACAGCTCTTCACCCCGAAGAAATAGATATATTGATTTCCGTCCTTGAAGAATTGCAAGCAGAGAAAAACAGCTGATTATAACGAAACCGCAGGGAATTTTATATTTTCTGCGGTTTATTTTGTAAGGTTCGCTATGGCTATTTTGCCATAGCGTTATTTTTTTGTCCGATTTTTGCCGATATTCACGCTCATAAGCCTTAACTGTTTTCTATATTCAAATCGTCACCGTAGGCTTTAATTTCACATTTTGCTCCGCTTATTTTATAAGTAAAGAATTGCCCTACGGCGTATCGTAAACTTGCTTCTTGACTTACGAAATTTCGCTACGCTTTTAATGCTCATAAAGCCCATACGATGACGATTTAAACGAATATAAAAAATCAGAAAGGAGTGAAAAATACAGCGTGAATATCTAAATCGGACTTTTTAAAAGCCCACCAATTCAGAATTACCGAATATAAATTTTAATCAACTTTCAAGGAGAAAACATTATGAAGTATTTTACAAACTGCAAAACAGCCGAAGACCTCAAAAAAGAATACAGAAGATTAGCAAAACAGCTTCACCCTGATTTAGGCGGTGATACAGAAGAATTTAAGGTAATGCAAAACGAATATGAAATTATGTAGGAACGCCTGAAAAATATACATACAAATTCAGATGGCGAAACCTACACCAAAGAAACAACGGAAACACCGCAGGAATTTATAAATATAATCAATGTGCTTACAAGCCTTTCGGACATTGAGGTTGAAATTTGCGGTACTTGGTTGTGGGTATCGGGAAACACCAAAGCACACAAAGAAGTGTTGAAAGAATTAAAATTCCGATACGCTCACAAAAAACAGGCTTGGTATTACCACACAGAGCCGTACCGCAAGAAAAGCAAACGAGAATTAACACTTGATGAAATCCGTGATATGTTCGGTTCTGAAAAGTATAATCAAAGCGAAAACAAAACTCCAACATTACACAGTTGACAAAAAAGGGGAACAGCTGAAAAGTTGTTCCCCCTAAAATTGAAATTACTTCAAATTTTACAGTTTCATTCATATAATTTTTGAAAGTTATTTTACAAAAATATTGAATTTTCACATATTGTATGCTAAAATAAAAATGCCAAACAAAAATTTAATTTCAAGTTCACCTAAGTGTGTATTTTTATTTCGGTAAAAATACAGGCTCTTATTTTGATACACTTAAGGTGACTATTGAAATTTTTGTTTGGCGACAAAAGGGCTATGTGTTTTTCGGGTGCGTAGCTTGTTCTATGCACCCTTTTTTACTGAAAAATAAAAAGTTTTTATAAAATTAAATTTATCTCTTAAAAAATGAACCTTTTAGACATTTAAAATGTCTAATATATAGAGCTTACAGCATAAGCCCTTTGTCGCCAAAAATAAATAAAGAGGAAATGAAATTTTATGAAAGCTAAAAAACGAAAATGTCTTGTAATGCTGATTGCAATGTTAGTACCAATGACAAGCGTTGCATTAACTGGTTGTAACGGAAAGAATGAAGTTTCAATCGCTACACCCGACCAAGCAACTACGCAAATTACTACACAGCAAATAACTACACAAGCTCCTAAGCCAGATTATCACGAAGCCTATCAAGCGTATAAAGAAAAGTTAAAGGAGCGTTCAGCAGAAATAAAGGCTTATGATTGGCAAATTGATAATAGTGAAAGCAAACCTGTTGTTTTTGCTGATATTTTAGGTGACGAAACTCCAGAAATGATAATTACATTTATGGATGTAGATGACCCGAAAGGTATTGGATATTATATAAGGTGTGAAATTTATACTTATAAAGATGATAAGTGTAAATTAGCATATACCGAAAGCGAAGATGTTACTCATCTTGATTATGCTTCTCAGTTTTTTCATCAATACTTATTTTTTCAGATTAATAATTCAAAAGATTTGTATTGGTTAGACTATCGTGGAATGAGTTTTACACAAAAAACAAAGATTTACCATATGGATTGGGATGGTGAAAAGCTCAGTCCAAAATTGATATGCGAACAAACATATACTGATATGCCCGATATTTACGAAACACCTGACGAAAAGTCAGGTATTGTTCAAGGCGAAGATGTTGGTTATGAAAACAGCGAAATTTATAAGTATAATCTTTTAGATTCAATGTCACATATATTAATGTATAATGACCATAGCTTTGTTATATTTGATACAGATTATCAATTCTCTGATAGAAATGAAGCTATGAGTTATCAAGATGCTATTAGTTATCTTGATAAGAAACTTGCCTGACAAACTTTTAAAAAGTATAATCGTATAAGGAGCTTATTATGAAAAAGAAAAAATTGGTAATTATTTTAGTTGCTTCGGTAGTTGCAATAGCGTTGCTTGTAGCTACCACTTTGGTAGTATTAACTCATCCCATTGATATGATACAAAACTCTAAAAATATTATTTCAGATAATAATGTTTTTAATTCTGATGAAAGCGAAACAACGCAACCGACTACAAGTTCACTACCACTCAACGAACGATTTGCAAAAGCTAATATTGGTGATAGTATTACTTTTGGAGAATATGAAATTGACAACGAAGACGGTGTATATTATACCGAAAACAAGTCAACAGCTCCTATTGAATGGGGTGTTGTTGATAAAAACGATAAAGCTGTACTTTTAATTAGTAAAAAAGCCGTTGACTGTCGTAAATTTTGTGAAAGTGAAGAATCGGAAGTAAGGAACAGTTGTACTTGGATAAACAGCGATATTAGAAGTTGGTTGAATGATGATTTTTATAAAAATTCATTCAGTCATCAAGAAAAAGCGTATATTTTGCAAACAAAACTTGATAACAATAGTTATTCTATTGAAGCCGATGATGCAAAAAGTACATATGATTATGTTTTTTTACTTAATATTCCCGAAGCTGAAAAATATTGGGGTTCAACTTGTACAGGTCTTTTTGAAAAAAATTCTTCTGAAAAATGGCTTCGTTCCTCAGGGACTGAACAATATGCACCTGCTAATATAGATTCAAGTAATGCAATTGATTATAATGGGGCAATTGACAGCTATTTAATGGATATTTATCCTTGTATATGGGTGAAAATCAGTGATGATAATTCATTAACTGAATATGATTTTGATTACGATGTTGCACCACCTGAGAATGTTCCCGAATATGATAGCGGAAACTGCGGTGATGGTGGAATTAATGTAAAATGGACTCTTGATGAGCGTGGTACTTTGCGTATAACAGGAATTGGAAAAATGAATAATTATCAAGAATATATGCACGTTAATCTTCAACCGTGGAATGAATACTTAAACAGAATACATACCGTAATTATAGAAGATGGTGTAAAATACATTGGTAAAGAAACTCTTAGTTGTGCAGCCTCATTGCGTGAAGTTTATTGTAAAGGTACAGATTACGAAATAGGTCCAAGTGCTTTTTCAAATTGTATATCATTAAAAAAGGTTGAGTTATCAAAGGGATTGACTACAATTATGGATTATGCCTTTGAGGGTTGTTCTTCATTAACTGAACTAAATCTTCCTGACAGTGCAACTACATTTGGTTTACAATTTATCGATAGATGTGACGAATTAAAGGCGGTGAACGGAATTAATGTAGATGAATGGAAAACACAGCATAATTACGATTCGTTACCTCGTATAGATTATGAATAAATTTTTCGAAAAAATTGTTGGAAAAATGAACCTTTTTATCTTTTGATGTGTCTAATATATAGAAACGCAAAAAAATTATAAAGGAGGAAATATTATGAAAGCAATCAAAGAGCTTGTATTGAGTGCTAAAAACGGCAATAAAAAAGCATTTGATAAGCTGTATGAGCTTACACATAATGATGTGTGGTACAACTGCCTTTCTTTGCTCAAAGATGAAGAAAACGCAAAAGACATAATGCAGGAAACCTACATCACCGCATTCTTAAAACTTGACACACTCAATGATGAACAAAAGTTTTGCGGTTGGATTATATCAATAGCTGTAAACAAATGCAAAAACAAATTGAAAGGAAAGGTGGAATATCGGATAGATGATGAAGTTCTGATTACAGAAGCAGAAACAGATGAGTTAATGCTACCCGAGGAGTACATAACCAAAACCGAAAAAAGAAAAGTACTGTTACAGATTATGGAAGACACACTTTCATTCAATCAGTATCAGGTTGTTTTGATGTTCTATTTCAACGAGCTGTCAATTGCCGAAATTGCTCAGGCACTTGAAATTTCAGAGGGAACAGTAAAATCTCGCCTAAATTCATCAAGGGCAAAGATGAAAACTGCAATTGAAGATTACGAAAACAAAAGCGGTGACAAGCTTCACGGTGTTGTTGTTGTACCTTTCTTTACAACTATTTTCAAGGAAGAAGCAAAGAGCCTTGCAGTACCGAACATTACAATCAAGCTCCCGAACGGACAGACACTTGCAACATCTGCAACAAAAGGCTTTGCGACAGGTGCAAAGTCAACAGTTTCATCTATCGTAAAGGCAACAGCAACTGCGACAGTAAAAACCAAGGTAATTGCCGTTGTCTGCGGTGCTACAATACTTGCAGGCACATTAGCAGTCGGCATAAGCATTCTTGCAGGCTGTAACGCTGAGAAAGAACCGACAGAACCGTCAGTAATATCTTCAACCGTACAGACTTCAACTGTATCATCTGAGGTCAGCAAGGCTATTGAGGATAACGGTCTAAAAATCGACAAAGACGGCAACATCACAGACAAGAATGGTAAGAAAGTCGAAGTAAAAGACGGTAAGGTAGAAGTAAAAACCGATGACGGTAAGACAGTTACAGTTAAGGTTGACGATGTAAAAACTACAGTATCTAACAAAAACAACAGCAACAAGGGTAACACCGAAAAGAAAGAAAACACATCATCAAAGAAAGACAATACTTCAAAGACAAATACATCTGACAACGACAAGAAGCCAGCGTCTAAGCCGAGCAACTCTTCAAGTAATAATCAGAAGCCAGCGAAGCCAAGTGAGTCATCAAAGGCTGAAACGACAGCTAAGAAATATAAGTACTACAAGCATCACGATGCTGTGACAAAATATCACCCTGCAGTGACAAAAAAGCATGACAGAGAGTGGATTGTAACTGGTACTCACGAGGAACCAGTATATGATTACGACTGGGTAAATGTTTGTAATAATTGCGGTATGGTAATGAAAGATGCTAATGAAGAAAAACAGCATCTTACTTGGGAATTGGAAACAAACGGTGCAGGTGCATATCATGCTGAAAAGCGACAGATTCAGGTAGGCACAAAAACAGTAGAAGACGGCTATTGGAAAGAAGCATACACAGAGGTTGTTTCTAAGGCTTGGACCGAAACAATCCCAGCTTACGACGAGGAAGTATCTGAAAATGATCACTGGGATAAGAAAGTTCTTATCAACTAAGCGTGTCGGTATTAATTTGATAGCAAGTATAAATCCTTAAAATAATTATTGGGAAGAGAGGGTTCATAAAGAACCCTCTTTTTCTATGCTAAAAATAAATATTGTACCAAAGAAAGTATTCAATTTAATTATAATGTATGGTAAAATATAATAAAAGATTAGGAAAGGTTGTAGAGTATATGGTTATTGATGGTTATAGGTGGAATACTATGTTTAGCGGTTGTGCTTTATAGGGTACATTTTAAATTGTATTTTTAGAAAGCAATCATATTTAAAATAGAAAGGAAGTATTAGGATGTCAATATACAGTTTTGTAGGTGATGAGGGTTTAAAGAATATTTTTCACTTATCAGCCGAGGAAGCGGTAAAGCACCCTGACTATAATAAATACATAAGGGTATTATCAAAAGCAATCAAGGACGAGGAAATTTCTTTATCGACAGTAGAATCTCACCTGATAGGTATAGCAATGACCTCAACCCTAAGAAGTAAGATTATACAGGACTTAAAGGCTTTTCCTTTTCTTTTGCTTGAAAAATGAAGTTCCTATATGTAGTCTTGCTCTTAGATAATTGAGGTTAAGCAATTAGAACGCTTAACCTCTTTATTGTTAGTTATGAAAAATCATATTGAAGTGATTTTACTGTATATTTTTTTACTTTTGTACATTTAAATAACTCAGGATAAAATATAGCTAAATTATTTCCACCAGGATTTAATGTACTTGAATATTCTACACCGCTATATTTTTCATCAGATTTACAAAAAAGGGTTTTAATAAAATCACAAAGATATTGAGTGGGTATGTAATCAAGATGATTATCTCCCGCTCTTAAAGCACGTCCCATCTCTTTATCAATTTTATTTAGTATAGGTTTGTTTACCAAATATTCAAGAAAATCGAAATCTCCGTTAAAAGGACTAAATTTACTTATTCGCTTAAAATCAATTACAGAAATATCTTTGCATAAAGAAAACTTTCCGATACATATGCTGTCAAATGCTCCAGAACGTATTTCGTGAATACAAGTTTTTTCACTATCGGCAAGGTATAATCTTCTAATACCAGTTGAATTTGCTCGACCTTCCTTTGCAAATTCAATTGGAGGAGCACCCATTTCTTTTGGCTTGTATTCCTTGTCACTATAACATAAGCGACCTCTATACATAGATTTGCCTTTTTCGTAATCTTTTCTAAGATAAGATAAATATGTTTCTAATTTATCTGTATTGATAAGTTGTGTATGAAATCTATTGTCATGTTTAATACTTTCGACAAATTCCTCCCAACTATGCCCTCTAAGTATAGAATGTATTTTCAAATATTCCTGGTCATATTTTTCGGGTACACCAACAGGACTAATAAAATAATTAGGAGTTTCAGAATAAATCTTTGGAGATAAAGTCTTAATTATATTGTAAATATCACTTGTTTTAAGTTCATCTGAAAAAATATTCCATTCATTTTTTAATTCATCTGCAATCATATGGACATCATTAGAAGGATAATCAGAGGGTAATAAATCTTGCGGAGTATAAATGTTAATTAATTCATAAAAAAAATCATTTAATTTGCTGTCTTTATCTGTATTGTATAGAAACACATTCTTTTTACCGCATATGGGACAATTACCCTTTGAACGATTATCCCTAAGATTTGTTCCTATAATTATAGATTTTATTTGCTCATCTTTGAAACATTCATCACAGAAAATCATTTTGACACCTCATCTAAATAATTTCCCATCCATTCAATATGGTGCATGATTGAGAGCTTTTTTATAACTCCAAGACCTGGATATGTTTCATTACGATACATACTCTCAAATCTTCCTATTGCTAAAGTGTTTAAATTTTTTGTTTTGTTCCAACTAACTAGCTTTGTTAGTGCTTCATAAAACTTATTTGCAGGGTCATCAATACCAAAATTACTATCAGATACGAAATGATGGATTCTTAATGATTTATCTGAAATAGATGTTGGATAAACAATATGAATTGCAACAGCATAGGGAGCAAAACCAGAATTAGCATATTCCTTACCAACGATGGAATAATCTGAAAATCCTTTATATCCATCATCTTTATAGTAAATGTGGTCATCGGAAAAAAATTCATCATCACAATTTAAATAATCACTATTGCGTGGTAATTTATCAAACTTGTCATCCAACATAACTCTACCTTCACGGATACTCCTAAACGATGGAGAGTATGGAATAATATTATAATGAGGTGAATTATTAGTGAAAACAGATTTCCAGTTATCTATAGAGTCCCCCTTAAAACATAGTGAAACCATTTGACTATACGGAATTCTTTGACTTAATAAGAGATTCACGTTTTCTTTACTATTATCATCAATTATTATACCAGAATATATATTGCTGTCACAGAGGACTTGTTGTATACTTTCAAATATACCTTTATTTTTT
>OLYC01001959.1_pt1 | contig 12958 bp, 15 predicted proteins | sample 1674271 | NCBI WGS metagenome assembly OLYC01 (sample SAMEA103958154, study PRJEB25191) | human gut metagenome
ATCTGGACGTGGACCTGCCGACCTCGCTCAAGCGGATGCAGCACCGGCAGGAAAAGCAGAATACCAAGGCCGATATTCATGAGCAGGACGTGTCCTATCTGGAAAACTGCCTGCGCATCGGCCGCCTCGCTGCCGCGCACTATGGCTGGACGATCGTGCCGTTTATGAAAGACGGCGCTGAGCGCGCGCTGGAAGAAAAGCACGAGGAGATCTTCTCCATCATCCGCAGCGCGCTGTGAGCATTTCCGGGGAAAAGGATGCCCTGCGTGCGCAGCTGCGCGCCCGGCTTTCGCAGAGCGACCCGGCGGAGAACGCCGCGTGCGATGTGCGCATCACGCTGCAGGTGCTCTCGCTGCCGGCGTTTCAGGCAGCGGAGCGGATCTTTGCCTATTGCAGCGTCGTGCCCGAGGTGGACACGCACGCCATCCTTGCGCAGGCGCGGCGGCGCGGCAAGACGGTCGCGCTTCCGGTCACACAGCCGGATGGGCAGATGCGGTTCGCGCGCTTTGACGGTGCGCTCGTGCCCGGGCGCTTTGGCATTCCCGAACCGCCGCGCAGCGCGCGGACGCTGCCGCCGTCCATGTCAATATCCGTAACCCTATGGGAAAAGCGCACCTCGCCGCCGCGGTCGATGATCTCGCGCCGGAGATTCTGCACGACCTCGACGAGCACGTCCGTGCCGATGTGGGGCTTGGCGTCATAGGCGATGTGCTCCGGCGCGCCGTGCGCTGCGAACTCCGCGAGCACGAAGCCGATGCGCGCGTCGTGCGTGCCGGTGTTGAGCTTGCCGTCGGAGAATGTGCCCGCGCCGCCCTCGCCGAACTGCACGTTGCACTCGGGGTCGAACGCGCCGCCCGCGCGAAACGCGGCGATCTGTGCGCTGCGCGTCCTGGCGTCCGGCCCGCGCTCGAGTACGATGGGGTTTGCGCCCGCGCGCGCAAGCAGGAGCGCGGCAAACATCCCCGCCGGGCCGAAGCCCACGATCACGGGGCGCGTCTCCGGCGGTGCGACGTGCGGGATGGGATAGGCCTTTTCGTGGGTGATCGCGGCGCTGCGGCAGCGGCGGACGAGACGCTGCTCGTCCCCGCGCACGGTCACGCCGACGGTGTAGACATAGTGGATGTCGTCCTTTTTGCGCGCATCGAGAGATTTTTTACGGATGCGCAGACCGGTGATGTCGTCGGGCGGGATCTTCAGCGCCTTGGCTGCCAGCGTCTTGAGCGCCGCCTCGTCCGCGCCGGGGGCAAGCTTCAGGTTCGGGATTACAATCATCGGCAGGCCCTCCCGGCCGCGCGGCCGCTGGCCCACGCCCACTGCAGGTTGTAGCCGCCGCAGTCGCCGTCAATATCCAGCACCTCGCCGCAGGCGTACAGCCCCGGCACGAGCCGGCTCTCCATCGTCACGGGGTCGAATTCGTCCGTGCATATGCCGCCGGCCGTGACCTGCGCGCTCTCGAAGCCCTCCGTGCCGCGCACCGGCAGCGCGAAGCCCTTTGCCGCGCGCACGAGCGCCTTGAGTTCGCTGTCCGTCACGTCGCCGAGCGGCCGGGCGCCGGGAATATCGGCGTAGCGCAGCAGCATCTTGCCCACGCGGTTGTGCACTGTGCCGGTCAGTACCTCTTCGCACGGAAGCGCGGGCGCGAGCTTGCGCCGCGTCTGCAAAAACGCCAGAAATTCCGGCGCGCCGTGTTCGCGCAGCAGGTCGAGCGTCACGGTCTGCCCCTCGCCGCTGCAGCTGGCTGCGCGCGAGATCTCGAATATGGCGGGACCGGACACGCCCTTTTCCGTAAACTGCACCTCGCCCGCGCTGCGCGCGAGCACCTTGCGGCCCTGCGTGAGCGTCACGCGCGCATCGGCGCGCACGCCCTTGAGTGCGCGCGGATAGGTCGGCTCGGTCGTCAGCTGCACGAGCGCGGGGTGCAGCGCCGTGCGCCGGTGGCCGAGGCTTTGCAGCAGGGTGTAGCCGTCGCGCACGCCGCCGGCCTTCGCCCCGGCGATGCCGCCGCACGCGATGATGACGCGCTCGGCGGGAAACTGCCCGCCCTCCGTCTCGACGACGAAGCCGCGCCCTTGGCGGCGCACGGCCGTCACGGCGTCGCCCGTGTGCAGGGTGATGTTCGGCTGTGCGAGCGCAAAGCGCAGCACGTCCACGACGCTGTTGGCCGCGTTCGAGAGCGGGTACACGCGCCCGCCCGGCTCGGTCACGGTCAGAAGACCGTGTGCGGCGAACCAGTCGAGCGCCGCTGCGGGCGGAAAGGCCGCGAGTGTGCGCGCGGCAAACTCCGGCTGCGCGCCGTGGTAGTTTTCGGGCGCGGCGCCGGTGTTTGTCAGGTTGCAGCGGCCGTTTCCGGTCACGGCGAGCTTGCGCCCAACGCGCGCCTGCCGCTCGAAGAGCAGGATCTTATTTTCCGGGGTTTCGGCGGCGGTCAGCGCGGCCATCATGCCGGACGCGCCCGCGCCGATGACTGCGATCGTCATGGCGATGCTCCGTTTCTGTCGTAATTTTCTTCCCTTATTAAACCACACTTTGCCCGCAAACACAAGAAAACCGCGCAGCGCGCACAGAGCGCTTGCACCCCCGCAAACGAAAAACGGAGGCAGCCGGCAAGACTGTCTCCGTTTTCATGGCGGTGTTTACTTGGGCTGCACGTCGCACTCGGGCATCAGCTCGTCCGACATGACGGCCAGCACGTGTGCAAAGGTCGCCAGTTCCTCGGGCGTGAACCGCGCGCGGATGCGTCCGAGCACGGTGTCGATATAGCTCTGCATGAGACCGTTATAGCTGTAGAACTTGTCCGAGAGCTTGAGATGATACTCGCGCCGGTCGGTGTCGGAATTCTCCTTGACGATATAGCCCTTGCGGATAAGGTTGTTGACCTTGTAGGTCGCGTTGGACTGCGAGATGCCGAGAAAGTCCGCAAACCGGCCGATCGTCGGCGCGTTGAGCTGATGAATGACCTCAACGGAAAATGCCTCCATTGCGCTCAGCGAGCCCTCACGTTCCCGCACCTGTGAAAACAGGCGGCGGAAAAACTGCAGCTTAAATTTCTCATATACACGCTGAAAATCCTGCTCCATCATCGGCCGCTCCCCCCTTGCTCCTTTTGTTGCAGCATATTTTCTATTCTTTTTTACACCAAAGCGGCAAAAAAGTAAAGAGCCGGACGCGTAGAAATTCCCGCGTCCGGCAGAAAATAAAGCAGGATTTAACGTCTTACGGCGCTTTCGGCCCGTCGTCGGGCTTGTCCTCGCCGACGACCTCACCGGTCGTCTCGACGGCGGTGGCATCGTCCACAAAGTCACGCACGGCGGCCTTGACGTCCTTGACAAAGACGGCGGCGTACACGACGGTGCAGAGGTTCTGCACACCGTCAACGATGAGCGACACGCCCATCATGATCGTGAGCACCTGCTTGCCGTCAAAGGGGTTGAAGACCAGCAGCACGCCCAGCACCAGACACACGACCGTGCACACGAGCGTGACCCACCACGAGTGTGCGCCCATGCGCCGCGAATCGACGGCGACCTGCAGCTTGAAGACGCTGTCGACGAGCACGAGCAGACCGATCATGACCGAGAGCACATCTGTCAGCGCCGGTGCGCGCCAGAGCATGAGCGCGCCGAGGATGATGCAAAACAGCCCCACGGCAAAGTCAAAGCGGATGGCCACGCCCTCGACCTCGCGGATGAAGTAGAGCACGATCTTCATCACACCGAACACGGCCATGGCAGCGCCGAGGATGCGGCAGATCATGATCAGCGACGTCTCGGGATTGGCGACCAGGAAGATGCCGAGGAGCAAAAACATCACGCTGAGCACGACATAGCTCCACTTGATGCGCTTAAAGATCTTCACGTGAATGCCTCCTTACAGGCCGAGCGGCTCGTCGATGAGCACGACCTCGACCTTGGCCATGTCCATCATCTGTCCCCAGAGCACGAGCAGCGCGTTGCAGCCGCGGCTCTTGCTGCGGCAGTCGACACAGCGCTCAAGCTCGTGGCACGGCTGGTCGCCGTCAAAGCGCTGCATGTTCTGCACGGCGGCGGTGTTGCGCGCGCGCGACAGGGCGCTGTCAAAGTCGGGGCAGAGCTTGTTCGTGCCCGCGACGATGTACACCGTCTTGCCGATGCCGTAGACCATGGCGGCGAGGCGGTTGCCGCGGCCGTCGATGTTGAGGATCTGGCCGTCGGCGGTGATGGCGTTGGCGCTGCTGAGATACACGGGCGCGGTCAGCGCGTTATCCAGCGTGGCAAAGCCCGGCGTGCGCCAGTGCCACCAGACGGTGTTGTGTCCGGTGAGCCGGTCATACAGACCGAGCTGGTCGATGGTCTTGCTGCCGCCGATGCCGACGGTCGTGCCGTCGATCGCGCCGTCGAGATAGTCCGCCGCCTCGGCAGCCGTGGAAAAATGCTGCACGGCAAAGCCGCGGCCGGTCAGGGCGCGGATGGTCGTTTCAATGTCCATGGGACATGCCTCCATAAAATAGAATAGGGTCTGGATTTATCCTACCATTCCGAGCCGCCGCTGTCAATTTCCTTTGCGGCTTTGCGGTTGAATCCGTGCGCGCAGTTTGCTATAATGGCGGCAGAAATCTTCAGAGGGGAGACCGCTCTATGCAGCTTCTTTATGCGCTGGCAGAGCTGCGCACGCCGTTTCTGGACGCGCTGCTCGGCGCACTCACCAACTGCGGCGGCGAGCTCGTGTTCATGGCCGCTGCCATCATCGTGTTCTGGTGCGTGAGCAAGTCCTGCGGGTACTATATGCTCACGGTCGGCTTCGTCGGCACGATCGTCAACCAGTTTCTCAAGCTTGTCTTTCGCATCCCGCGCCCGTGGGTGAAGGACCCAGATTTTCAGATCGTCGAGAGCGCCCGCGCCGAGGCCACCGGCTACTCGTTCCCGAGCGGACACACGCAAAATGTCTTTGCGTCCTTCGGCTGCCTCGGCCGCTGGACAAAGCGGACGTGGCTGCGCGCGGTCTGCGCGCTGCTGATCGTGGTCACGGCGTTTTCGCGCATGTATCTCGGCGTGCACACGCCGCTGGACGTCGGCGTGTCGTTCGGCATCGGGCTCGTGCTGGTGTTCGCACTCTACCCGCTCTTTCGGGACATTGACAGCCATCCGAACCGGCTCTACCTGCTCTTCGGCGCCATGGCGGTGCTGGGCGCTGCCTACCTGCTCTTTGCCGAGCTCTGGCCGTTTCCCGCGGATGTGGACGCGGCAAACCTCGCCTCCGGGCGCAAGAACGCGTACACGCTGCTCGGCGCGGTGCTGGGCATGACGTTTGCCTACTGGCTCGACCGGAGGTATGTGCACTTTGACGTGCGCGCCGTCTGGTGGGCGCAGGTGCTCAAGACCGTGCTCGGTCTTGCCATTACGATCGGGCTGCGCGCCGCGCTCAAAGCGCCGCTGCTCGCGCTGTGCGGCGGGCACAATGTTGCCAATCTCATCCGCTACGCGCTCATGGTGATCTTTGCCGCCGGTATCTGGCCGATGACCTTCGGCTGGTTCGGTCGTCTCGGGCGGAAGAAACCTGCGTCCGGCGCGTCAGATTGAATTGACTTGCAGACACAAGTGTGTTACTATTTATTACGTTATGTAAACACGCAAACACGGACATAAAGAGGTGCGTATCACATGGAAAAACACGCATTCGATCCCGCATGCTGCCTCGGTGAGCGGCTGCAGACGCTCTCGCGCGCGGAGCTGACCGCGCTGTCCGAGACGATCTGCCGCATCCTGACGGAGCGCGGGGCATACCACGGCGGCATCCGCCCGGACAACATCAGCCGTGCCGGGGACGGTACGGTCGGTCTCGGCGCGCCCGCCCGCACGGACACGAAGGACTGGACGACCGAGGAGCTGGAGTTCATGGCGCCCGAGGTTTTCTGGAGCGGCTCGCTCGATGCCTCGGCCGACGTGTATTCGCTCGGCCTGCTGCTGTATGCGGGCGTGATGGGCGGCCGCCTGCCGTTTTACCCGGATGACCGCGCGCCGCAGCCGGAGGATATGGCCGCCGCGCTGCGCCGCCGCATGAACGGCGAGGCGCTGCCCCTGGCGCGCAAGGCCGGGCGCGATCTCGCGCAGATCATCGCGCGCGCCACGCAGTGCCGGCCGGCCGACCGCTACGCCACCCCGGCGGAGCTGTGCGCTGCGCTCGAGCAGTATGATGCCGAGCAGCGCCGCAATGTGCCGACCGCACAGGAGATGTTCAACAAGCCCGAGCAGGAGCTCAGCGAGGTCGAGCGCATGATGCTCAGCATCCTCGCCGAGGAGGCCGCCGCGCCTGTGCCGGAGGCTGAGCCGGAGATCGCGGCCGAGCCCGAAGCGGAAGCTGAGTCTGAGCTGAAGTTTGAGCTGAAGGCCGAGGCGGAGGAAGCCCCGGTCATTGAGCCGGAGGCCGAACTCGAGTCGGAAGCAAAGCCGGAGGAAACCCCGGCTGCCGAGTCGGAAGAGAAGCCCGAGGAAGCTCCGGCCGCCGAGCCGGAAGAGAAGCCCGAGGAAGCTCCGGCTGCCGAACCGGAGACGAGCCCCGAAACCGAGTCCGAGCCGCAGGCTGAGCCCGAGGTCAAGCCCGAGCCGCAGCCGCTGCCGAATAAATTCCGCCCGGAAAAGCCGGCCGTCAGGCCGGAGGTCAAGCCCGCGCCGAAGCCGGAGCGCAAGGCGGAAAAGCCGCCGGTGAAAAAGCCTGAGCCCTACCGTCCCGCCCCTGCGAAGCCGAAAAAGAAAGCGCCCGACGCGCAGCGCCAGTCGCATAAGGCGGGCGTGCTGCTGACGGTGCTGATCATCTGCGCGGCGGTGCTGGCGGTGCTGCTGCTGCGTTCGCTCGGCGTGTTCGGCACGCCCGGCACGGCGGAGCCCACGCCGACGCCCACGCCGACTGCCCCGGTCGAGACCGTTGTCCCGACCGAGACGCCCACGCCCACCCCGACGCCGAAGCCCGAGCCGACGTATGAAGTCGTCAAGGCGGACGTCTCCTGGGCGGACGCCGAGGCGGCGGCCGAGGCCAAGGGCGGCCACCTCGTCGTGATCGACAGCGCCGAGAAGTGGACGCGCGTCGCCCAGCTTGCCGACGAGTCCGGCCTGACCTACGTCTGGATCGGTCTGTACCGTGCCGACAGCGGCGAGCTCGCCTGGGTCAAGGACAACGTCGACCCGGTCTATAACTGGGCGTCCGGCGAACCGTCCGTGCACGATACCAACGGCGCCGCCGAGGATTACGTGCTCATCACGAGAACGTCCAGCGGCTGGTATTATAACGACTGCATCGGCGATCCCGCCGGCCGCTACCCGCAGTTCTACAGCGGAAAGATCGGCTATATCATCGAGATCGACCCGTAAAATGTGCAAAAAGCTCCCCGGCCATCCGGCCGGGGAGCGATTTTTTTGTGCAGCGTTCAGGTCTGCCAGTCGGTGACCGGCTTTCCGTCGCTGTCGGTGAATGTGCCGCAGGCGATCATGATCAGGTCGACCAGCGCGCCGATGCCGAAGCATCCGGCTGTGAGCAGCCAGAGCACGCCCGTGCCGATCTTGCCGACGTAGAAGCGGTGGATGCCGAGACCGCCGACAAAGACGCACAGCAGCAGCGCGATCAGGCGCGATTTCGGGCTGGCGTTCGGGTCGACGCTGCGCTGGGGCTGCACCGGGCAGCCGCACTGCGGGCAGACGACGGCCTCATCGACCAGCTGCGCACCGCACTGAGAACAGTATTTCATGGTTTTTGTCCCCCTTCGAGGCAGCCGCCGCAGCGGCCGCGATTTCTGTCGTACGACAAGCGTAGTGTAGCATTTTCCACGTCGGTTGTCAATTTCCCGACGATATATATCCGAGCGCGCAAGGCAAAAAAGAGGAAGCCGAGTGACCGGCTTCCTCTTCTCGTTTTGCGTTATGCTTCGGGGCTGAACTGGTCCTTGCCGACGCCGCACAGCGGGCAGACCCAGTCTTCGGGGACGGCTTCCCAGGGCGTGCCGGGGGCGACGCCGTTGTCGGGATCGCCGGCTGCAGGGTCGTAGACGTAGCCGCAGATGTCACAGACGTATTTCATGGCTGTGCCTCCTGTTTTGGCAAATTACTTGCCGAAGTAGCGGTTCAGCAGGCCCTCGAAGGCCTTGCCGTGGCGGGCCTCGTCGCGGGCCATCTCGTGCACGGTGTCATGGATCGCGTCGAGGTTATACTGCTTGGCGAGCTTGGCGAGCTCGAACTTGCCGGCGGTCGCGCCGTTCTCGGCGTCGACACGCATCTCAAGGTTCTTCTTCGTGCTGTCGGTGATGACCTCACCGAGGAGCTCGGCGAACTTCGCAGCGTGCTCGGCTTCCTCATGGGCGGCCTTCTCCCAGTACAGGCCGATCTCCGGGTAGCCCTCGCGGTGCGCAACGCGCGCCATGGCCAGATACATACCGACCTCGGAGCACTCGCCCTCGAAGTTGGCTCTCAGACCGTCGACGATCTCCTTCTGCACGTCGGCCGGAACGTCCGCGCCGAACGCCTTGCCCACGCCGACAACGTGCTCGGCAGCCCAGGACTTCTCAGCCTTCTGCTCGATGAACTTGGAGCCGTCAACATGGCACACCGGGCACTCGACCGGCGGCTGCTCGCCTTCGTAAACGTAACCACAGACACTGCAAACCCATTTTTTCATTGTAAGTTCCTCCTAAAGTTTTTTGATTTCGATCGTTGATTTATTTGGAAGCGGCTTCCTTTGCCGCTTGCTGACAAGCTTTGCACAGCCCCGTGAACGTGATGCTGCAGCCGAGCACCTGCGCGTCTGTCACGCTCTGGGCGAGCGCGCACAGCTGCGGCTCGGGCGCGCCGGGCAGCGGCACGTCGATGACGCGGCCGCACTGCGCGCAGTGCAGGTGGGCGTGGGGCTCTGTGCGGGCGTCGAACCGCTCCTGCCCGCGGAACACGCCGACGCTCATCACGTCGCCCTGCTTGGAAAACAGGCTCAGGTTCCGGTACACCGTGCCGAGGCTCAGGTCGGGATAGTCCGGCTTGAGCTGCTGATACAGCTCCTGCGCGGTGGGGTGGGCGGTCGTCGCGGCGAGGGCTTCGAGGATGACCTGCCGCTTTTTGCTGTTTTTGCGGATGGGCATCGAAGCACCTCCTTCAATATCAGTAACAGGAATTATTACTGATATTAAGATAGCACGGATATCCGCATTTGTAAAGCACTTTTTGCGAATGATTCTCAAGATTGTGCAGGTTGCTGTGTTTTCTGCGCCGTGTTTTGGCGTTTGTGCGCAATTTGTACGCGGCACTGAACGGGAGATGCGCAAAAAGGCCGGCCGCGCGGGTACAGCGCGGCCGGAGGGAAGAAGACTTGCGCATACGCGCAGGGGGAGGGGCGGGAACACAGCCGCAGCCAATCAAAGCCTTCTCCTCAAGGAGAAGGCCGGGGTGCGCCGCTTCACCGCCTGCAGACATTCGCTGTGATGCCGCACAGCGCCTGCGCGCACTCCATGTCCCACTTGCCGGAGCGGGCGATGTCGTCGATCGAGAGGACACCCGCGAGCTTGCCGCACTCGGTTACAGGCAGCCTGCGCACCTGCGCGGCACGCATGGCGGTCATCGCGGTGCGCACGTCGGCATCGGCCTCGATCGTCACGGGATCGCGCGACATGATGCCGCGCACGGTCGCAGTCTGCGGATCATCGCCGGCGGAAACACAGCGCACGACGATGTCGCGGTCGGTAAGCATACCGGCGAGCGTTCCGTCGTCCTCGCACACCGGCAGTGCGCCGATGCTGCGCTGGCGCATCAGCCGCGCCGCGGCGACGACCGGCTCGTCCGGATGCGTCACGGCGGCTGCTGCGGTCATGTAATGGCGGACCTGCATCTCTCAACACCCCCCTTGGCCGGAAGCTCCGTCTGCGGAGATTCTCACCCGACGGGGGTGTTTTTATACCTATTATAATATGTCGCACGCTGTCGCATCCGGTCACTGCACGAGTGCTGCGAGCGCTGCGCCCGCGCTCTCACCGAACAGCCGCACGGCGCGCACGGCCTCCTGAAGCGTGTTGCCGCTGCTGCCGACCTCGATGATGAGCGAACCGCGCGTGAGATGCTGGTTGTAGCGCTCGTTCACAAGCGTGATCGGCCGCATGAGCGTCGGATGCGCCTGCACGGCCGCATCCTGCAGGTATACCGCCAGACGCAGATTCTCCTCCCAGTGCGGGTGATAGAGCCCCGACGCGTTCGTGCCCACGAGCAGCATCACCTGCGCGCACGCGGCATCCGGGAGCTCTGCCACGGTCTTGTAGACCACGCTGTCGGAGCACAGCGCGTCGCGGTGCAGGTCGATGACGATACGCAGACTCGGGTATTGGCTCAGATACTCCTGCACGGCCGCGCCCGAGCGGCTGTACGAGCCCGTGTAGCTCGGGTAGTCGTAGATCGTCCGGTCGTGCAGCACCTCAAGCCCCGCGTTCGTGAGCGTGTCGGCGAGCACGTCGCCCACGTGCACAATATTATAATTGGTGTCCTCGGTGCGGCAGGTGTCACTTGCGGCATAGAGGTCGTGTCCTGCCGGGGTGAAGGCCTCGCTCGCGTGCGTGTGCATGATGAGGATCTGCGGCTCGCCCGCCGGCAGTACGGTGGCCGGCCCCTGCTGCAGCAGGGCGGCGACGCTTACGGGGATGTCCGTCTCGTTCTTGACCGTCAGCCCGCCGGCGATGCTCGTCGCCACGATGGGCAGCCCGTCGGCTGTCGCGGTCGGGGCGGTTTCCACGTCGTCGTCCGCAGTGGGGACGGGGGTCACCTCCGGTGCGGGTGAGGCGGCGCTGAGCGCTGCTGCTGCCTCCGGTGTGGGGGAGACAGCCACCGGCGGAGCACCGAGCTCCATGCGCACCGAAGCCAACAGCAGCTGCTCCGGGTCGAACCAGCGCTGCAGCCGGTCCCTGAGCGGCGCGCCGCCTGCCGCGGCCGACGCGATCTGCAAACCGAACACGGCCAGACCCACACAGGCCAATTTTTGCCGCAGTGTCATATCTGCCCACCTCCAAACGCATTCTCCACAATATATATGGTTTTTGGGCTGGAATTATGTCACCGTACCTGCTATACTGTGAGCGGCAAAAATACAAAGGAGGCGTCGCTATGACGATCACATACCGGCCGAAAGGCGTCTGCTCGCGCTTGATGCAGGTGGAGGTTGAAGACGGGATTATCCGCAAAGTTGAGGTGAAAGGGGGGTGCAGCGGCAACCTGCAGGGCATTTCGCGGCTCTTGGTGGGGATGCCGGTGCAGCAGGCCATCGAACGCTTGGAGGGCGTGCGCTGCGGACTGAAGCCGACATCCTGCCCGGATCAGCTTGCACAGGCACTGAAACAGGCGCTGTAAGGCGGGAAAAAGATTTACATAATTCTTTCAAATAATTAAAATGGTTGACATAATGCAAGTTTGCAAGAAAATTTTGCGAACTTGCATCTTTTCTTTTTGGTCAGAATGCGTCGAAACGTCGGATTTGGTCAAAGTAAACAACACAATTTCTTGTGTCGAATAACGTGAATATATACTGTATTTTGTTATTTCGGCGTTTTATTGTGGATTTTATTCAGAACTTAAAAAGCTGCTTTGTGCAATTTGCCGATTGCGAACGGCTCGGAAAATGAATATAATTATCCATAACGGGGCAAGGCGTCGTGTGCAAAACGCGCCTGTCGGGTGTATGGATCAAATGACCGTGTGCCCGCCGGACCCGAAAAAGTTACAGCAAAGGAGGCTGCACGTCATGAAACAAGTCAAGAGAGCCGGACAGTCCGTCAGATCGGGTCTGTCGCTGATGTGCATCGTCTGCCTGCTTTGCGGCTTATTGTGCGGATTTTTCTGGCTCGCCGGTGAGAGTCCGGTGCTGGCCGCCGGAGTGGACGGGGATGCCCTGTCGTCCGGAGCGGTCCTGAGCGGGGATGCGTCCCTGTCTGCGCCCGAGCGCGATGAGAAGCTGGCGGTGCAGGCCGCCGCGCAGGCGACGTCGCCTGTCGTGCGCACGCTTGCCGTCGGCATGGACGCTGCGGACTATACCGAGACGGTCACCTGCGACTACACGCCCGTGTACATCGATGACAGTTTCGGCGGTTACTGCTATGTGATCGACGGTGCGGCCTGGCTTTCGGCGGATGCGTTTGCCGAGATGCTCGGTCTTGAGAGCGCGACCGTCACCGACGGTGACACCCAGACCGTCACGGTCGACGGCGCGGACATCGCGGCGACCTACGGCGCTGTGAGCTACACGGCCAACGGCCGCTGCTTCTACGCACCCGACGGGGTGTACGCCCTGGACGGCAAGGTGGTGCTGCCGCTGGCGGATCTGGAGAAGATCTTCGGCGTCACGGCCACGTTCAGCGCGGACAATACCAGCCTGCGCGTCGATGCGTCCGGGCAGCAGCTGCTCGAGAGCGGCGAGAGCTTCTACGGCGCGCGTGACGTCTACTGGCTCAGCCACATCATCAATGCCGAGGCCGGCAACCAGCCCATGGACGGGCAGATCGCAGTCGGCAACGTCGTGCTCAACCGCGTGGCGGACGAGCGCTTCCCCAACAGCGTCAAGGAGGTCGTGTTCGACCGGCGCAGCGGTGTGGCGCAGTTTTCGCCCACGGCGGACGGCAGCATCGGTCTCACGCCGGATGAGGATGCCGTGCTCGCGGCAAAGCTCGCCTTTGAGGGGTACAATACAGTCGGTGAGAGTATGTACTTCATCAACCCCGCGGCCTGCAACTCCGCGTGGTTCAACCGCTGCCTGACCTATACGACCACGATCGGCGACCACGTCTTTTACGCATAATAGCTGCACAGACAGCATTTCCGCCCGCACGGAGACCCGTGCGGGCGGTTTAAGACTGTCGAAAAACCCGGAGGGTTTTCCGACAAAGGGATTGCAGTCTGCTGCGCGCAGAATTTGTGTGCCTGTGGCGCACAAATTCCACACTTGCAGCCTGAGCAGTATTTTCTCTCACGCACATGTC
>OLYC01001963.1_pt1 | contig 12936 bp, 14 predicted proteins | sample 1674271 | NCBI WGS metagenome assembly OLYC01 (sample SAMEA103958154, study PRJEB25191) | human gut metagenome
TTTATTCCATAGTCCAAAATTACATCCGGTGAAATTATAGTAAAAGAAGGGCAGGGGAGAGCACAGGCAAAGTCGGGACTGAGCAAATAAACAGCAATGAACAGCACGGATAAGAAGTAATCAAGTCCGTCTACAGATTAAAACACCTTCAATCGATTCAAAATTTATTCTTCAAAAAATCAGCAATAACCCATCACTCAATTCCGTCCATCAATACACCCATCAATCCATCATCCAACCCCTTATCACACCCACCCTGAGGAGCGCATCTGGGCAGGGCGAACGTCCCCGGGTCCCGGACGCTCCGAAGATCGAACACGACAAGATGAAACAATTTTACATGATTGACATGGAGCGAAAAAGATGGTAATATTATCTTATCAAAAAAGTGCGAATCCCTCTCGCTCGCGGAGGAAAAATCTCTCTCGCAATGAGAAATCAAACGATACAACGAACGAAAATCGACTTTGCCGAAGGCTGGCAGACACGAGGGACTTAAAATCCTTTTCTGAAGACAGAGTATGGGGTTGCCCCCGCTGGAGACATTGAAAATCTCAGAAATGTTCGTTGATTCGAATGATTGTCGGACTTTCTTTTTGCTCTGCTTTCTGGAAGCTTTGGAGAGGTGAGAGGAATCATTCTTGCATAGACGATGCCGTATGGACGCGTTTACAAGAACCTTTCCATGCGGGGCCATAGTGAAATATTTTTATATCAAACAGACTGCCCCCAAAGTAGCTCGCATCAAATCGCGCTGCTTTGGGGGCGGTTTTACGCTTTGCGGGGGATGGGCGGGGCGCTGTCGTCCGTAAGGCCGAGAATATAATCGGTACTGGTATGGTAGAGACCGGCAAGCTGGATCAGCACCTCGGTGGGGATATCCCGCTTGCCGGTCTCGTAATTGGAGTAGCAGACCTGTGTGCATTTCAGATACGCCGCAACATCCTTTTGCAGCAGATCACGATCCTCCCGCAGATCCCGGATACGTTGATACATGGTATTTACCTCAAAGGCTTTATTTAAGGTAAAGTATAGGCATAACGAAATGTTATATTGACATATAAAACAAAATGTTATATCATAGTATCGCGCCGGGAACAGCTGTGAATCTCCGGCGCAAAAGGGGAGAGCATCATGAAACTGGAATTCCGGCAGACGGTGACCTGCAACCACCTTACGCTTGCAAGGGTCTGCAAAACTATCGACTGGCAGCAGCCACTGCCCCGGTGCGGAGAATATGTGGCCGGGCTGGATACGCTGGACGGCGAACCGGAACTGCCGGTGCGCAAACTGCTGCACCGGGCACAGGACGGCGGCTGCCTTGCGGAGCTGCCGGGCTTCAACATTGCGCAGCTGAGGCTTTCTTACCGGGAGCTGGAGCAACTGGCAGCAAAAAAAGGCTGGACGCTGCAAAAGCTGTAAAAAACTTAAATTTCCCTCTTGCATTCTGGCCGATTCGTGCTATAATGGTAAGGCAATCGTTTCCAAGGCCGCTCGACGGGGTAGCCGATATTGAAGGTTGTGATGGGCACATACATTAAATATGGCCCCAATAAGTCAGAACCAGAAATGAGGTGAAAAGAATGAAACAGGGTATCCATCCGAACTACGTTGACTGCACCATCACCTGCGCATGCGGCAACGTCATCAAGACTCGTTCCACCAAGCCCGAGATCCACGTCGAAGTTTGCTCCAAGTGCCACCCCTTCTACACTGGCAAGCAGAAGCTGGTCGACACCGGCGGACGTGTTGAGCGCTTCAACAAGCGCTTTGGCCGTAATAAGTAATTACAGGCTTTTCCAGCGCCGTCTCCTTCGGGAGGCGGCGCTTTTTTGTGTTTCGGGGCGGAATTGTTTTTGCTTTCCACACAGGTTTGCCCCAATTTGAACACAATTTCCGTCTAAAATAAACCAGCATTAAATCAACCGAGAAGGAGCGTATTGCTGTGGTCGAAGTATCGCATCTGAGCAAGAACTATGGCAGCCATCCGGCCATCCGGGATCTGATCTTTTCCGTGGCGGACGGGCAGGTGTATGGGCTGCTGGGCCCCAACGGCGCGGGCAAATCCACCATTATGAACATCCTGACCAGCTACCTGGCCCCCACCGGCGGGGAAGTGAAGGTGGCAGGCTTTTCCCTGCCGGAGCAGGCGCAGCAGGCCAAAGCCTGTGTGGGCTACCTGCCGGAGCAGCCGCCGCTGTACCCGGAAATGACTGTGCAGGAATATCTGGACTTTGCGGCCGAGCTCAAGGGGGTCAAAAAAGCCCAGCGCCGCGAGCAGGTGCAGCAGGCCGCCCGGCGCACCGGGCTGGATCAGGTGATGCCCCGGCTCATCCGCAGCCTGTCCAAGGGCTACCGCCAGCGCGTGGGCATTGCACAGGCTCTTCTGGGCAGCCCGCAGCTGATCATTCTGGATGAGCCCACGGTCGGCCTGGATCCGGCGCAGGTCATCGGCATCCGTAAACTGATCCGGGAACTGGGCAAGACCCACACGGTCATCCTGTCCAGCCACATCCTCAGCGAGGTGCAGGCGGTGTGCAGCCGGGTGCTGATCCTCTCCAAGGGAGCGTTAGTGGCCGAGGGCACTCCGGAGCAGCTGAGTGAGAAGTTGAGCCCCGGCATCCGCCTGCGTGTTACCGCGCTGGGCAGCAGCGATACGGTGCTGCCGGTCGTGGAAGCGGTGCCGGGTATCACCGGGGTGCAGCTGGTCAGCGAAGCAGACGGCGAGGTGACCTTTACTGCGGAGACTGCCGACACCACCGACCGCCGCGCCGAGGTGTCCCGCGCCCTTTCGGAGGCGGGGTGCACGGTGCTGGAGCTGACGGCGGAGAACCGCAGCCTGGAGGAAGTGTTCCTGGCTCTGACCGGGGAAACCGCCGATGTGCCGGAAGAACCGGAAACCGAACCGAAAGGAGAATGACCGATGTTCGCAATTTTCAAACGGGAAGTCCGCAGCTGCTTCCATGGAATGATCGGCTATGTGCTCACCGCCTTTCTGCTGGTGGCATCGGCCATCTATTTTGTGGCGCTGAACCTGGGCTACGGCCTGCCGGACTTTGGCTACTATACGCTGTACAACACCATTTTTATGCTGCTGTTCTATTTTCCGGTGCTGACCATGCGTTCCTTTGCAGAGGAACGCCGCACCCGCACCGACCAGCTCCTGCTCACCAGTCCGGTGCCGGTGCCGGGCATCGTGCTGGGCAAGTTCTTTGCCCTGTGCGTGGTGTTTGCACTGCCCTGCGTGGTGGACGCAGTCATGATCCTGACGCTGCAGGCGCTGGGGGCGACCACTGCCAGTACGCTGGCCAATTTTGCGGCGCTGCTGTGCTACTATCTGCTGGGCTGCGCCGCCATTGCCATCGGGGTGTTCCTGTCCAGCCTGACCGAAAACCAGATCATCGCGGCGGTGGCCGGAGCGGCGGCGCTGCTGCTGGCCTATCTGATGCCCAGCTTGCGCAGGATGTTCACCACCGGCAGTGCCGTGGCGCTGGCATTGTTCACCGCGCTGGCTGCGGTGCTCAGTGTGGTGGCGGGCCTGCGCAGCCGCAGCTTCACGCTGGGGTGTTTGACCTTTGCCGGGTGCTGTGCGGCGCTCACGGTGTTGTTCCTGCTGCGCAGCAGCTGGCTGACCGAGGGCTTCAGCGCCGTGCTGAGCGCACTGTGCCTGTTTGCTCCCTTTGAGGAATTCGTCAACAGCAACTTTTCCATCCCCACACTGGTGTACTATCTCACCGTGACGGTGCTGTTCCTGTTCTTTACCGTGCAGGAACTGGAAAAACGCCGCTGGAACTGAGGGGAGGGCACAACAATGAAAAACAGAAAGAACCGGCCGGTCAACGGCAAGGTATTCCGCAGTGGGGTGTACTCCACCGCCATTCTGGCGGCTGCCATCCTGCTGGCGGTGCTGGTCAATCTGGTGGTGCGGGCACTTCCGTCCAAATACACCGAGTTTGACCTTTCGGAGGCCAAAATGTACACCCTGGGCGACAGCTCGGTGCAGCTTGCGCAGAGCCTGCAGCAGGATGTGACCATTTATTATCTGTGTGAGACGGGCAGCGAAGATGCCATCATCACGAAGCTGTTGGACCATTACGCCGCCGAAAGCAGCCATATCCATTGGGAGCAGAAGGACCCGACCCTTTACCCCACCTTTGCGGCGCAGTACGGGGCCGAAAATGCATCCACCGGAAGCCTGATCGTAACCAGCGGGGAGGACAGCGTGGTGCTGGATGCCGCCGATCTGTACGAGTATGACTACTCCGACTATTACACCACCGGCAGTGCCAATGTGACCTTTGGCGGCGAGAAGCAGATCACAGCCGCCATCTATAAACTCACCAGCGGCGACGCCCGGGTGGCCTACTATACCACGAACCATGGGGAACAGGCCCTGACCAGCTCCCTCACCGAGGCGCTGAACGCCCAGAACATCACCCTGCAGCCGCTGGACCTGCTGACCAGCGAGATCCCGGAGGACTGCAGCCTGCTGATCATCAACGCACCCACGTCGGATCTTGCGTCGGATGACGGACTGGTGGACGAGGTGTCCATGCTGCAGAACTACCTGAACGAGGGCGGCAAGATGCTGCTGACCACCAACATCTACGACGAGACCCCCAACCTGGACGCCCTGATGGCAGAGTTCGGCCTGTCGCGGGAGCCGGGCATCGTGGTGGAAGGTGACTCCGGCCATTCGCTGTACGGCTACCCGTACTACCTGTTCCCGGATTACGGCGCCACGGAGGAGAGCGCGGCCCTGAACGGCGTGAACAAGGACACCCATGTGATGCTCTCGGTGGCACAGGGTCTTGTGCTGACCGAGACGGAGGATGTGACTGCGGAACCCCTGCTCAACACCTCGGAGCAGTCCTACAGCAAGCAGGACGTCAACAACGCCGCAACCACCGAAAAGGAGAGCGGCGACACCGACGGCCCCTTTACACTGGCCGCCTGGGCATGCAACGACAACACCGGGGCGGAAGTGATCTGGATCGGCTGCCCGAATGTGGACAACGAACAGGTGTATCAGTCCATTCCCGGCAACCGCACCTTCCTGCAGGGCTGTGCCGTTTCGCTGGCCGGGGATGACAGCGGCCTGCTCATCGACACCAAGGCGCTGGAAGCCGAGCCTATCACGGTGGCAGCTTCGCAGGCCACGACCCTGGGGTTGGTGTTGGTGTTCATCCTGCCTGCCGCCGTGCTCGTAGCCGGTGCCGTGGTGGTGCTGCTGCGCCGCCGCCGATAAGGAGGCTGCCATGAACGCAAAACGACGAACCCTTGCGGTGCTTGCGGCGGTGATCGCAGTGCTGGGGCTGGCGCTCTGGGCCCTGAACCACAGCACTGCCGCAGAGGAAGCCGCTTCCAGTGCGGCGGCCGATGGTACCATCCCGCTGTGCTCTTTCTCTACCGCTGACCTGAGCCGCATCACCTACACCTACAACGGGCAGACCCTCACGCTGGACGATGCGGACGGCAGCTGGACGCTGGCGGAGGACTCGGACTACCATCTGGACGAGAGCGCCTGCAATACCATGGTCACAGCGCTTTCGTCCCTCAATGCAAAGCGGCAGCTGGACGCGCAGGCCGGGGAGGACTACGGCTTTGACGCGCCGGAGTTGACTGTAACAGTCACGGCGGCCGGGCAGACCACCACCCTGACCTTTGGCAGCAGCAACACCGTCACCGGCGACCGCTATGTGCAGAAGGACGGAGACACCGCCCTGTATACCGTGGACGCCAGCCGGACGGCCTGCTTTGCCTACGATAAGGCCGGGCTGTTCGGCAGCTTCAGCCCGGCGGGCTTTGCCGCGTCGGATGTGGAGCAGGTGGCGTATACGCTGGCCAGCGGGGAAAAAGTCTCGCTGACTGCCGGTTCCGAGCTGGCAGGGGACGGTGACGAGGCGGATTCGGCTTCCTACGAGACGGTGTGGCGCTTTGCCGGAGATGCCGACACGGACCTGGATCAGGACAAGGTGCAGAGCATGCTCTCGGCCCTGAGCAGCTATGTGTCCGGCCAGATCACCCCCGCCGACGGCGCGGACTCGGCGGCCTGCGGCTTTGATGCCCCGTTGGCCGTGGTACAGGTGACCACGGCCGACGGAACAAAGACCCTCACCTATGCCAGCGGCACCGATGGGGATTACCTGATGGTGGAAGGCGATGATTCCATCTATGCAGTGGACGGCAGCATCGTGCAGGCCGTGACCCAGACGGCCGACGCGCTGACAGCGGCCTGAACGGCGAAAAAATCCATCCTGCGCCCGGCGAAAAAACCGCTGCGGCGCAGGATTTTTTTATGGGCTCTGTAAAGTTTCGGCAAACCTCGACAGAGTGATTGACATTTGCCCCCGGATTGTTTATGATAAACCATGACAGGGCAGAATAACTGCGCAATATTACGGTCGTCATGGATGTTGTGCAGGGCTGGGTCACCCTGATGCGGGAGAAGGATGGGGCACAGGCCCTGTCTTTTTTCGTATCTGAGTTATAAGGAGGATATTGTAAAAAATGGACAACTCGGTGATCGTTTCACTGCGGGATATCGTGGTGGAATTTGATGGTCAGCGCATTCTGGATGGGCTGAACCTCGACATCCATGACAAAGAGTTTGTGACGCTGCTGGGCTCCTCCGGCTGCGGCAAAACCACCACCCTTCGCCTGATCGCAGGCTTTCTGGAGCCCAACTCCGGCAAGGTGCTGCTCAAGGGCCAGGACATTACCGGTGTGCCGCCCTACAAACGCCCGGTGAATACCGTTTTCCAGAAGTACGCGCTGTTCCCGCACCTGAATGTGTTCGAGAACGTGGCCTTCGGCCTGCGCCTGAAGAAGATGGACGAAGAGACCATCCGCCGCAAGGTGCGCAACATGCTGGAGGTCGTAGGCCTGAAGGGCTTTGAGCGCCGCAGCATCAGCCAGATGTCCGGCGGCCAGCAGCAGCGCGTGGCCATCGCCCGCAGCCTGGTCAATGAGCCGGAGATCCTGCTGCTGGACGAGCCTCTGGGTGCCCTGGACCTCAAGCTGCGCAAAGAGATGCAGCTGGAACTCAAGCGCCTGCAGCGCGAGATGAACATCACCTTCATCTACGTCACCCACGACCAGGAAGAAGCCCTGACCATGTCCGACACCGTCGTCGTCATGAACGGCGGCAAGGTGCAGCAGATCGGCACGCCGGAGGATATTTACAATGAGCCGAAGAATGCCTTTGTTGCAGACTTCATTGGCGATTCCAACATCGTGGACGGCGTGATGCACCGGGATTTTCTGGTGTCCTTCTCCGGCGTGGACTTCCCCTGTGTGGACCGCGGCTTTGCCCGGGAGCAGAGCGTGCAGGTCGTGGTGCGCCCCGAGGACATCGAGGTGGTCTCCCCGGTGGAAGGCCAGCTGGTGGGCGTGGTCAACGACGTCATCTTCAAGGGCGTCCACTTTGAAATGCATGTGGAGTGCGAGGGCCGCGAGTGGCTGATCCACTCCACCCGCGCCTGTACCCCCGGCGAGACCATCGGCATGCGCATCGGCCCCAACGAGATCCACATCATGGCACGGAGCGAGGGGTGATGCGCCATGAAGATTTATGACAAGAAGCTGGCCTATCCGTACTTTGTATGGATGACCCTGTTCACGGTGGTGCCGCTGCTCATTGTGGTGTACTACGCCTTTACCGACGGCAACGGCGCGTTCACCATGGAAAATCTGGCTTCCATCAGCGGTTACGGTTCGGTGTTTGCCCGCAGCCTGCTGCTGGCCCTCATTGCCACGGTCATCTGCCTGGTGCTGGCGTTCCCCATCGGCTATTTTCTGTCCCGCCTGCGGGTGAACAAGCAGCACATCATGCTCATGCTGGTGATGCTGCCCATGTGGATGAATTTTCTGCTGCGCACCTACGCATGGATGGGCCTGCTCAGCGTGAACGGCCCGGTGAATGCCATTCTGGGCTTCTTCGGCCTGGGACCCTATAATATGCTGAACACCTCCGGCGCTGTGGTGCTGGGCATGGTGTACAACTATGTGCCCTATATGATCCTGCCGCTGTACACCAGCATGACCAAGATCGACCAGAGCCTTGTGGAGGCTGCGCAGGATCTTGGCGCCAACACCACCAAGACCCTTGTGCGGGTGCTCATCCCCATGAGCGTGCCGGGCATCAGCACCGGCATTACCATGGTGTTCGTGCCGGCAGTTTCCACCTTTGTCATCAGCCGTATGCTGGGCGGCGGCTCTAATCTGCTGATCGGTGACCTGATCGAGATGCAGTTCTTGGGTAACAGCTATAACCTGAACGTCGGCTCTGCCATGAGCCTTGTGCTGATGATCATCGTACTGCTGTGCATGAGCTTTACATCCAGCTTTGACGAGGATGAAATGGAGGGCGTGTCCTGATGAAAACAAAACATCTGCGCCTGATGCAGCGGGTCTACATCATCCTGTTCTTCTGCTTCATGTACCTGCCCATTGCCTACATGATCGTGTTCAGCTTCAACCAGAGCAAGGGCTATTCGCTGTTCACCGGCTTTACCTTAAAGTGGTACAGCAGCCTGTTCCACAATTCGTCCATCCTGCATGCACTGTGGGTGTCCATTGAGGTGGCACTGCTGTCCGCCGTCATCGCCACAGTGCTGGGCACGGCGGCCAGCCTGGGCATCGCGTCCATGAGCCGCCGCAGCCGCCTGCTGGTGACCAACATCACCTACATCCCGGTGGTCAACCCGGAGATCATCACCGGCATTTCGCTCATGCTGCTGTTCGTGGCCTACCAGCGCTTTGCCGGGGGTGTCTCCTGGCTGCCGGATACCATCATGGGCTTCCCGACGCTGCTCATTGCGCATATCGCGTTCAATGTGCCGTATGTCATCTTCAACGTCACGCCCAAGCTCAAGCAATTGGATATCAAGCTGTATGAGGCAGCGCTCGACCTTGGCTGCGACCCCAAGCAGGCCTTCTTCAAGGTCATCCTGCCGGAGATCAGCCCGGCCATCCTGTCGGCATTCCTCATCTGCCTGACCTATTCCATCGACGACTTCATGATCTCCTATTTCAACTGCGGCACGGTGGAAACGCTGCCCATCGCCATCTACTCCATGACCCGTAAAAAGGTCAGCCCGGAGATCTATGCGCTGTCCACCATCATGTTCGTGGTCATTCTGTGCATCATTCTGATCTCCAACGCAATGGAGAGCCGCAGCTACCGCCGCGACCAGAAGGCGCTGAGAGGGGAGGGCGTGTGATGAAACGTTTTGCTGTGTTGCTGCTGGCGCTGGCAATGACGGTCTGCTGTGCAATGCCCGCCTTTGCCGCCGGCACCATCGAAGTCACCGAGGATGTCTCGGTGTCGGACGATTACGACTGGACCCGCTTCAAGGGCCAGAACGTGGCCATCAATGTCTATAACTGGGGCGAGTACATCTCCAACGGCTCGGACGACAGCGTGGACGTGGTGGCGGCCTTTGAAAAGCTCACCGGCATCAAGGTGAACTACACCACCTTCGACTCCAACGAGTCCATGTACGCAAAACTCAAGTCCGGCGCAGCCAACTACGATGTGGTCATTCCGTCGGATTACATGGTGGCAAAAATGATCGCCGAGGGGATGCTCAAGCCTCTGAACTACGACAATATCCCGAACTTCAAAAAGATCGATCAGGAATACGTGGATCCGGATTACGATCCGCAGAATGCCTACACCGTGCCCTATATGCTCTGCACCACCGGCATCATTTATAACACCACCATGGTGGACAAAGCGCCCACCAGCTGGGCCGACCTGTGGGACGAGCAGTACGCAGGCAATATCCTGATGTTCAACAACAGCCGCGATGCCTACGCCATTGCGGCTTTTAAGAGCGGCCACGATATCAACCCGCAGTCCACCGAAGAGGTGGATGAGGTGGTGGAAGAGCTGAAGGCTCAGAAACCGCTGGTGCAGGCCTACGTCATGGATGAGATCTTTGATAAGATGATCGGCGGCGAGGCAGCCGTCGGTGTGTACTACTCCGGCGATGCCATCACCATGATCGACGATAATCCCGACCTTGCATGGGTGTTCCCGGAGGAAGGCAGCGTGCTTTCCGTGGACTGCATGACCATTCCTGCTGCCAGTGAACATCAGGAAGCTGCGGAAATGTTCATCAACTTCATGTGTGAGACGGACATCGGCAAGGCAAACGCCGAGTACATCGGCTACACCACCCCCATGCAGGATGTGTGGGAAGTGCTGGACGAGGATCTGAAGGAGAGCGAGATCGCTTATCCGTCCGAAGAGAAAGCCGCCAAGGAAAAGGTGTTCACTGCCCTGAGCGACGATGTGAACAGCGAGCTGGACGTGAAGTGGAGCGAAATGAAGAGCTACGACGAGGGTGGCAGCAGTCTGCTGTTCCTTGCGCTGCTGGCAGCCATGGTAGCGCTGGCCTGCTTCAACATCTGGCGCAAGGTCCGCAGGCGCAACCGCAATCAGTATTAAACGCAAAGGAGGCTGCTGCACAGAACAACGTGCAGTGGTCTCTTTTTATAGAAAGGAAAAACCATGGAACAGTTCTTTTACACCGAGACCATGACAGTCATGAACGCAGATGCCGACTTCCGCAGCCTGCTCAAGCCCAGCGCCCTGCTGCGCTATGTGGAGCAGATTTCGACAGACCACGCCCGCGCCTTTGGTATGGATGACCAGTTCTTCAAAGATCGCGGTGTGACCTTTCTGGTGGGCAAGCAGGCCCTGAAATTTGACCGTGTGCCCCAGCGTGCCGAAACGCTGACCCTTACCTCCCGGGCGCAGGTCAGCAAACACGGTTCGGTCAAACGCATCACCACCCTGACCGATGCCGAGGGCAAAGAGGTGGCTATGGTGGACTGCCGCTGGATCGTGGCAAGCCTTGCCGAGGGCCGTATCCTGCGGGAGCCGGGCTGGACGGTGGAGAATTTCTGGAACGATACGGTGGAGGGCGAGCTGCCTTTGCAGCTGCACAAGTGCAAGGACGGTCTGACCAGTGCAGGGGAGTGGACGGCGCATTATTCCCAGTGCGATCTGAACGGCCATTTGAACAACGCATTCTATCTGGACCTTGTCTGCGATGCGCTGCCGCTGGAAGTGATGCGCAAAGGCCCCGTGACATTTGCGTCTATCAACTACCACCGCGAGATCCCGATGGGAGAAACGGCAGAGGTGTTTTATGCTCCTTCGGCGGATGGCTGGTATGTGGTCGGAAAGCACAACGGCCAGACCAGCTTTGAGTGCTATCTGGAGGTGGGAAAGACAAACGTGTAAATCGTTGATTTCTCAAGAGAACCGCTGCGCCGCTTTTAGCTGAAAATAAGCGAGCAATGCAAAAAAAGCGTCACCCGTGCAGAAAAAAACGGCGCATTTTGAGAATTGCATCCTCTGAGGAACAGGGAGTACTCTTTTATTAGAAGGATCTTCTGATTGTCCAAAGGAGGATAAAACAAATGAAAAAACATCTCCGAGTCCTTGCGGCCGTTCTGGTACTGTGCTTCAGTCTGCTGTGCCCGGCGGCATCTGCCGCCAGTGTACAGACTGCGGCCTGCAAGCCGTCCACTGCAGCCGTTCAGACCATTTCTGCCGGCAAAAAGACGGAGCAGATGGTCTGGGTCCCAACGCACGGCGGCAAAAAATATCACAGCAAGTCTACCTGCAGCAATATGAAAGACCCGGAAAAGGTTACATTATCGAAAGCAAAAGCGGAAGGCTTCACTGCTTGCAAAAAGTGCTATTAAGAAAATAAAGAATGATCTGCAAAGCCCTTGCCGGAAATTTTCTGGCAGGGGCTTTATATGTGTCTACAAAAAGTTAACAAAAGAAATTACAGAAAAATTACAAAACCCTATTGCAAAATGGTTTCAAAAGAGTTACAATATGGTTACAGCAAGGGCAAACGACCCTGCTGAGTGTGAAATCTTTTTCTTCTTGTTTTTTTGGGATATCGGGCACAGGTTCTCCTCCTCCGGCTGTTCTCCTTCACAGTCGTGATCCATGTGCCGCACAGGCGGTATCCCGCTTCGTGTGCAAAAAAGCTCGTCCGTTCTGGACGAGCTTTTTTGCATCCATAAATCACGCAAAAACCGGCTTCTCATGCGGGAAAGTATGACCTTACGCCATTTTGGTGGGCAATTTGCCTGTTTTTCTGCAAAGGACATTTACAAAGTTTGGCGCGGCGGGGGTTTGTATTCCGGCTGGCTTTGTGGTACAGTATATACAATCAATTTATAGGTTGCAAACATGAATCCGATTGATGTTGATGCGTTAAGAGAAAAGGAGTTTGAACATGGCTTATTTCTATAAAGAACCTTCCCGCACTTTCGGTGAATATCTGCTGATCCCCGGCTATTCCTCTGCAGAGAATATCCCCACGGCTGTCAGCCTCAAGACCCCGCTGGTCAAGTACCGCAAGGGCGAGGAGGAGTGCCCCCTGCAGATGAATATTCCCATGATCAGCGCCATCATGCAGGCGGTCTCTGGCGATAAGCTGGCCATTGCACTGGCCCGTCAGGGCGGCGTGTCCTTCATCTACGGCTCTCAGAGCATTGAGAACGAGGCCGCCATGGTGCGCCGCGTCAAGAGCTTCAAGGCCGGTTATGTCGTGTCCGATTCCAACCTGGCCCCCACTGCCACCCTGCACGATGTGCTGGAGCTGAAGGCGCGCACCGGCCACTCCACCATTGCCATCACTGCCGATGGCACTCCGAGCGGCAAGCTGCTGGGCATTGTTGCATCTCGTGACTACCGCATCAACCACACCCCGGATGATGCCCCTGTCACCACCTTCATGACTCCCATTGAAAAGCTGGTCACTGCACCGGAGAACACCTCCCTGCACGACTGCAACAACATCATCTGGGATAACAAGATCAACACCCTGCCTCTGGTGGATGCCGAGGGCAACCTGAAGTATATGGTGTTCCGCAAGGACTACGACTCCCACAAGAAGA